>JGI25921J50272_10000715_pt1 | contig 10947 bp, 12 predicted proteins | sample LauGreSu1BDMLBSD_2_FD_50272 | JGI IMG/M metagenome (IMG submission 50272) | reverse complement strand
ATAATTATCTTATATTGTGTGCTAGTTATATACATATATATATATGTATATAACCTCATTTTTATTTTATTATATTGTGTGCTATTTTAATAATTTATTATTACAACATTATCATCAAATCTAACTTTTTTAGGATAAACAATTAAGTCTCCTTGTTCAGTTAATATATAAATAAATTTTTGATTTATTTTACTATTGCTAAACAGCAATTCCTCTGTTTTAAATTTTTCTTTTATTTTTAAATAGTCAAAACAATTTTCAATATTTTTAAAAATATTTCAGAAAATATCGCTTATATTATATAATATCAATAATGATGAGGATAATACCAAAATCGTTATAATTATATCATTTATTNTTATTTCTTTATTCACAATATCCTCATCAGAAAATAGCATTAAATATACAAACTCATAAATAAATAACTCTGTTAAGTTTTTGTCTTCATTCATTTATATGTGTGCTATATTTTTTTTTATTTTTTTTATTTTTTATGTTTTTAGGTTAATTAATTCTGATAATATTCAACCTATAAAAAATCATATAAGATATACTGCATTGTAATTGTATATAATGTATAGTATAAATCCTATAAATAGATTGTACCTATTTATATTTTCTTTTTTTAAATTTTTAATTCAAATGTCGTAAATATGTCAATCTGTGATTGATAAAGCTGATATAATTATAGATATTGTCGGATCTATTTTATATTCTTCAGATATTTCTATCAAAATAAATAGACTAATTATTTTTATGAAGTCTTCAATATTTATTCTTATTATATTGTGTGCTAGTTATATATTATTTCGTTTTCTGTTAATTTATAGTGCTCATCTATTGAATTTATATATATATCACGAATTCATGAGTATTTTGAATTTAAGCACAAATCTTTTACATCTTTTTTATCTGCTGTTAGTATTGTATTTATTTCTTCTTTATTTTTTTTTATTAAGTATTTAAAAGCATCATTGTTGTTTACTAGATGAGTTAGTGCAATTATTTTTGCTTTAGTTATAAACGCTACATAATTTTCTTTTATGTCTAAATCATTATTTTTTATAAAACTTTCAGTTACTCCGAGGGATTCTATGCTTTCTGCGTCCTTTCTATTTCGTATCATCATTCATTGATTAATTTTTGTATTGTTTTTGTATTTATTTATCACTATTTCATTTACGTCGTCTTTTATTAATCATCCCCCGTTTTTAGTATATCATACTATTTTATTAATGTTTTTAAAATATATGCAATTATGTCATCTAAATTTTTTTAACCCAATTTTATGTTGCTGTATAAAAAAAGAATATCCGTTTCCTGTATAGGTTTTAAGTCCGTTTAATTTTATTCTTCATCCTTCTTTTTTTATTTTTTTTGTTGTACTTAGTGATATAGGTTTTAAAATATTATCAAAAATAGAACATATTATTATTCTTATTATTGTTTTTAAAATGTAACTTACTTTTATTTTTATTTTTCTATTCTTTATTTTATTTTTTATCATTATATATTGAAATTCCCAATCTTCTGATAATTTATCTGATATATTTAAAATAGTAAAAGAGAATCCCGATATTATAGAAAATGCTATTTTATTTACTACTTCTACAAAGTTAATTTTATCTTTTTTTAATATTTTATAAATGAAAAAAAAGGATATACAGTTGTACATTAATTTTATTGTTTTGTATAAATTTAAGATCAAATTTTTAAAAGTAATGTATTCCATCGATTTTGAGTATATTGATAATGATTCTTCTCAAACATTTATTTCTAAAGTTATGTTTTTATTAGTTAGTAGTTTTAATATTATTTTTATTATCGATATTAAGTATCATAATGTTAAAAAAGGTCATATTGCTAGTATCAACAAAAATCACAATATAAATATTTTTTTTTTTTTTATTTTTTAAAATTATTTCTTTAAAATTTTTAAGTATATTTTCTTCTTTATCTGATTTATTTTTTTTCAGATATAAATTCATTAAACGCTGCAGATATTATAAAAAATATTGATAAAAATAATATTGACATTTTATAAATTTCAAAAACGATCATTTATACACTTTTATTTATTTTCTCTATTTTTTCTTTTGAAATTTTTATTTTATTTTTTAAATATTCCTCACCAAAAAAATTTCTAGTAGATTCTCCTACTAAAAGACTTTCATTTATGGTTATATCATTTTTTATTTTTATTATTTCTTTTTCTTTTTCAGTTAGTTTATTATATTCCATCTCTTTCTCTTCTTTGGTTTGGGATGTACTTTTACCGTGATAACTTTTTCATCTTAGATAGTCAGGTTCGTAATCTTTAGACTCTATTCAAATAATACAATTATTTTCATTTTTTTTATCGTATTCTGTTTCAATTTCTATTTTATTAGCCTCATTTTTTATATATTCTAAAATATTTTCAATTGATTTTTTACTTTCTTCACTCTTGTATTCTATATTTTTTATTCCATTTATTTTTATTTTATAATTCTTTATTTCTTTTTCGTCATACTCGTTTATTGTTTTAATAGAATCTATAAATATTCATGCCATTAGAAAATCTTTTTTTTCTGTTATAATTTTTATTTTTTTATCGCTTAATTTTATATATATAAAGCTTGAATCTGATAATCATATTTTATATTCTATATCTTCTTTATATAGTCCTCATTCATCTGAGATAATTTCAATATCTTTGTTTAAATATTTTTCTAAAAAATTAAACTTTTTTTCTATTTTTTGAAGATCTTCTATCGTCATATTTATATTGTGTGCTATATATGTCCTATTATGTTTTATTTTTCTATTCCACGTTTATTATTTTATCTATTTCATATAAATCGATTTCTTTGATGCTATTTTTTTTTATTTTTTTAATCATTTTTTTTTCGTTGTATAGTTTCAAAAAACTATACTGCATTATTTCTATTTTTTTTATTATTTTTTCTATATTTAAATTTTTTATGTACATAACTTCATACTCTTCATACTTATATAAAGTAAAGTCTTTATTATCTGTTTTTTCTAAATAATTTTTTTTTTTTAATTCTTCTATTATAGATTCTAATCTTATTTCTATTATTTTTAATTTATATTCGTTATCCTCTTTATTAATTTTATTTTTAATATCTCTAACTATGTTATTAGTATTTAAATACTCCCATGTTTGTACTATTTTAATTAAACATTCTCTATTTATGCTATTAATTTCTATATTTTCTATTATTTTTATTTTATCTTCTAAACTTATATTTTCATTCATATTATATGTGTGCTATATTATAAAAGAATAAATAGAGAAAATATTTTCTTTTCTGATCTGTTTAGGTTTAATTTTATATATTCCATATTCATAACATAATTAACTATTGCCAAAAGTTTTGATATGTTATGAGGTTCGACCATAAAACAGTCATGAATTGCTATACATCTTATTCTTTTTAGAACCTCTCTAACTACTGAGCTGTCTATAAAGTGTATAGTATTTGCTCTTACAGATATTTTAAAATCGTTAATTAAGAAATTATTTCTATCTTCTAAATCAATAAATTCCATTTTTTTGTATGTATATCTTTTATTTTTATATGTTGTGTTAATTCTTTTTTCTTTTTTTTTTTTATACATTAAATTAGTTTCCGATTTGTCTATTTTATTTATTATTTTTCCATTATCTTCCATAATTTTATTTATTATTTCACTGCTACTTCATTTAAATATTCCATTATTTGTTATATATTTATAAAAATTAAAAAATATTTTTTTTATTTCATCATTTTCTTCTATTTTAGATTCTAATTTAAAGTATTTTCAGCATTTGTTTTTACCGCAACCGTAATTTTCAGTCATCATTGTTTTTTTTAAATTATTTCTATTGAATATTTTATCTATTATTTCTTTTTTTTCATTATACAAATCTTTTTCATCTTTTTTTCATTTGTCTATAATCATTGAGTACGTATCATATCAATTTTCTTGATCTATTAAATTTGTATATTTATATGATTCATCGTCTACAGCATCTAATAATAATATTAGATGTTGGTATACTGATGCTGTCGCATCTTTAGATATTAGTTTATTACTTTTTTTATTATATATTATATCATTCAGTATTTTATTTAAATAATTAAATTCTTCATTGTCATTTTTATTTATTTCTTCTAAATTGTTTAATTTTTTTATAGAAATATTTAAAAAATCTTCTATATTTACTTTAGTACCTAATTCTTTTCTAAATATCTGACCTATAGATATTAGAACTCACAATAATGATATTTTTTCTTTTTTATTTAAATTACACTCTTTATTATATAAGTTTAAGTTATTTATTTTATTTTTATATTTATATATTATATTTTCTATTTTTTTTTGAATTATTGAAATTTCTTTTTCAATTTTTTTTTCTTTATCTTTGTTTTCAAAGAAAATAGAATATCTTATTTCTTTAAAAAATGTTGGACTTATCGATGATAGCTTATATATTCTACCTCTAAAATCTATAACAAAAGGCAGATAAAATGAGTATATTCCTTTCTCTTCAATAATTTGAATTATATTTTTAAAAATCATAGCTTTACGGCATATTGACATTTTTTTAGATATTTTTTTTATTCCGAAAGTATTTTGCTCAAATATAAATTTTTTTAAGTCTTCTTTATATTTTATATAATTTTCTTCGATAATTTTTTCATCTATTTTTTCTTTTTTACAATAATTTTTAAATATTTCTTTAAAATTTTTTAAATCAATGCTTATTTTATTTTTGTTTATTTCATCTATAAAACTATTTTCACCAATTCTAAATTGACTTCCTGTTTTATGGCTAACTTTATTTATTTCATAAATTGAAAAAATTGTATTATTTATTATGTATTCTGATTTAAGATTTATATTTTCCAAATTTTTTAGTATTTTGAATGGCTCGGTATATATGCTTATCTTAAATGTAATATTTAAATCAATTATTTCTACAAATTTTATAGTTTTATTTAAAATTTTTATATTTTTTTCTTTAAATATTTTTTCTTCACAAAGATGTCTTATTATTTTTAATACAGTAAATTCGATACTATCAAGTATTTGATTTTGAAAACCTATCATACTATTTATTTTATTGAAGCTAATCATATGTAGATATAAAAATCATATCTTTTCTTTAACAAAGTTTATTACATCAGATTGTTTTTTAAGAAATTTTTCTTCGTTATCATTAAAACTAGTTCCACTATTATCTATATCATTAAACGAAATTAGTATAATTTTAGATAATAATATAGAAAAATAATCTCCTTTAACTATATTATTATAAAAATTTATTATATTTACAAAATCATTGTTTTTTTTATATCTTTTTATATCTTCTAATATTTCAATAACATTATAGTTTATATTTTCAAATATTTTAAAATTATTATTTATTATTTTATCTATTTCATCCAATTCTGATCTACATGTTTTCTCATTAAAACAATGATATAAATTTAGTATTTCACTTTCTTTCATGTTCTTTATTTGTTCTTTTAACATTATACTGTGTGCTATATGTATTTAAATTCATTTATTCTAACTAAAGGTCTAGTATTTTTTTTATCTTTTGAAAATTTTCTCTTATCATAATTAGATAAGTTTAGATCTTTTATTATTTTTTTAGACATTATTTCTATATTTTTCCTATCTAAATAGTTTTGATTAGTTTTAATAGATGATTCGGTATAAAATTTATTTTTTAGCTCATTAAATTTTATGTTTTCATCATTAAATCCCTTTATTTTAATTTCTTCAGTGTTTTTATATTTTAATCCATAAGTTTTAGATGATATAAATACAGAATCCTCGATATTTTTATTTTCCTTTGATCAATTTATTATCCCATGAATCTCATTAGATACATCCTTTTTATATGCAGCAAATATGCTATCTGTATCGGAATATAAAACTCTGCCTCCATTATTTACAACATCTTTTTGAGCTTTATATAATTTTATTCTTGCTTTTGAAGTTATACATGATGCCATAATAATATTGCTTTTAGATTTTTTGTATATATCTTTCTCTATACTCATAATTATAATTTTATTTATTTTTTTAAAGTTTTTTATATTTTCTTTTTTTTGATAAGATAAAAAATCTTTTTCATCTATAATAATGGTTTCATCTTTTAAAAAACTCATACCCATTCGACCATATAGCGAGTTTATCATAAGTTTACCAAAATTTTTATGTACATTACTTATATTTTTTATTTCATTAAAAAAATTAACATATTCGATGAATATCTTTCCAAATTTATTAAAAATAAACGCAAATTTTATATTATTAACTATACCTCCATTTTCTAAAAAAAGTATTATTTCCTCAAATCAAAATAATCCGGAATTATATCCGTTAGTAAATAGTAATTTACTATTTAAAGACGATTTATGTGGTAAAATAGGTATATTTACACATGAATAATATTCTATAAAATAAAAACCCGGTTTAGAAAAATCTTTAGGATTTTTTTGAAAAAAAGTTAATCCATATGGGAAATCTTCGCTCATGCACTGACCATACATTCCGGAAAAATCATAATAGAAAACTTTTTCATCTTTTTCTGCATTGCCGTACACTTCACATCTTCCTCCAAAATAGGAAGTTCTAATGGTATCCTCTAAAATAGGATTTAATTTGAATGAAATTCTCTGTTTATTAAATTTATTTATAAATATACGGAGAGCTAAAGAAGGAGCGGTTAAAATATTTTCTAGCTTTATATTGAAAGAAGATAGCAAATTTTCTATTTTTAATAAAAACTTTGATGTAATAATGACATCATTTTTGCAGTAATTTATAGATATTTTTTTAAAATTAAAACATGTATATTTTTTATTAAATTCTGAATATTCTTCGTAACTATTAAAATATTCAAAATTAGGAACTTTACCTTCATAAAATAAATTATATTTTTTTGCAAATTTATGCGGAAATATATCTTTTTCCCCAACATTAAAACTTTTAGAGATCTCCCTTAAAGAATTAGGTATTATTTTATAAGAGCACCTTATTTCAATATAATTATTATTCTTAGATAATTTAAGTGAGTATATGTTCATGTCTCTAAAAAGACCATTTATTTCTACATCAGTATTTGATAAATTATCAATTATAATAAATCCATCGAAATTTATATTATGAACGTATATAATTTTATTTTTAAAATTATTTAAAATATTTATAATTCCTTCGTAAATTATGTTATAATTATCATTTATGTAATAATACGTATACATATTACCATCAATAAGATAACATAAACAATATGGTATAATTTTACCATCTTCTGACTCGTAAGTTTCGATATCTAAAGCATTCATAGTTAATGTGTGCTATTTATAAATTAATATAAATTAAAAAAAATAAAAAAAAGTAAAAAAAATTTAATAATTTATAAATAATAAAAAATTGATAGTATTAATGTACGGTATAAAATTGTAATAAAAAAAAAAAAAAAAAAAAAAGTGAAGAAAAAATACATAAACGGACTAAATGATTAAAATACAAATAGCTATTCTTTTTTAAATTTATTTCTTTATTTATATAATATATAGCACACATATATATATGACTGATGACAGAGATTTAACTGATTTGTTTATTTGTGAGCTTATTTATTTAATTTTATTTCCTGATGAAGAGATTTTAGATAAAAAAATAACGATTAATGATCTAATTATATATCCAATATTAATATCGTCATTAATGATAATGTACAATATAGATGATATTGTTTGAAATAGTTTTCAAAATGGTTTAAATTTTATTGATTATTTAAACATAAACGAAAAATTTAAAATAGAGGAATTATTTTACAATAATAATAAACTAAACTACAGAGTTATTTATAAATTAGCTGAAATGGGTGAATCATTCTATTATCTTAAACAAGCCAAAACTTATGGGAGTGTTATAACGATAAGCTTCTAAAATAGCACACAGTAATAGTATGTTGAGTACAAAAGAATATAAAATACCTTCAAACAATACTAATTTTTTCATTATACAGAAATCTGATTGAGCTAATTCGATAGACATAATAATAAAAGATGGGTTTAATTTTAATATAGTTAATCTATATTTTATAATAAAATCTTATTTCAATAGTAAAAATTTTATTAATGCGATATATATTGCTACAAATACTAAAGAAAAAGATTTATATACATTATTTACATATAAAAAAGTAGAAAAATATTCGCTGGAAAAGATGTCAATATTCGACTTTATAAAATGATTAAAAAATAATTTAGAGTCGGATAAAGAATATTTAATGTTTTCCAATTTTTACGGATTTAAAATAGTATTTTACGAATTTTCAATTAATATAGAAAATAATGAAATATATCCTATTTACCCCTGAATTGATCCATATTTTATAAGTATAAAAAATATGAAAGATTTAAATTTTATTGATGTATAAGAAAAAAAATATTTCATAAAATATTTTATATATAATATCAAGTATAAAATATAAATTTACATAAAAAAATAATATTTTAATGTGTATAAATGGAACCATATGAATTTTATCTAATTCTTAATGAACCTGAATTATTTGAAATTAATAAAAAATTTCACTTTAATTTACATTTATTAAAAAAATCCAGTAAATGAGATATTTATTACATGTCTATATTAGATAATTTCGCTCAATATAAAAAAGGATGTTTTTGAGATTTAGTAGATCATAAAAACAATTTAATAAGTTGGAAATATAACGAAATATCATACATAAACGAAATGAATAATTTAAATTTGGATGAACTTTACCCTAACTCACCAGCTGTGAATTTTAATAATTATAATTGGTGACGTAACTGTTTAATTAACCGATGAATCTCTCCTTATTTTGTAGATTATAATGAAAATAAACGATTGTTAGACATGAGGTTAGAATTATTAGATTTAGATTTATTAGAGGATTAAATATAAAAAAAAAAATAAAAAAAATTTAAAAAACATATATAGCACACAATATAATAAATGATATGACATTCTAATTTAGGATGAATATACTGATCTAATGAACGCACATATCTAATGGTGGAAACAAAAAAAATTCTAAAGTATATTTTTATAATAAAAAACATAAAAAAAATAAAGAAAAATTACATAGAAATAAAAAATATGAATAAATTAAAAATAGAAATATCAAACATAAATTTATTAGAAATTAAAGAAATATGTAAAGATAGTAAGAAAATTTATAAATCTTTTTACGAAAGAATAGTAGATGACAATAATTTAAATTTAAATATAATCTCTTGAGCTATGAATATTGAAAATGAAAAAGTAGAAAGATATGATAATAATTTTAGAGTAAATTTTTATGATTCGTATTGAGAAAGAGATAGGAAAATAGTATTTTTCATCAAAACTATTAAAATAGAAAAAACAAAAAATATAATAAAAATAAAATATGAAATTAAAGACTCATTTTTAGTTTATTTTTTTATAAACGAATATTACGAGTTATACGAATATGATGAAAAAATAGAAATAAAAATAGGCGAAAATTTAGTTAAATGAAATGAAAAAAAAAGAAAAAATATTTCAATTATCTTAAATGAAATTATAAAAAATAAAGAATGCTGAATAATATCAAGATCTTATATAAATTACAATATAGGAATATGATATAAAAATGTAGATTTAATTAAAACTGAAATAAATTAGTGTATAACAAATGCCTTTAGAAATAGAAATTTTATTAGAAGAGACCTACTTAAATTCATTAAATTGTAACGGCATACATGGTATAAAGTTTGTTAGGGATATTAGATTAAACAAAATAATAAAATGATATGACTATAATTTAATGACTCCGTACGAAAAAAAATATTGTAAAATATTTACTCACTTAGGAATTAAACATCAAATAAAAGACGATATATGAGCTTTGACTTTAGCAACTTCACAAAATATAACTGAAATAAATAACTTTAAGTTTTTTAACATCCAATTATCAAACAATATTCATAGATACGTAAATCCTCCAATAATAGGAAATAATAGCATAATAAGTGAATATTTTGTATTCGAAAATAGTATTTCGTCATATCCAAAATACTGTACTGATTTACTACTAAATGGAAATGAAATAAAAATATTAAATAAAATACATGAAGATATGTTGGAAGCATATAAAAAATCTTTATGAAAATATAACTTCAATAATCCTATAATAGTTCAAGATTGGATATTTAATTCATACAAAATGAAGCTAGATCTAATAAATCAAGAAGATTTAATATATGAGAATTCAAAAGATTATCTAAAGTTCAAAGAAATAACTAATACAGATATAATTATATTTATAGAGAATGTTTTTGAAAATAAAAATATAAAAGGAGAAAAGTTTATAAAGGAAGAGAGCATGGGAGAATTAATAAACGAATACAAAAAACATAAAAGTAAAAAAAAAATAAAATATTAGAAATACGATAATATATATATATATAAATAGTACATTATGTAATAAAAATGAATATGAAAGATTTTATAGAATATCCATCTTATTGACCTTAATAAAAAATAAAAAAAAATATAACATAGAAATTAAAATTAGCCAAGATTAAAACAATAATATCGCTAACTGATTACCATATTTACGATATTCGAATAAAAGAATTTAAAAATAGAGTATAAATATATATAAAGCGATTAAAGAATTTATATCATTAAATATATAAAATTAGAATATTACATATCTTATCTGATTTTTTTCTTTTTTTGCTGATTAATTAATATCGTAATTAATTAATATAAACATAAAAATAAATGATGTGTGCGTATATAGCACACAATATAATAAAATAAAAATGAGGTTATATACATATATATATATGTATATAACTAGCACACAATATAAGATAATTATAGATCATTATCTTGGCGGGGATTTATATGGAG
>JGI25921J50272_10000713_pt1 | contig 10955 bp, 10 predicted proteins | sample LauGreSu1BDMLBSD_2_FD_50272 | JGI IMG/M metagenome (IMG submission 50272) | reverse complement strand
GCCCTAGAGGCCTTTGAACGATATGGGGCCGATGCAGTAACGGTCAATCCCTATATGGGCAAGGATTCGATTGAGCCTTATTTGCAACATGCAGGCAAGGGAGTAATCATTCTCTGCAGAACCTCTAACCCCGGTGGCTCCGATCTGCAAAACCTTCATGTTGGGAATAATGGGGCTCTCTTTGAAAAAGTGGCCCAGCTCGCAAAAGAATGGGATCAATCCGGTCAGATTGCTCTGGTGGTTGGTGCAACCTATCCCCAAGAAATTGCCAAAGTTAGATCGATTGTGGGTGATATGCCTCTATTAATTCCTGGAATTGGTGCACAGGGTGGCGATATTGAGGCTACTGTGATGGCTGGTGCAATTTCTAAGCGTCCAGGTATCGGGATGATGATTAATTCTTCTCGTGCAATTTTGTATGCCAGCTCAGGTGACGATTATGTGAGCGCTGCGAGAGGGGTTGCGCAAGAGACCCGCAATGCGCTGCGTACTGCCCAAGAAAAACTAAAGTAAAAATCCAGTCAGAAACGAAGCCGCTGGATTTTTTCTATTTTGGCTTGGGAAGAGCAATTCGGTCCATACCCTCCAAGATAAATTGTTGGCGAGCACTAAAGTCAATGCTGCCTCGTTTGCAATATTTACTCTTATCAAAGCATTTTGGTGCCGGCAAGGCGGATGCCAAAGAGACAGCTTGATCACGGGTAATATTTTTTGGAGTGCTCACAAAGTAATGTTGGGTAGCAGCACCAACTCCAAAAATACCCTCGCCCCACTCGACCGAGTTCATATAGATTTCTAAGATTCGTTGTTTTGATAAAATAAGTTCCAATAATCCCGTAACGATTAGCTCTTGAGTCTTGCGGAAGTAATTCTTCTCTGAGGAGAGAAATAAGTTCTTAGCCAATTGTTGAGTAATCGTGGACCCTCCGCGCACGACCTTACTGCCTGCTTTTTGATTTCTCTCCCAAGCTTTTTGCATATCCTCAATTCGAACGCCTGGATGTATAAAGAAGATATCGTCCTCGCTCACTAAAATTGCGCGCTTGAGATCATTGCTAATTTGTGCATAAGGAACCCAACGATGTTGAATCGGGCAAGTGAAACTAAGATGACATAGTCGCCAATGCTCTGCCCTCTGAAAAGCGGTGCTACTTGGATTAATAAAGATCCATAATGTAATTTGCACTACAAAATACAATTGGATCGCAACAAATCCCCAAGCAATGCATTTTAAGAAATAGGTCAGCCACCGCATGGGGCCTAGGCCTGTCGCAGGCTCGAAAGGACTGAGCGTGTTCCTAGCGACTCTATATTCAGCTTGCGCCAAAGAATAAATGCTTCTGCTGCTTGCTCCACCAACATTCCAAGACCATCACTAACCCGACAGCCGTTCTGCAGAGCCTGATGCATGAAAGGCGTGATCTTGCCGTAAAGTAAATCATAGGCAAAACAACTGGACTGGAATACATGCTTTGCGGCCAAATCGCTCAATGGGCTTTGCTGTTCTAAGCCGGCTGCGCTTGCATTAATAACCAAATCAAACAAAGGCACATTATCTTGCTCTAGTTTTAAGAGTGGCCAGGCCTCTAAATCCACCGCCAAGGAATTGGCAAGATTTTTAAATGTAGCAACTAATTCTTCGGCCTTATGAATGGTCCGATTTACCACCACCAGACTATTTGGCGCTTCTTGCAGAATAGGGCCAATGATGCCGCGACTGGCGCCACCGGCGCCTACTATCAATACACGTTTGTTATTTAGCCCAATACCCTGTGACTGCAAATCACGGACCAAGCCGATTCCATCCGTATTGTCACCAATCAATTGACCATTCTCAAGCCATAAGGTATTAACAGCACCCGCTAATTTGGCGCGTGGACTTAATTGCTGACATTGGACGAAAGCATCGAGCTTGAAAGGGACTGTTACATTGGCGCCCTTACCGCCCATTTGAAAAAAAGCAGCAAGCATCTTGGCGAATTGATCGAGCTCGGGCTGTATACGGATATAACTGATACGTTGTCCACTATTACGAGCAAATTGCTCATGAATTAAAGGGGATTTACTGTGCGCAATGGGATTGCCAAAGACAGCATACACATCCCTATCTTTAAAAAGCTCGGGCTCTAATCGCAACAGAAATGGATAAGCACTCATTGATTCATGCCATTCTTTAATTCAAAACGGTTTCCAGATTGCTCTTTGGTGTCGCGTGTGAACTCAAAAGTAGAGACCCAATCCAAAATGTCGAGCTGCCGACGCATCTCTGGAGGAAAGGGGCCATATGGTGCGGCCGCTCGCACAATCGCAATCGCTTGACGGTCTAACTCCCGAANTCCTGATGAACGGCTTACCTCAATACCTTCGCGTCCCTTACTATTTGTAGCAATATAGCCTTCAGCATCGACACTGACTGTTAAAACTAAGCTTCCATAGATAGGACGCCCCTGCACTCTCGGAAAGAAAGTATTNCCATAGGCCTCAATCTTTTGGCGCATAGCATCGTAGTAATACGCAAAGGCCACGGTCTTTGTACTACTAGCGCTTAACACTGCCCGCCGCGGTAATCGCCCCTCGGGGCTAAGACGTTTTGCTAACTCAGCCTCNAGAGCATTCATTTCTGTAATCTGTTTAGCCTCTTCCCCACTTCGTTTACCGGAAGCCTGTTTTTTATCAGCCTCTAATTTAGACAGCAACTGCTTTTGACGTTTCTCAAGTGCTTCCAATTTTGCATCTGCGCCCAAACGCGCGCGATGCATCGCGCTGGCATCTTGATTAATGGTCAAACCACCCCCATCGAGATCTGCTTGGGCAAGCTTCTGTGCGTTTTGAGGTGGCGATTTAGTACTAGCATTTACTAGGACAACGCTTAATGGTGTACTTAGGCGACGATCCTGTTCCTGCGCCTCAAACCAGCGATGACCCAAAAGTAAGACGTGGACTAACAGAGAAAGAGCTAAGGCAATCCACAAGGGGCGGATACGGATAGGCGGACGGGCCAGGTTCATAGTGAGGTTCACTCTGAAGAGCCCATTGCAATTTCATTAGAGGCTGCGGGCTCGCCTAGGTCGGGAGGGCTTTCAATCTCGACCAAACGAGCGGCAGCGGTCAATTGCAATAGATCGATATCCATAACCTCAATCTTAGCCCGAGCCATCCTCGCTTGATTGGCCAGCTCAGGAATCGGTAAATGCAAGGGGATAGGCTCAAGGCGGGACATTCCTTCTTTAAGATGACGGGCATGTATTAACTTGGGCAAGCCTTGCTGGGAAAGCCATCGTAAGCACCAGTATTTTTCAATTCGATCTTGGTGCTCGCCATAGTGTTGATAAACGTTCTCAAAGTCAGCCGCAATCCCCATCAAGGTCGCATCTTTGGGCGAGAATGGTGCCACCATCTTTGCGGTTACTCCATTTCGGACGAGTGCTATTAATTGCCATTGATTCAATAAATCAGAATAGCGTCGCAAGGGGGATGTGCACCATGCATAGAAATCAAGACCCAAGCCCTCATGAGGTCCCGGAGTTGTTTGCATACGTGTACGCTGAGGGCCCCAACCCTTTTGGGTTCTAAATAGAGCGGGCAGGCCGTGCTCTGCTAACTGCTGTCCCCAAATGCGATTACACAAAATCATGCATTCTGCAACGATCGAATCCAAAATAGAACCGCGTAAGCGTGGCTCTATTTCTACGACACTTTGATCAGCGCTAATATGGAAATTAAAGTCTCGTGCTAAGGCATTGGTATCACTAATACCGAGTTGCTCAACCCGCAAGCCATTTTTTTCACGTTGCTCTTGACGCTTGCTATGTAAAAACTTGGCCAAGTTCCAAAGGATGGATAACTCTTTTTGATAGGGTAGGCCTGCGGCGGGATCCATCAAAGACTCTTCATTGACACTCTCCTCCAGATCATCTAAACGCAAATTGGTCTCGATGGGAACTAACTCTATCTTGGTTTCAGGTAATTGATCTAATAACTCTCCCTGAGCACTGATTTCTACATAAAGAGAAACTGCTGGACAAACTTTTCCTTGGTCTAAAGAAAAATAATGGATAAAGCTTTCTGGGAGCATGGTGATCTTATTGCCCGGAAAGTAGGCGGTAGACATTCGCTGGCGGGCCACTTGATCAAATGGATCATCCTTCTGTATCAATAGACCTGGTGCAGCGATATGTATACCCAATCGATAATGCCCGTGTTCAATAGGCGTTAGAGATAAAGCGTCATCAATCTCCGTAGTACTTGCATCGTCAATTGAGAACGCCCGCACTTGGGCAGTGGGCAAGCCTTCGATACATGTTTTCCATGCATCCGGTGCAATACTGAAGTCTGCCGAAAATCCAACCCCGCCCGGAAAATGCTGGCGCAAGAACTGTCCATGGTGATAAGTCAGGGGGGAATCCAATGCCCCACAACGCATCATTAACTGGGCTGGATGCTCGCCGGTCTGTTCACAAGCTCCACTAAAGGCTTTATACGCAAGGCTGTTTTTATCAGGCGAGAATAGCAATGTATTCACCTGCGGTCGTAATACCTCAGGCATTTGGCCTGCCACAAGGTCTGACTGCCACAACGCTTGCTGTTCTAATTCTTTTCGCTTGCGCTCAATCGCAGCCAAACCGGCCTGGAGTTGCTCAAGCGGAGCCCGCATAAATTTTCCGCGGCCCTTGCGACGAAAATAGACGGGGGCTCCTTGTAATGCAATGGCCAAGGCGACGAGTTGTTCGGTTGATACCGCATCTCCGAAGTATTCTTTAGCTATCGTTGAAAACAAGAACTCTTCATCCGGTGCGCAATCCCATAACAACTGTAAATCAATCGTTTGGGCCAATTGATTGGCGTTGCTAATGAGCGTTTGTGCGTCGGGCTTTTCAAATTCTAGCCATACCTCTTTTGCCTTAATCTTAAGATGCTTGCCCGATAGTGCACTAACCTGCCAAGACTGCGTATCACCAGAGCCCGAGGAAGATAAAACGGTAGCCGCACGTATATCGCCACCCTCCTCATACAGAAGATGCATTAGAGAGAAATCCCGCCGCTGGCTTCAATGGTCACGCCATTGACATAACTTGACTCGTCACTCGCTAAAAAGAGGTACACATTCGCTATCTCTTCGGGGGATCCCAGGCGCGACATCCAAGACCGCTTCTCAATCCCTTGCAAAATATCTTCTGGCATTGCCTTCACCATCTCTGTGGCGATAAAACCTGGGCAAACTGCATTGACGCGAATGCCCTTCTGACCAAACTCTCTTGCCCAAGTCTTGGTAAATCCAATTACGCCGAATTTAGAGGCTGAGTAATTGGTCTGCCCAAAATTGCCATATAAACCTACTACGCTTGAAGCGTTGATAATCGAGCCTTTTTTTGCCTCAAGCATGTGGGGAACAATAATTTGCGTACAGTTAAATACACCCTTTAAGTTGACATCAATCACCTCATCAAATTGCTGCTCAGTCATTTTGACCAAGCGGGCATCTTGAGTAATGCCCGCATTGTTAATCAATATATCGATATGCTGATGCTTGGCAATCACCTCATCGACCACCGCTTGAATACTGGCGCGATCGGTAACGTTCATGACATGGGGCTCGGCCTGCTTCAGTTGAGATGCCGCTTCTTTGACCGCATTCGCATTAAGGTCCGTCAGTATGACCTTCGCACCCTCTTCATCAAAGCGCTTGGCGGTAGCAAAACCAATGCCATTGGCACCGCCCGTAATTAAAGCCACTTTATTGCGTAATCGCATCACTACTCCTTTTTACTGTTTCTGATTTCTACTTCAGACAAGCGCTGCAATATTTTTTGATGCACACCACCAAAGCCACCATTACTCATTACCAAAATATGATCGCCCGGTTTTGCAGATGTACAAATACTCTCTACGAGGCGACCTAAATCCTGAAAACTTTTACCGCGCTCCGCTAAAGGAGCGATAGCCTCTTGCAAGTCCCAGCCCAGAGCATCCTTGCCACTAATTGCGCCATATGCAAAGACCAAATCAGCAGCGCGCAAGCTCTCCGGGAGTTGTGATTTCATAACCCCTAACTTCATCGTATTAGAACGAGGCTCCAATACCGCTAGGATACGTTCATTACCGACCCGCTTTCGAAGACCATCGAGTGTCGTTGCAATCGCTGTGGGATGATGAGCAAAATCATCATAAACATGAATATGATTCTTAATACCAATTAACTCAAGACGCCGTTTCACATTCTTAAACTCAGCCAGCGCCTTCGCAGCATCTTCCGGATGAATACCAATATGGTTTGCCGCTGCTATAGCAGCTAGAGCGTTCATTTGATTGTGCTTGCCCATCACCCCAGAGTTGCTTGCCCAATGGACCTCAGCGCATTTTTGCCCTCTCTGTAGAACTGCAAAATCAGCACCTGGCTTCCCTTCTGCATTCAGCAGGTCTACCATTGACCAATCGCCTATCTTTTCTCCAAAACGCTCTAATGGGCTCCAGCAGCCACGCTCAATCACCCGTTCTAGCGATTGCTCCATAGCATTTGTAATCACCAAACCTTTTTGAGGAATAGTTCGAACGAGATGATGAAATTGGGTCTCAATCGCTGTGATATCTGGAAAAATATCAGCATGATCAAATTCTAGGTTGTTCAGAATTGCAGTATGTGGTCGATAGTGAACAAACTTGCTGCGTTTATCAAAAAAGGCGGTGTCATACTCATCAGCCTCAATCACAAAGTAAGCGCCCTTCCCAAGGCGAGCCGATACCGTGAAATTTAAAGGGACCCCACCAATTAAGTAACCTGGGCTTTGTTGATTAAATTCCAATATCCACGTGAGCATCGCAGTTGTTGTGGTTTTGCCATGAGTACCGGCAACCGCCATGACGTGTTGACCCCTTAAAACATGCTCGCCCAACCACTGCGGACCAGAGGTGTAAGGCAGTCCTTGGTTTAGGATCTCCTCTAACAGAGGATTACCACGCGACACCACATTGCCAATTAGAAATAAATCTGGTTTCGATTTAAATTGTTGTAATTGATCGGGAGAGTATCCTTCGATCAGTTCTATTCCTTGGGCCTCAAGCTGAGTACTCATGGGAGGATAAACATTGGCGTCGCAACCGGTCACTTGATGACCTGCTTGACGGGCAATTGCCGCTATCCCACCCATAAAGGTTCCGCAAATGCCCAAGATATGTATATGCATGCGAGGATTTTAGCCAAGGAGCTCCATGAACCGTCGTCAATTTTTACTCGGTGGCAGTATCGCCATCATTGCAGCTGCCGCTGGCGCCCTCATAGCTAACTGGAGAACAAGCGTTGGCTCGGCCTCGCATGAGGCTGTCAAGGCACTTTTTGAACGGGAATGGTTTTCGCCAGACCAAAAGCCAATTTCAACAGTGGATTGGAAAAATAAGGTCCTAGTCGTCAATTTTTGGGCTTCATGGTGCCCACCCTGCGTCGAAGAAATGCCTGCTTTAGACAAAATTCAAGGGGAATATGACCCTAAAAATATGTTAATTGTCGGTATCGGCATCGATTCACCCTCTAATATTCGTCAATTTATAGAAACAACGATCATTTCCTATCCTATTGTTTTAGGGGGGCTTGGCGGGAATGAGATCAATAAAATGCTTGGCAACCCCTCTGGGGCCCTACCATTTACTGTGGTCATCAACTCCAAAGGTGAGATTAAAAGCCGTAAATTAGGCAAGATATCTGAAGATGAGCTTAGAAAGATGATAAAAGACGTTATTTAACGAAAGATCATGAATCTTAGCTCAAATTTCGGTTGGTCTTTTTAAGCCATTTATGCCTTATTTCCACCTAAAACTGCTTTTTTCTGGGAATCGACAGACCTTACGGGTATACTTCATCTTTCACGATTTACCTTAGTTCCTACCTAAATTTGGTGGTATTTTTCAATAACTGTAGCGATCTATGCAAAAAAATTCTGTTAATCGATCGGTTCTTGTAATCCAGGGGCCTAATTTAAATCTATTAGGCATGAGGGAGCCAGAGGTCTACGGCACGATTACCCTCGACGACATTCATAAAAAACTGGCTGACTTAGCAAAGCAGGCTGATATTTCCTTAGAGACTTATCAGAGCAACCATGAGGGCGAACTCATTGATCGCGTTCAAAAGGCAAAAAAAGATGGGGTTAGTTTCATCATCATTAATCCAGGCGGCTTTACTCACACCAGTGTTGCCCTAAGGGATGCCCTTGCTGGGGTTGCGATTCCTTTTATTGAGGTTCATTTATCCAATATCCATCAGCGCGAAGAGTTCCGCAAGCATTCNTACTTTTCCGATTTAGCCATGGGTGTTATTTGCGGCTTAGGGGCTCATGGATATGAACTTGCCCTCAATACGATTCAACACAAACTATCTTCCACATAAACATCCTTCAATACGAGGTTTGNCATGGACTTAAGAAAACTAAAGACATTAATCGATCTAGTCTCAGATTCAGGGATTTCAGAGCTAGAAGTTAGCGAGGGTGAGGATAAAGTTCGTATTGTGAATACACGGGGCGGCCCAACTGCAAGTACTTATGCTGGCTCTAGCCCCAGCACCGTTGTCATGGCGGCACCGATACCGCTAGAACCCTCCTCCCCCGCCCCTATCGCTGTTGCTACTGCACCCAGCGTGGCGACAGAAGGCTTTACCCAAAAATCGCCGATGGTTGGAACCTTCTATCGNTCACCAAACCCCGAGGCACCTGCTTTTGTCAATGTAGGCGACACCGTAACGGTTGGGCAAACCTTGTGCATCATTGAAGCAATGAAGCTCCTTAATGAAATTGAATCTGAGAAAGCGGGCATCGTTAAACAAGTTCTATGTGAAAACGGTCAAGGTGTTGAGTTTGATCAACCTCTTTTTATCATCGCCTAATCCACACCAAAGCCCAAATCATGTTTGACAAAATCCTNATCGCTAATCGCGGCGAAATTGCCCTACGCATCCAGCGCGCCTGTCGTGAGCTTGGTATCAAGACCGTGGTGGTTTACTCCACTGCCGATAAAGAGGCTAAATATGTAAAGCTTGCCGATGAGGCGGTTTGCATCGGGCCAGCCCCCTCTGGTCAGAGCTACCTTAATATGCCAGCCATCATTTCTGCTGCAGAGGTAACTGATGCCGAAGCAATTCATCCAGGCTATGGCTTTCTATCAGAGAACGCAGACTTTGCAGAGCGTGTTGAAAAATCGGGTTTTGCATTTATCGGTCCTCGCCCCGAATCCATTCGTCTGATGGGCGATAAGGTTTCTGCTAAGAATGCCATGATCAAGGCCGGGGTTCCCTGTGTGCCCGGTTCGGCAGGGGCATTACCCACCGATAACCCCAAAGAAATTATTGCGACTGCTAAACGCGTTGGCTACCCCGTCATCATTAAAGCAGCCGGTGGTGGTGGTGGTCGTGGGATGCGCGTAGTTCATACCGAGGCAGCTCTTTTAAGTGCCGTAAATATGACCCGCGAAGAGGCGGGACGAGCTTTTGGCAATCCAGAGGTTTATATGGAAAAGTTCTTGGAAAAGCCACGCCACGTCGAGATCCAAGTGTTAGCTGATACACACGGCAATGCCCTTTGGCTTGGTGAGCGTGATTGCTCCATGCAACGTCGCCACCAAAAAGTTATCGAAGAGGCTCCAGCACCAGGTATTGATCGAAAACTAATTGCTAAGATTGGTGAGCGCTGTGCTGACGCTTGTAAAAAAATTGCCTATCGGGGTGCTGGTACGTTTGAGTTCTTATATGAAAACGGCGAGTTCTTTTTTATTGAGATGAACACGCGCGTTCAGGTTGAGCATCCAGTTACTGAAATGATTACGGGTATTGATATTGTGCAGGAGCAAATTAAGATTGCGGCTGGGCAAAAACTTAGTTTTCGCCAACGCGATGTTATCTTTAGAGGGCATGCTATCGAATGTCGTTTAAATGCTGAAGACCCCTTCAAGTTCACGCCAAGCCCAGGGCGGATTCAGTCCTGGCACATGCCAGGCGGCCCTGGAATCCGAGTTGATTCTCATGCCTACAGCGGCTACATGGTGCCACCTAACTACGATTCGATGATTGGGAAATTGATTGCCTATGGGGCGACTCGAGAACAAGCTATTCGTAGAATGCGTATTGCACTCTCAGAGATGGTGATTGATGGTATTCAGACGAATGTACCGCTACATCGGGAACTGATGCTCGACTCAAAATTTGTGGAAGGCGGCACGAGTATTCATTATCTTGAGCAACGTCTTGAGGAGCAGTCAGCTACTCGCGGCAAGAAATAATTACTTGTTTTGATTCTCTAACTTAGATGCCGTATCGCGAACTCCAATTTACGGTAGGTGCTGAAATTGCTGACCCCTTAGGTGATGCCCTAATGGAAATTGGCGCTCTTTCAGTTTCGGTGGAAGATGCGGCTGCCGGCGGATATGATGAAAATCCCCTCTACGGAGAGCCCGGCCTTTCACCAGAGGTGCAAGCATGGGATCTTTCGAGTGTCAAAGCTCTCTTTAGTAAAGATCTGGATCTACCCCTTAATGATTTAGTTGCCGAACTCAAGGAAGCTGGGTTTTCAGTAAACCCGCCTCAAGAAGTCATCATTGCAGATCAGGATTGGGTTCGTTTAACTCAAAGTCAATTTGAGCCTATCCACGTGGGTAAGCGAATCTGGATTGTTCCGTCCTGGCACAAAACGCCTAATGATCCGGATGCCATTTGTTTGGCAGTTGATCCTGGCCTCGCGTTTGGAACTGGTAGCCATCCCACCACCCGACTCTGTTTAGAGTGGCTGGAGCAATGTAGCCAAGAATCTGCACTAAACAGTCAGAGCCTCTTAGATTATGGTTGTGGCTCCGGAATCCTAGCGATCGCAGCATACAAACTTGGTTTTGGGGAAGTATTCGGTACAGACATTGATCCACAGGCGATTGAATCAGCCAGAACAAATGCTCAACAAAACCAAACGCGGATTCAATTTCAA
>JGI25921J50272_10000711_pt1 | contig 10957 bp, 6 predicted proteins | sample LauGreSu1BDMLBSD_2_FD_50272 | JGI IMG/M metagenome (IMG submission 50272) | reverse complement strand
CGTTACTTAAGTTTCAAATATTTTTTTCGTTTAAACATATCTTCAATATCAGAAGAAATCCCGGTCATGTCAATCTTATGGTACGATAATCCTGAAAACGTGTGCGGGTCACAAACGCTAAATGCCGGNTACAAATTTTTGTGTTTTTTATTGGGGTCATGCATAAAAGTGTATTTTCCATGATACAATGAATCATAACCAAATAAAGGCCAANTGGTTTCTCTANTCATACAAGCAGCATGTATTGGAACATGATTTGTGACCGCGTTCATATTGTCAAACATTAATACCTTAAGACGGCCTAAAAACACAACATATCGAACTAAATAACACTCGTCTGATTCATTTTTCTTGTACGTGTTAGTGTCATCATCATACGAATAACATGTCCCACGTATTGCATCACAGTAATCATAAAAATAATAATAGGACCCGTGTAAACATAACTCATTTATATTTTTTTTCATTAGATGTTTTTTACGTTCTATCGAAACGTTATTGTCATCAATGTGTATTCTTGGACCAAACTTGCACATTTCATTCAATGAAACACCAGGCTGAAGACCCTTATATAAGACATGCGGTGTTTCATAAATGACTCCTTTATTGTTTACAAGAAAAAGTGCTATGGGTTGACGTGTAAATAATGCAGTCACGCATCTTCCAACTCGGTAGTGTAAAATGCGTTTTGAATTGAACATTTCGTGTATACATCCCCAGTACCATTCGGTCTTTGAGGTTACGCTTACAGGAGAACTATCTTCAGACGATGTCGATGTAGATGTAGATGAATCATAATAAACCAAATACATAGCGGCAGCGGCAGACCGTTCGCCTTTATCTGGTGTACTGTACGAATAAGAGTCATCTGAACTAGACGCATCCTTATCCTCATCCGCATCCTCATGCGCATCCGCATTCTCATCCGCATCCTCATGCGCATCGCTGTTATTCTTTGCATTTCTTTCGCCTCCCATACCCGAATACGAATACACATTTTGTACAGAGTCCACATCCGACGCGTTCAAATGATATACACCCTTGTACTCAAAACGTTCACAATGTATTGTATTTGAAATGTACTCGTCTGCGCGTTTTATAATCGCTGAATAGTCATTTGAAGATAATGATGATAGCGACGGAAATACAAGGTGAGGTTGATTTTTTTTATATTTTGCCTTTATCGCCTTTGTATTTTTTAGTTTATACTGTATATATGGAATACCGTTAGCTCCCTTGCATATGCGATATAAACAGATGTACACGATTGAACCTTTTGGTGGTATAGTATCTACAGAGGTGGATAGCTCATTTTCAAATGGATATGTCCATAAGTATTCTGATGCAGAAACAGAATGTTGGTTCGTCGCATCACCGTCACTGGTTTTTGCATACGTGTCATGAAATTCGCCACTTAAAAATGTATCTTCATATGAATGAAATGTGTCCGGTATTGGTATATCATCAGAAGAAGTATTTGTATTTGTATATGTCGAATCCAGTAAGCTTTTAATTCGTTTAGTTGTTTCTTTTGTAGTCGGTAACATTTTTTTACTTATGTATTTTGCTATCCTCTTATGATATTATGATACTCTTTTATTTATTTATTTTTCTACGAATAGTTTCTGTGACTTTTTCCTTTCTAGCAGACATTAACTTATCTTCTAGTTCTCTTACGCGTGGCTCATCATTATTAAAATATTCCATTAATGCTTGCACCATTTGAGACTTGTTTAATGGTGTCTTCACTTTCGTTTTGGAATACATTAACTTACCGTTATTTACGTCAAAACAGTCGATTTCATTACTTTTCATAATATCAACCAATCTCTCTGTATATTGTTTCCTGCTTTCCTTCTTTTCTTTCAAATCAGACTGAAGCTGCTTAATGTCATTGTCGTATTGAATCCATTTTTTTATGTGTCCAATCATTTCGTCTTTGGTTACAGCTACCGCCTTTTCTGACTCTGATTCAGAAATATCTGTCATTTCGTGTTCGTTTTGTTTGTTTTATCAGAATATCGTATCAGAATATAGGTTATTGGGTTATTTGATATAAAACTGTATTTTTGTTTTTATATCATATATCGTTTATCATTTAATGCTTGGACTTTCTGGATTTGCTTCGCTTTGATTTCTTACTTCCTAAAAGAACATAACCGAACTTACCTTTCTGAGTACCATATCCTGCCTTAACAAGACGGTTTTCTTTTTTTGCAGTAGCATGTTTTTTTGCAGAAACAACACGTCCGTGCTTATTCATGATAAAATCTGATTTCACAAGTTGACCGTCTGTTTTATACGCAGACCCCATCCAGACTTGTTTTCTAGAACCAATAAGGTGACGGTATGATTTGCCATTTACATGGTAAAGACCATCCGAACTTTTTTGAATTCGTTTCATTTGAAAGTTGATGTTGTGTATTATACAGTTATCCTATATTTTTTTTCTAAACATAGTATCCTAAAACAAAATTAAAAAAAAAAACGAAGTTTATTAATGAATTCATAAATTCACCATTTTAACATGCGGAAATGATATCAACCTCGTTTCGCATCAACTGTTCTCGTTCATATTCATCTCCGTCCATTGGAGCAATCGATTGTTGTCCATCAACAATAACATTGCTTTCGTTCTGTACACGAAGTTCGTCTTCAAATGCTTGCGCTTCTACACTTGCATTTGGGTCACTGCCTCCTTCCGCAATACGTCGGTTTACTGCATCCCTTTCTCGTTCATCAAATTCTCTGTCATACTTACGGTACCCCACTTGAGCTCCCACACTGTATTCACCAATTCGAAGCTTCAACATAAGTTTTCTTATTTGAAACGCGTCCGTTTTGGTGTTTCGACTAGACTCATAAAATGAGTATCGCATGTCTTCTGTTTCTTTTCGTCGAACCTTGGCCATAATGGTTCGCATTTTGGATAGTGAAAGCGAGTTGTTGTTTTGCATTTCCATTATGATGTTCACTACCCGTAACATTAATTCTCTCATTCTCGGACCAAGTGGGGTTGGTTCTTCTTCATCATCATCAACCAAATTACTGTTCATATTTTGTAGAGTTTGTGTCGTCTCTTTCAGGTCTTGTACGCGGCGGCGAACATGAACAACTTCTGTATCATTTGGCATGTACAACTCAACCGTTTTGTAAAACAAGTACGTGTATAATTTTTTAACAATGTCGACGCTTAACACCGCTCGTCCTTCTGAAACAAGTGGTATGCAACCCATTAACTGTATTATCATATACCCCATCGTTTTTTCATATCCAGCCGCATCAATTTGTTTCATGTATTTTTGTATATTCGCATCGTTTTTAAACGTGGTCAACCCTTGATATTGCGCATCAATGCTTGAAGCAATTTGACTGTTATGCGCGTTGCTAAACTTCCAATGTTTAAATCCAACATAAGCGAACTTGTCTTCTTTTTCTTTTTCGCTAGACACTGTTAGTTCTGAAGTTATTAACAAACCAGGTACTGTCTGTAACATAAAACGCGTTGTATTTTTTATGAAAGTAATAAATTTTTCGACAAATGCCATATAATGCATAGGCGCATCTGCATCAAAGTAATGATGCAACATTTGTTTATCTGAAGACTGCGGACTCAAACTAGCGTTTGTGTCCATGGGTTCATACTTACCCAACAACTCAAAAAAATCTTTCAAGCCGGTTCCTTTTTCACCTTTTTTAAGTGTTTGTGGTGACGGTAATACTGACAGTGTTTTATCCTTAAGCAACTTGCATTGGTTAGACAACCAACCCGCAACACGCTTCTGAGTTGCAATAAACTCAGCGTGGTGTTCGTCATCATCGTTTCTTCTTGAAATCAGATAAAGCAAGTCGTCTTGGAAAATACTGTCAAATAAGCCTGTGCCACTGTCGCTACTATCACTTTTTAACTCATCCAGCACACATTTCATGTCATAGTACACATCATTTTGAGTTTGAATCAACGTGGATAGTATGGGTAACATCGAGCTACGATTTACTTCATTCAGTACATGTTCAAACTGTGCCTGTTCCTGACCGAAGTTGGATTTGGCAGCTGCCTTGAACTTTGCAAATTTTTCACTCATGTCCCATTTTGGGTCATAATTTTCAGGAATATTAACCTCTTTTTTTAAAGCAAGCAGCCTTGGTTCTATATACGGATTATAATAATCCAGTTTAAAAAAGTGAATAAAGCATCGAATAATCGTTTCTTCAGAATAAACGTGAAGCGCATAACAAAACGGGTCTCCTTCCCGTTCGATTATTGTTTTTGTTTTTGTTTTTGTTTTTGAATTTGTACATGTAAGTCCATTATGAGACAAAATGTATGTTTTACTCGTACTCGATACATCAGCTAACACATCGCTTAGTCGTTTGATTTGTCCATTAAACTCTCTTATATTTGCATTTGCTTTTGATATAAAGTATTCTAAAATCGTGGGCGAGTATTTAGATTGGGATTCCTTATTCCAAGGTTTCACCATTACTGCGTCATCACAACACGCATTTTCGGTGACAGGCCTGTGGTCACTTGAAAACATAAATAACGATGTTGCACTTCCGTTTCCGTTACTTCGCAACCAATCCTGAATCATTTTTTGAATATAAAAGGAATACTGCATGATTTTACAAGCAAACAAATCCATTTGTTCGTGTTGACTGTTCGACCCAGATTTGACATNTTTNANAAACGTACTNAACGTAGATTCTGGTACAGATTCCGGCGTGGGTACATGTTTCAGCGAATCCAACAAGGGTAAAAACTGTGTCCATTTTTTAGTTATTACTCTATCTTTCATTTGACGCGCTTCATTTTGTCGTAGCAATTCACTTTCTATGTATCTTCGTTTGCTGTCTAGCATGTTATGAAAGTAATTATCACTATCGGATTCTGGTTTCAGTATAAATTCTAATGTTGTTTTAACATCATCTACGTATGTCTTAGGTTTAACACTTAAAACCGGTACCCATACATCTTTAGACGAGTCTTTTACTTCACTTGCAATGCATGCAATATACTCTAAACACGCATTATCGCCGTTTATGTCAATCGGGTAACCGCGAAAGGTTGTTTTGCAGTTTCGAAACGTTTTAGATGGCCGTATTTCTGGCATAGCGCTTTGAATGACAATAATAATGTGAGCCAACGTGGTCATAACAATAATCTTGTCGCAATATGATTCATAAGACGGTTGCTTTTGCTTTTTAGTATTCTTAGCATTATCCGCATCATACTGTGTTTTTGACTTGAACGTCTTTACTCCTGTTATTGTTTTTATAACGCTGGTTATAATTGTATCTCGTAAACCATCTCTATCGGGAGAAATTCCCAATCCAATTTTGAGGATTGGTGTAACAACATCATTGATTTTATGAGCATATACGTTTTCAAACTTTGTGTTTATGTGCCGTATATACGCTTGTTCCTGGTCTTGCATTCTAGTGACCTCATCAAATCCTCCACGATTCTTCTGTCCCGACCCCCCTAACAAAATGTCTTCATCCGTATCCATTGAAATCACTGAACTTGTTTTCACTTTAAACCCCTGTTCATCATATCCTTCGTAAGTGCTAAATGCAACTGCCATAATCACCATACCGCTCTTACACCTTTTACCGTCCACCCAAAATGCACCCTCTACAACACCATACTCTCTGCAAATTTTATCCATAACATTGACGTAAGAAGCCTCTCCGTGTCCATCATTGACATACGCATTCGCCTTTTCTAATAACCAGGCCGGCATAAGCTTTGCACCAGTATCCTTACAATACAACCAGTCGCACGATTCAGACGCCTCATTAAATTCTTCTTCTGCTTGTTCTTTATCGGCTCCCGCGCCTTCAATAAAACAAGACCCTGCGCAAGGACGGTTTGCGCGACGTGTGTAATTTTTAGCAAAGGAAATAATAAGTTCTTGTATACGCGGAAATGACCCGTTCCCGAGATACGCGTTCAAAATGTCTCGATGAGGTGAAACCGCTATCTCTAAACTTGTCTTACTTGGCTGACTACGTTTGGCATGTTCGCCTATTCTATAATGTTTGTTGTTTATATCAAACTGTTTTCGACGCTGAATAATAATTTCTGACTGAAGACGATAGTCATAATAATTCATCCTTTCATCAAATATTTTCTTAAAATCTTCATATTTTGATTCAATAATACCGTCAAACTCGTGCGTAATTTTAGAAATAAGGCTTGCCTTTGCTAACGACGTAACCACTTCTCCACTTTCGGGAGTAATTCCCGTTTCGGTTGACAAACAGTTATTCTTCATCACAATTGCACCTGGGAAAATGTTTCCAAAAAACTCCGTGTTTTCAGGAGTTACGGTTGGTGGAATGGTATCATCAAGTACCCATGTTCCATTGGAAGCAAGTTTATAGTATCTGTACTCTTTTGAAATCGCCGCTTCAGACTCAGCATCCGGGTTTCCATAATAAGCATCCATGTTCAATACTGCATCTTCACCGGTTGATTCTCCTGGAGGGGCGGTTGGAACCGAAAACATAACGACTGCGCGTTCTTTTGAACCCGCTCGAACGAGCCTTCTTCCCGCAATCATCGAGTCTACCTCATGTGCACACTCAATGACCGTCATTTTTTGTTTCTTCTTCACTTCGAGTGAATGCTGTAGTTTATCAATCAAAAACGCTTTAAAAACATCGGTGGGTTTATTTCGGCGTTCTTTTTCATATTTTTGAATAAATCCATAGTCAGTAGAATCAAATGCAGCATCATATGCAATCGGAACATGCGGCACTGCTTCATTATCTGTGTTCAAGTGTTCCATACTTTCGTATTTTTTTGCAAGAATGAATTTACCTTCTTTGGGTGGTTTGTTTGCATTTTTAACTTCGTTTGCATCCTTCACCGCTTTTACAACACCTGTCAACTTTTCAGCTTCGCTTACAAAGTGGTCAATCACGCCTCCCACATTTACACCGTACAAATTATCAGTCGACATGTTCAAGTTGATAACTTCGTTCATCAAGCATCGTCCAAAATCCACCATAAACATTCGACTCAGTATCTCAGAATTCGAGAGAATTCTCTCTTGAGATGTGGTTGTAGTACTCTTTACCATCCATTCCTTAACTGGATATTTTGACACTACAGTCGTATCAAATGCTGAAAAGGAAAAAGGCGAATCCGATTCAGATTCGCGCGTCTTCTTTTTTTTCTTAGCTGATTCCGTTACAGCGGCATCCGGATGAGTTAGTAACGCATAAATTGCGTTTACGGTCGGTCCCGAACCCACTCCAAAACCAGGAAAAGTGAGAGATTCATATGCAATGTATTTACGTTTCATAATCTTAAGAGTTGACTTGAGTAAATTTATATGCTCGCGAATGAACTTGCTAAAATGTAAAAATAGGTCATGTGTAATGTGCTCAGGTTCTACAAAAAAAGGAGACAACCATCTGGTAAGTTTGCTTGGTGATAATGAAACATAGTATTGTTTAAAATAGTTCATTGTCTTCAAAGCAAGTTCTTCCGTCGGTGGAATAAACCGGTACAGCTCTTTGACATCAAACGACTTTGAGAAATATATCTCTGTTTTCATTGTGTTTGTAAACCGTTCATGCATGTTCGTTACGTCAGTATCATCACTTGATTTTGTTCGGTCCAAGTCGTGTGTTTTAAATAATGAGGCGCAGCTTGTTGAACTGTCTATATTGGTTGTGAGTGCCCAACGGTAATGGGCCGAAACTCCGAACGGGTCGCGTACTTCATTCGTCAAACGAGTATTTGTTTTGTCCATGATAGACGATACACGAGACTTTAATGCGCTGAACGCAACAAATGGATACGGTCTAACCATGTACCCGGTGGGATATTCTGGAAAGCTATCATCTTCAATGAATCGACTCGTGTACAAACACGTAGTCCCAGTTTTACTTTTATTGAATGCGGGTACAACTAAACTTTTTATATCGGAATTACACGTCATAATATATTCGAATGCTTTATATTTAGACATAGTGTAACTCGTGTTTTCATCTTCGATATAAGGTGTTAGATTTAACCGCATACTATTCAAGTATGTGTAAAACCCGGTTCCTGATTTTTTTGACATATACTCGTCGTACTGTGCCTGCTCTTCTGTAAGCCTATCGGTTATGTCGTATACTGTAGCAAACGTGTCAAATAACGGATGTTCATCAGGGTCTTTACAGTATATTTTTCGTTTTTGAACATAAATTGGCACTAACCAGTCGGTTGTAGAATTATAGTCAAGTCCATTTGTTGCTAAGTCAGTGTCCAAAAGTGCGTGAAGCATTGGTTTGTAACTGCTTCCATAGTAAGGTGTTCGGACTAAAATACCGTCTTTCGATTTTGAAGAGTAGGCGTCACGTAGTTGGGTGTACCTGTCAATCATACGCGCAATTTCTTTGTTTGTTGACAAGTGATGACTTTTAGAGGTAGGCGCATTTTCAATCAACGCCTCCAACAACCCTTGTTGCTGTTCTTCNAAACTGTAGTACCGAAATTCTTCGCGTATAAAAATGAGAGAAGTTGATGTATCTGACTCATTCATCGGTTCAAACGTTATTGCTATTTTATCGCCTTCATCAATCATTCTATTTTGAGTGGTGCGGTTATCATCCGGTCCAGGCGGTGATTCTTGAAATTCCAGGTTCACATTTTTTGAGGCAGCGCTGGCCTTGAAAACTTCACTTTCATCATGCTTATTCTCTTTTTCTTCGGTTTCTTCCTCTTCCGGTTCTTCCACATCAGTATCTTTTTCTTTTTCCTTTTCATTTTCTCCACGCAATAAAGAAAGCGGCTTGTTACAAACCTTGATGTTACTTATGTTCAAGTCAGGGGAAAGACCCTTAAACTCAAAATCAATGTAAACCACTTGTTGTTGTTGTTGTTGTTGGTGGTGTTGCACATCCGATGAATCTGACGGGTTGTATACTGCAACGCCGATACAATCTGTATCATCTGCGAGCGACACTATTTCTCCGTATATAATTACTTTTAAATTGTCTCCTGGAGTCAAATACTCGATTTCAATCCACTTTCCTGGTGTCAAACCTCGTTGCCTAGCATAACCTTGTTCCCGTTGATTTCGGTACAATAACTCTATGGATTGTATATTTATATCTGAGGAAAACCTTCCGTTTTCAAGTTCCAATTCTAATTCTAATTTTGAATTGGGTTCAGACACACTTCTCATGTCAGGTATTAGTTGAATTCGGGTTTCGTCAATGTAATCAATGAAATAGATTTTATTGTTCAATTGTGAGTCCGCAAGAATACGAATGACATCTCCGCGCATCAACTCAATAATACGTCTGGCACGACGGCGACGTCGAATATTACTTTTCACTTGGTCTGACATTTATATGTGTATATTAATTAACTATAAATATTTTATTTCAAATGAACAGACTTATAAATTTGAAATATTATTTATTTTTTTATTTACGTTTATCTTATTTTGCCCTTTTATTATTATATCTTTTTATCTTTTTATGCCTTTTTTTTCATGTGCGTGAGATGTCTTTTACATAGAAACATGGCGCATCCATTCGGTGTTTCTGATTCCGAAACATAATGAATGTTTTTACCTACTTTACACGAACCTCCGCGAGTTAACACGTACTGGCAAGTTACAGTGTTTGATGAAATGCATGCGCTAACCGGACTGTTTATACCTAGAACGCGTTTCCCGTTAACAATATATGGTAATAAACAATTCAAATGAACTGTTCTGCAATACGGGCATTTTATTTTATCCTTGCCAATAGGAACATTATAAACATTTTTAACAAATGCTGGATTCGTTTTTTGATACAATGTTTCTGTATACAACGGAAAAAAATTATATTTGTGCCCACAAGGAAGTTGAATGTGTCCGTAAACAAGAGGACGATTTGTGAGTAAACATTTTTCATTTTCGACCAGTGGCTGGGGGATATGTTCATATTCAGTGAATTTGTCACATTCGCTTGTTGATTTGAAAAGCTCTTTATAAAAATCAAGCTCTCCTTCAATTTTATACTTTGAAACAAAATCCTCACTCATACCAATTAAAATTTTATTTAGGTAAACTATAAATAAATTATAGAGATAAACTATAATATAATATTTTAATATAGGTTTATATCAATTACAAAGTATCAAGTATATATTTTATATTTATATTTCAACGAATGACTACAAAAGCGGTATGGGGTCCGTGCGTATGGTATTTGTTCCATACACTGGCCCATCATATTGACGAAAACAGTGCCAAATTTGAAACTGTGAAAAATGAACTTATAGCATTTTCGTTTCGAATTGCAACAAATTTGCCTTGCCCTGAATGTTCTCAACACGCTAGTGCGTACCTGAGTAAAGTGAATCCAAAGTTGATAAAAACAAAGACAGACCTTAAAATGCTGTACATTAATTTTCATAACGCAGTAAACATTAGAAAAGGAAAACCCGTATTTTCTCTAGAAGATGCAAACGCTAAATATGAAAAAGCAAATGTAAAACTAATCATTGAGTACTTTTTTCAAATTTATGGAAAAAAAACAGTCAATGTGAAACTTATGATAAACAACTTTCACAAAGACATTTTACTCAGTGAGTTCAAAGCATGGACGGTTCATAATATACAAATGTTTACTTGACTCTACATTTCGCATAATTTTTAATGCTTGCGCGTTTTGCGATGGCGAGTGCGACGGCTCTTGCAGCCTTTATTTTTAGTTCGACCTCCGTGTTTGGGAATGTGGTGATTGATAACACCTATAATCACTTTGGCCCTCTCCTCTTCTCCAGGGCCATCCAGGGCATGAAACAGCCTTTGCGGCATTACGTATTCGGTGCCTGCCGGTAATTCTTTAACAAGTGATTTTATTTTTTCAAAGTCGTGAGCGTTAAGTTTTTTATTAATTGCTTGCTCGATAATCATAGAAGTTATATCTTCTTCTATCTCACTAACAGGTCGTC
>JGI25921J50272_10000708_pt1 | contig 10961 bp, 26 predicted proteins | sample LauGreSu1BDMLBSD_2_FD_50272 | JGI IMG/M metagenome (IMG submission 50272) | reverse complement strand
AATCCAACCCGCCGGAACGGTTGAATGTCTTTCGGACGCGAAGGGATTGACCTGCGAAAAGTGCAAGCTTTGTGACGGCCGCTTTAGGACGGCCGGTCAAGCTTTCCGGCCGCCAACCGGCCGCACGTTGCCGAGTGTCTGGATTAACCCGCACGGTTCGCGAAGCGCGGCCGCAAGCGCCGTTGCCCTAGCCTAAGCCTCGCGACCCTTAAACCCTCGGGGCGCCCTTCGCCAGGGCGCCCTTACTTGCGCCCCGATTCGCCAACCCGCAACCCGCCAGCCAACCCGCCAGAGCCAACCCGCCAACCCTTGCACCGTAGCTGCGGCCGCTGCCCTGGCTGAATTCACCTGCAGGGATTTACCCTGGCTCATTTTGCCCCTGGCCATTTACCCCACCCGATTTTGCCCCGTTCAATTTACCCCGCCGGATTTTACCCCGGCGGATTTAACCCAAGAAAAAACGACATAATGAAACCCACCCACTACGTTATCACGCCGGCCGGGCACGTCCTAGCCAGCTTTGCCAGCCTCGCCTGGGCTGTTGACTATGCTGCGTCCTTAAACGCGACCCTGCCGGCCGATTGGGACGAAAAGGAACGCGCCTGGGCGTCCTGGGCACGTTGCCCATACGTTCCGTCCCGCTTCACTGTTTCGACCCAGCGCGATTTCTGAACCCACCTTTTAACCCGATAAAAAACCATACCTATGTATCCAGAAAACATCCTGCACCAGACGGGCGACACGCAATGGGAAGTACGCACGTCGAAAGGCGACTTGCTCGCCTGCATTACGTTCGACGAAGAATCCGGCAACTATTACGTTTCCGAGGGCTTGGACCTGGAATCCGAATTTTTCGGCTCTAGGGTCGAGGCTTTTCACTACGCGATGACGGGGGCAGAATTATGAATCCTCCCGCCGTTTCCGCCTCTTATTCGTTCGCGGTCTACCTTAAAAGTGACACCTGGGTGCCAGCGCACGGGGGGATGGAATTGCCCTTCACCGCCCGCACGGGGCGCCGTCTGCTTTACTGTTTTAACCCGAAACAAGGGCGGCACGCCTACCTGGACCTGAGCGAGGACCGAATCCTCGAGGATGACGAGGCATTTGCCGCCCTAGGGCACGCCTAAGCCTCAATCCAAGGCCCCTGGGCTTGCGCCTGGGGGCCTTTCCTTGCGTTTTCCAAGGCTTTCCGGGCCTAGCCTGGCCCTTGACCCTGCCCGCACGGGATCGCCCGTTTAAACGCACGCAATCGCCTTAGCTGATTTACCCCAGGCCGTTTTACCCTGACACTTTTACCCCAAAGGATTTCAGTAGCTGGACTTCTACCCGCGCAGTTTGTGCGCTTTTGATTTACCCCAGCCGATTTTACCCCAAGATTTTTGACCCAAGAAAAAATGATATGGATCATACCGCAATCACTCACCTCAGTCTGTGCGCCGGCTACGGCGGCATCGATCTCGGACTTAGAAGCTGCATCCCGAATCTGCGAACAATCGCTTATTCGGAGGTCGAAGCCTTCGCCATCGAGCTTTTACTTGCGCGAATGGAGGGCGGGCAGATTGATGCGGCTCCAATCTGGCCTGATGTCCGGTCTTTCCCGTGGGAGCAATTTCGCGAGCGCGTGGATATCCTCTCTGGAGGCTATCCGTGCCAGCCGTTCTCCGCAGCCGGCAAGCGCCTCGGTCGGGAAGACGAAAGACACATATGGCCCTACATCGCAGATGGAATTCGGATTCTCCAGCCAGCCCTGTGTTTTTTGGAGAATGTCGAGGGACACATTACCCTCGGGTTGCGTGACGTTCTCGACGACTTGGGACGACTGGGTTACCGAGCGACGTGGGGCATATTCTCGGCGTCGGAAGTTGGCGCTCCCCACCAGCGGAAAAGGGTTTTCATCGTGGCCCACCGCAGCGGCGCGGGATTGGAAGGACTCACCGGGGATGGCGAAAGAGCGGGACGGCAATCCCTTGGGTCGAGTGGATCAACTTCCGAGGGCAGTCTACCATCACTCTGGCCAAGTCTCCCTGGCCAGCCCCAGTTGGGATGGGAGCCGCCCCGCGTCGTGGGCAACGCCGCGTCCACCGAATGGCGGGCAGACGACCTCTGGGGCGAAGGACAAACAATCAAAACGTCAGGTGCTTTTGCAGCACCAGACAGGCGGAAAACTCAACCCGCGCTGGGTCGAAACGCTGATGGGCCTGCCGGTGGGCTGGACTATGCCCAGTTGTGCGTTGCCGGTGATTCCAGGGTCGACGAGCTGCGCCTTCTCGGGAACGGCGTCGTCCCAGCCACCGCAGCACGAGCTTTTCGAGTCCTCCTAACTGACCTTTTCCAATGACCTTTGCTCAACAACTCCGCCAGGCTCGGCTCAAGCTAGGCTTCAGCCAGTCCGAGACCGCGCAGGCCCTCGCTTTGTCCCGCCGCTGCTACCAGTACTGGGAAAAGCCTAACGAATTCAATCCGGCCCCGCACATCCTGATGCAGGAAGCTGCCTTGGCCCGACTTGCCCGCATCCAAGCGATGCTGGACAAGATGCAGGCATCCTAGCAGCTCCAAGCCTTCCGGCTCCAGTAGTTTGCGCTGAAGATGTTGCTCGTATTGCCCTGTCCCTTGGACCTGGCGCAGTAGCTCTTCTTGCGGGCAGGCTGGTCTTTCTTGATCGACAGCTTGGGGTCGCCGAACCGCACCAGCTTCACCGTGCTGCCCTTCTTCGCGAGCACGGCCGACTTCTTCTTTCCGCCAGGGGTCTTTTTTGGCTTGTTATAACCGCTGAACTTTTCGCCGCGATAGGTGATCATTTCTTTTTCTTGGGTTGATTGCTGCGGCGCCAGCGGGCCACTTCCCGCCAGTCCATAGAGATCGAGTGCCAAACGTCTTGCGAGCCGGAACGCAAGATCACCTCGACGGGCATATCGTGCGTGGAGGGTAGGCGGAAGTCGGCGTCTACCCAGGTCACGTTAGGTACGGGTCAGGCGCGAGGATGACCGCTGGGTCCAGGCCGAGCTGAACACACATCGCGTTCACGGTCGGATTGTCGTTCCAAAACCAAGCGAAGTTATTCCAAAGATACGCCTGATCCTCCGGGAGGCCGTTGGTCAGGGTGATGAGGTCGTCAAGCTTCTGAGCAGCCACAATGCGGCTCACGATGGTGTCCTTGGAAACGCGGTAGGGGAACACGTACTCGGTCGGATTCCAGCCGGCCGCACGTAGAGCATTAAACTCCTCCGTGCTGACTTGCTGCCAGTCAGCGCCGGGAGGTCTTTGTTCGCCGAAGTAGTACTGATTAGAAACGAGATTTACCCAGTTCATCGTTAGAAGTGCGTGATGATAACAACCTCGCCATTAGCCCCAGCCCCACCCGTACCGCCGGTGCTGCTGGATGCGCCACCGCCTCCACCGCCGCCACAGGGGAACCCACCAGCGCCGCCCGTGTAGCCAGTTCCGGCATTGTTCGCGCCACCGCCTCCACCACCGCCACCAGCAGGGTAGGTAGTGCCACCAGCGAGGCCAGCGGTGCCCGTTGCAGACGCCTGACCTTCCCCGCCGGGAAGAGTAGTAGTGCGTGCGGCAACAGCGCCGCCCCCAACGTAATACCCCGATGGGCCTCCTCCCGTTCCGCCCTGCACAGCCCCAGCACTACTTAAACAGGTACCACATCCGCCGCCTCCACCACCGTACATACTACCACCCCCAGCACCGCGAAAGCTGGCAGCGGCCCAGCAATTCCCGCCCCCACCACCACCCCACTCAGCGCGGCCACCGTAGCCGGTTGTTCCGTAGCCACCTCCGCCCCCCTGTCCGCCAATGGCTGCGTTCGTAAATGCTACTGCGGGAAGCCCGCCCGCTACGGTTGTCGCTCCGGTGAATGTGGTGCCTTGCCCATTAGTGCCACCACCACCGCCGCCGCCGATGTCGCCGGTGCCTCCCGGTCCACCACCGCCACCACCGCCAGCAACGCAGAGCGCGGTTGATGTCAACGGAGGGTTGCTGTTATTCGTCGCGACCGTGCTGTTCCCGCCCGCAACGCCTACGGTCTGGCTCGCCCCGCCAGTTCCAGCCGCGCCAACAATGACGTAAAGGGAGGAAGGTAGGTCGTCAGCGGCGAAAGTCAGCTTGCTGCACGCCCCACCACCTCCACCGCCGCCACCAGTACGATTAACCGCCGAGGCATTGCCAGCTCCACCGCCACCGCCACCGCCCGCACCATAGGCGATGATCTGCACCATCTTCGCGCCAGAGGGCTTGCTCCACGTATGGACGGTGCCCGTGGTCGTGTACGTGTCCACCTGCGCGGACGTACCGCCGCCAGCAGGAGCAGCCCACGTACCGTCAGCCCGCAGGAAGTTGCTCGTGCCGCCGCCGGAGGACGGGGCCAAACCCTTCAGGGAGGAAGTAAAGACATCCAGCAGGGTGGTGGCTTGCGTGCCCGTCAGGTCTTCTGGGTCGCCGCTGCTGGCAGATACGCGGCCCTTAATCGTAGCCGTAGAGACATTCGCCAGCTTGGCGTTGGTCACGGCATCGTTCGCAATCGTAGCCGAAAAACTGCCAGTACCGCTACCTGTGACATCCCCCGTTAGCGAAATAGTCTGATCGCCGGTATTGGTTCCGCTGGACGTACCGGAGAACGTACCCGACTGCGTAGCCAACGTGCCGAGGCCCAAGGTCGTCCGTTGCGCCGAGGCATCAGCATCATCCAGCAAGGCCCGCCCAGCCGCCGTGCAGGCGATTTCCTCCACGCTGCCTGCCCCTGCCGTGGACCGGCCGAGGAGCTTATCGGTGGCGGAGACGTTTTGGATTTTGGCGTAGGTGACCGCCTGGTTGTCGATGGTCCAGGTCGTCCCGGTATTGCTGACCGTGATGTCACCTTTATCACCGTCCGTGATGCCGGCACCTGTGGCCGTCAGGGTCGTGCCGGACAGGCTGAGACCGGAACCAATCGTTAGTTCCGCGATGGTTGTCGAGGTTGACGACGAACCCAGAATCTTGGAACTCGCTGATGCCGCCTGCATCTTGGCGTAGGTGACAACGCCGGAATCAATCGTCCAAACGGACCCCGTGCCGGAAACGGTGATGTCACCCTTGTCCCCATCCGTCACTCCACCCGTTGCCGTGAGGGTAGTTCCCGAAAGCGACAAGCCGGTGCCCAGCGTCAACTCAGTCAGGGTGGTGGAGGTCGAGGACGACCCGATCACCTTGGAGTTCGTGGACGCAGCCTGCATCTTGGCATACGTCACCACTCCGTTGTCGATGGTCCAAACCGTGCCGGTGCCCGAAACGGTTATATTGCCATAGTCGGCGTCCGCCACCGTGGCCCCCGTCGCACTCAGCGTCGTCCCAGACAGGCTTAGACCAGTGCCCAAGGTCAGTTCCTGGATGGTGGTGGAGGTGCTGCTGGCCCCCAGCACCCGGCTGGTGGTAGAGGCCGCCTGCATCTTCGCATAGGTCACCGCCCCCGTATCAATGGTCCAGACCGTGCCCGTACCGGAAACCGTGATGTCCCCCTTGTCCGCATCCAAGAGCGCCGCCCCAGAACCGTAGGCCAGGATCGACCAAGTGCCCGTGCCGTTGCCAAACTTCCACTTGCCCGTGTCCAATTCCACGCCCATCTCGCCCTCGGCAAGGATGGGATTCGCGCTGGTCCATTGGGAGGCGGTGCCCCGCCGAAGTTGGATCTGTACGGCCATTATGGTGTTCCTCCGCTGAAAGTGGGTGTGCTGCCGAAGTTAGAATTGTAGTAACCGCCGTCGATGTTCATCGGCCCAGTGTAGATGGAGCCGGGGACGCCGCCGTCCACCTGGCTGTACCCACCTGTCATCGTCAAGGTGGTGATGCCTTCCCCGTCCGTACTTAGGCTCAGGCCCAGCCCCACCCCCACCACATTGATGAGGGCTCCAATTTCCGCCTGCACCCCATTCACCTGCACCTTCACAGGGGCGTTTAGGGTGTTCCGTAGGAACTGAAATGTCCTCTCAAATGCCATTGGCGGGTACACTCAGCAAGCGTTTGTCAAGCTGGTAGTCAAGGCTGGGTTCTTACCGCGTTTTGGCTTGGGCAACGGTGCGAAGACAGCTCACCCCCAGCAGGAGGATAAGCTGTCTGCGACGGGCTCTACGCGCCTTGGATGGGGTGTCGCTTCGACTCAAGGGGGCGGCTCGGAGGTGCCTCAAGCACACCGCTGGTCCCTCGGCTCACTAGGTTTGACCTTCACTCTTATGCGGACGGGTGGTCGTTTCCGCTGCCGATTTAGATCGTGGCAGGACTCCCGGTTAGGGTGGTCGCTCACGGGCCTTTGGACTCCAGTAAAGGCAAAACCCAGGCCGTGCTAGCGGACACGCCTGGGTTTTCCTTTTGGACTATGACGACGACTAACGGGAAACTTGTGGACGCTTCCGCTAGGAGCGACGGAGGAGACGGTGCCGTCTGGCGGGAACATCTCAAGAACTTTTTTTAGGTTAACTCACATTTTCTGCTTGCAAGGCGTGCAGGGCTTGCTCATCCCTCATCCCGTGCAAGCTACCAAACGATCCCGTCACCTAGTCACGGTCGAACTCGGCCCGATGCTGTGGAACAAGATCGATCAGCTCGCCCAAAGCCAGCACAGGACGCGGGCGAACCTGTGCCGGATCATCATCGCCCAGTACATCCAATGCTTAACGAACGATACGAAGACCCATTCGAGGAATGCGAAGCCATAAGGCTCGCCCGCCTCCTTGCCGAGATCGAAGCCAACGAACAGTACCAGAAAATCCAAAACCCAAACGACTAACTCAATGACGACGACTACCCTCACCCTCCGCCGCATCTTCAACCGCGATCCCTGGGTGCAACGCTCCATCGGAAGAGCTGTGGCCTTCCGCACTGCCGCCCGCTGGTCCATCCCCGACAGCGTCCATCCCTACACCCGGCAGAGCTTCCGCTCGATGATGCGGTCCGCCGCGCAGGATGCCGTCTCCGAGGCCAAGCGCATCGCGCTCAAGGGAGGTGCCCTGTGAGCCACTGGTACAACCGTCACGGCGAAGCCGTGTTTGAAGTGCCCAAGGTCAAGGGCGGCGGCTTCCGCAAAACGACCATCGCGGACGCCCGCAAGATGGGCCTCTACCCCAGCGTGACCACTGTGCTGGGCATCTTGGACAAGCCGCAGCTCGGTGACTGGAAGCTGGAGCAGATGGCCCTGGCCGCCTTCAACAGCCCTGCCAACGGGTCCGAACCGTTTGAGGTCTACCATCAGCACCTGCTGACCAAAGCCTTTGAACAGGTCTCGGATGCGGCTGACCTCGGCACTGCCATCCACGCCGCCCTAGAATCGCATTTTAAGGGCCAGCCCATCGAGGCGGGTATGGACACCTACGTGGAGCCCGTCGCCCGTCTAATCGACCGGGAGGGCATACAGTTCACGGAGCACGAACTGCGGCTGGTCAATGCTCAGGTCGGCTACGCTGGCACCACTGATGCGGTCATCACCCGCAACGGGCAGACGGGCATCCTGGACTTCAAGAGCCGCAAGACCAAGCCCGGCATCGCCTGCACCCCGTGGGAGACTGAGCCCCTCCAGATCGCAGCCTACGGGGTCGCCAAGTTTGGGCGCGTGCCGGAGATCGGGGCCAACGTCTACATCAGCACCACGGAAAAGGGCCGCGTCGAGATCTGCTGGCACAGCTACGAGGATCTGGTCCAAGCCTGGACGACCTTCCAATCGTGCGTCCAGATCTGGCAGTACCTCAAGAGCTACCGCCCGCCCCAGTGAACCTCCGCATCGAGCTAAAGGTCGCGGCGACGGTCTACGTTGGCGACGACGTAGACCCAGCAGGGGCAAAACCCAATTCCGACCGCAAACCCGACACGCAACTGATGTTTACGTTAGTCCACGCCAATATGCTGGACTGCTGCAACGCTCACGCATCAGATGTCATCAGCGACATAGGCGCACAGGTAATGCACGAGGCGGCGGAAGCCGCCGGTCACCATATCGCCTCCAGCCTCAAACTTTGATCCGGCAATCCCGCCGGTCAGAAAACAGAAAACACAATGCCCATCATCGTAACTGCCGGTTCATCCGGCGCCAAGTCAGAGCCGGTGCCCGCTGGCACCCATCACGCCGTTTGCTACGGCATCGTCGATCTCGGCACCCAGGTGTCGGAGAAGTTTGGCCCCAAGCGCAAGCTGGCCCTCCTCTGGGAAGTCCCGGAGGAACGCATCACCGTCCAAGGCAAGGATCTGCCGCGAGGCATCAGTAAGAGATACACGGCGACCCTCAACGAAAAGGGCACGCTGCGGAAAGACCTGGAGGGCTGGCGCGGTCGCCCGTTCACTACTGCGGAGCTGGCCGGTTTCGAGATGTCCGCCATCGTGGGCAAGAACTGCCTGGTGAACATCGTCCACAAGGACAGTCCTCGCGGTACGCACGCGGAAGTAGCCGGCGTTGTGGCCCTACCCAAGGGTATGCCGGTGCGGAAGGCGGAGAGCAACCTGGTCAACTTCTCCGTCCTCGATGCCATCACCGAGGCGAAGAAGCTGGGCCACCGGGATGTGCAGTGGCCGGAAGGCATCCCGCAGTGGCTGTGCGACGTATGCAGCAAGGCGGTGGAGTACGTCGAGTTCGCCACCGGGGCACCCGTGCCCCCTGCCCAACTGGAGCCTCAGTACAAGGCTCCTGAGATCTCGGAAGACGTTCCGTTCTAAGGAGGAATTACGATGACGACGACTACGGGAGAGATGCTCAAGGAGGCTGGCTGCGCGCTGGCCCTATCCAACACCCCCCTGCAATGGCAGGAGGATTTCGAGATGATGGCCGGCGCTCTGCTCCGGGCCAACGGCTCCTTCACTGCCGAGGAGGTCGTGACCCTGATTGGTCCGCCGCCTCGGCCCAACCAGACCGGGGCCGTCTGCCGGCAGTATGCCCGGTCACGGCGTTTGGTGGCCCAGTACGAGAAGGCAAAGAGCCCCTCGGCTCACGCCCGCATCATTACCCGCTGGTACGAGGGAGGCAGCCTATGAGCACTGCATTTACCCTGATCGGCCTTGGGCTGGCCTTCCTGATCGGCATCATTGTCGGCATCGTGATCCAGTCCGAGAACGGACCCGACTACGACGAATAATGGAAACGACCCAAGACGCTGTCGCTATCCTCCGGCTGATGGTAGCCCCGTATGGTTCCCGGATCGAGGCCAAGGCCCTCGTCCACGCCATTGAGGAACTGACCCGCCGCCAGACCCTGCCGGCGGAGAACGAAAAGATCCGCGCTTCCCGCGACCGCTGGCGGGAAGTGGCTGAACAGTTCGTGGACGGCCTGACCAAGGACGACGACAAGGCTTTGGCCGGTGCCGTAAAGGCGTACACCAAACTAATCAAGGTGCCCGCCGATGCCCCTGCACAATGAGAGGTTTCGGGCTCCGACCATCGTGCCCAAGCCGGACGATGTGGAGGCCCTAAAGGCCAGGCTGGAAGCGTGGAAGAACTGCGCCAAGCGACTCGCCCACGCCTACCGAGACAATTCAACCGCTGAGAGTACTAGGGCAGTCGTGGAATACGCCCGCCTCGCAGCCCAAGACGAAGGAAGACAATGACCATCCATCAAGAAGTAGCCAATGCCCGCGAAGCCTTGCTGCGTGAGGCCATCGCCGAACTGCAGATCGAGAAACTCGCCCTAGCGCGCCATAATGCAAACCTAGTCAAGGTGTTGGCAATGTTGGCTAAGGCCAAGGACGTGCCCGGAGTCACGGTGGCTGAGATTGCCGAGCAGGCGCAACGTGCCGTCGATATTGCCCGATCGAAGGAGGTGAAGCCGTGCCAATCGTAAACGTCACCGACATCAGCAAGGATCACGTTGCTGAGGCCATTGCGCGAATGGAGATGGACATCAAGACCGTCGCCACAGCGCACAGAGGATTGAGCAGCGGCTATATGAAGTTGCTGCGCGAACTTCAGTCTCTGGATGCCGAGAACGCCGCGCTGCGAGCCGCCCTCGACGCCGCACGAAAGGAGCAGCCGTGAGCTACCCACGCCATCCAAAGTCTGCTGAGATCGAGCGGATGCTCTATGAGATGCAGCCCACAAAGGTGATCTGTCAGCAGTTGCGAGTGGGCGGCAGTGTGATTCGCGGCCAGATGAAGCGACTAGGAATGCTGCGCGTCAGCCTCACTGCTGAGGAGCGCAACAAGATCGCGGATTTAAGAGGCATTGACCGGAGGTTCGTACCTTGAGCCAAACGCCTCATTCACTAACCAAAGCCGGGAATACTGTCGAATCCCGTAGTGCGGGTATGTCCAGGATGCTTCTGGAGTTCTCGCTGCTTAAAAATATCGCGGTCGAGCAGAGGGCCTGTCCAAAACAGATTCGCGCTCGTGCCGCTAAGATGGGACTAAAGCGATATCTCATTACTGAACAAGAGCGCGATCTTCTACTTAAACTGCGGCGAGATAAAGGCATTATCAAATGAAGATCCAGCACCTGCTGCTGCTTTTTCTCCTGCCCCTGGCCGTCCCCCGGCTGGAGGCAGCGGAGCGGTGGGGCATTGACCAGCACGCCCTGCTTTACGCCATCGGGGAGGTGGAGCGGAACCCCTGGCGCCGGCCGGGGGGCCTTTACGGCTATACGCCGGCCACTTGGCGCCAGTACAGCCGCCTACCCTATCGGATGGCTCAAAACCCCGCAAAAGCCAAGGAAACGGCCTTTGTGATCATTCTAGAGACCTGCCAGCGGCTGGAGCGGGACGGGATCCGCCCTACGCCGTACCTGATCGCGATGCGTTGGCGCTGGGGATACGAGGGTATGAAACGACGACTGAAGACGAAAGATGACTACGGACAACGGGTTACAAACATCTACAGCGCCCACCTTCGCTGAGGCAGCGTTCGATGCCTGCGCCTTAAAGGCTAAGTCGTTGGGGCGCAGGCTGAAGCGGGACGAATGGCTCGATGCAGTGCAGGAAGTCTATAACTCCTTCGCCATCAAGAAGTCCCAAG
>JGI25921J50272_10000707_pt1 | contig 10971 bp, 18 predicted proteins | sample LauGreSu1BDMLBSD_2_FD_50272 | JGI IMG/M metagenome (IMG submission 50272) | reverse complement strand
AGGGGATGCGGATCTCCAGCAGCTCGGGGCTGTGGCGCACCAGTTTCAGCCGGTCTTGCGCCATCAGCAGGGCGGCAGCGGTATCAGGCTAGACCAAAGCCCCTGCCCATGGCTCCCAGGGAGCGCAGGATGCCCTTCTCCAAGGCGTCCTCAATGCGGAGCTCAGTGCGCGCCTGGAGGGCTGGGGACCACTTGCCGCCGGTGTAGATGGCATGGATGGAGGGACCGTGGATGACATCGAGGGGCATCCGCTCCTTGCCGCGGCGGCGGAAGGGCAGGCCCTTGGCGATGAAGCCGGACTTCACCACGGTGCGCTCACCGCGAAAGATGCGCATGCTGAGGCCCTTGCTGGTCTGCTTGGGCTTGAACTGCATGGCGGTGATGGGCTTGCGCGAAGTGCGGATGATCGCGGTCTGGCCGGAGTCGCGGTACTGCGGGTTGGAGACGTCCTGCTTGATGCGGCCGGCGGTGAGGCTGTAGCGCTGACCGATCGACTTGGCCAGGGTGGTGCGTCCTGCGCGAGCAGCGTCGCGGACGCCGGCCCGGATTGCCTTGGGGATGTCCTGGGAGGAGAGGCGGGCGAGGGTCTGAGCCAGCTCGCGGTCACCCAGGACGCGGGCGTTGATGTCGATGACGGCCATGGGTGGATCCTCCTGGGGTCAGGGTAAGTCTGGTGAGCATCTAACGGTCCTCACGGTCGTCTCACGGTCGGCGTGAGACCGAAAACCTTTACGGGGCAATGGGTTTGGCCCTCTTCTCACACTCTCACACCCTTTACAGGAATACAGATACATACAAGGAGGGTCTCTCTACCTCCACACACACACACAATCTCTCTCTCTATAGGGGGCTCTACCTCTGCGGGTGAGCGTGAGAACGTGAGAAAGCCCCAAACCCCTTATGTCACAAGGGATTTGGGGCTCACACGACTCTCACGGTTTGGGGCCTTCTCACGGTGGATCAGCACGATCGACCGCTTCAAGGGGCACTCTCACGGCGCGGCTGGTTGCACCTGCGCCCTTGAAGTAGATGGAGCCGGCTTTGGTCGCGCCGGGCAGTCTCGTGAGGACGGTGGGCCAGCAGTTCGACCAGGCCGTGTCGCGGAGGATGGCGGCGATGGCCTCGGCGTTGTTGCTGATGACGACAAAGCCACCCTCTTCGGCTTTGATCCCGTTCCGGCCAAGGGTGGATTGAGCCAGGGCGGCTTCGATGTGGAAATCGTGCTCGCGGTGCAGGGCCAGCTCGACCAGCTCACCGATGGATCGGGTGACAGTCTTTTCGCCTTCGACGCGGACCTGGTGCTGAAGGATGCGCTGGATGCAGCGGCGCTCGTCTGGCACCTCGGTGGCTTGGCTGTAGGGCTCCCAGTTGTTCTGGTCGATCAGCTGCTGGGCCTGCTCGACGGTCACGATCTGGGAGCTGTGGAGCGACCATGCGCCGGCTAAGAGGGTGCCGTATTGATCGCCGAGGCGCTGGCTGTCGAAGCGCTCGGCAGCGACCCGGGTGAAGACGCGGATGGATGAGCGGATGGTAGGGATGAGGCTGACGGTTCGCGCCTGGAGGCGGCGGCCGATCTCTTCACTGATGAATCGATCGAGGTCGCGGTCAAGTGCCTCCCAATGAGCCTGCCGGTGTTCTTTCGGCAGCTCGCTGGGGTTGCGAAGGGTGAGCTGTGCGAAGCGGGACCGATCGGCCCCCTGCTTGAGACTGGTGGCGATCGAGCTCATGAGGAACATGGAGCGGATCGTGAAGCGCTGGGTGTCGCCCTCAGGCGTCCCCTTGAGGGTGTGAGCTTTGCTCTCGGATGAAGCGACGCGCGCGAGGCCAAGGATTGCCTGCATGCGCTGCTGATCGTTGCGCTCGTTCGATTCGGCCTCGTCGAAGACGACCGGCAAGGCGTCAGCGCGCAGAGCTTGGCGGATTCCGGGCTCGGTGGTGTTGCCTGCGACGATCAGGCCCATGTCACCCAGAAGGGGAGTGACGTAGCGATCGAGGATGGCGGACTTGCCGGAGCCGGCCGCTGCTGTGAGCCAGGCATGGGGCCGCCAGGGAAGAGCGCCGCAGATGGGCGCGAGGGTGACCCAGCCGGCGAGCAGAAGACCTGATGCTGGAACTTCCCAGTGGAAGCGTTCAGCGATCTCGGCCAGCACATAGGCTTCGGCATCGTTGAGCGGGATGGCGCTTGCGGGCCCCTGAAGTGAGCTGAGCCGCTGGTAGAGGTAGGTGCTGTCTTTGAGGCGATCGGTGATGGTGCGATCTGCTCCATCGACCACCAGGCGATCGCCCAGGTGAAGAACTGAGCGGCCGCCGTCCCACCATGCGCCGCGGCCGCGGATTCGCTCCGGGCTGTAGATGCCGACCTTGGCCTGCTGCTCGAAGAGATCTGATGCGGCGGCGGTCCAATTGGGCCCCGATTTGGCTGGGTAGAGACTTTCCCAGTAGCCCAGGGGGGCAAGGGCCACGAGGTTGGTGCCGGTATGCGATGAGCGGGAGAGGCGCAGCACCTGACCGGTTCGGTGCGGCTGGTAGTAGAAGGCGTCGTGATCAAAGCCAAGGCAGGTGAAGTAGCCGCCTGCTGATGGCTTGACGGGCGGCGGATCGGGAGGAGCTGTGTCCTCGATCGGGGGGAGCTCCGGCTGATCGAGGGGGGCTTCCGTGCCCCAGGAGGTCATGACCGCCTCGACGGCCTTGATGTTCTCGCGCACATAGGCGGCGGCTTCGGCTGGCGTCCATGTGGCGTCGGCGATGTCCCAGCCCTCTGGCGCGTCGGGCGGGTTGTTGATGACGCGAATGGATCCGCCAGTGGTGATCAGTTTCTCGGCGATGCGGGCCATGGCCTGGCGGCCGGTGTCGTCGTTGTCCGGCCAGAGGATGACGTTGCGCCCATGTAGTGGGCGCCAGTCGATCAGATCGACGACCTTCGAGCCATTGGGCCAGCTGACCACGACGACATGGGGGAACAGCTGCTGAGCGAAGTCGGCGGCCTTCTCGCCCTCGACGACGAGCACCTTGGCGTCTGGTCGTGCAGCGATCTGATGGAGGTTGTAGAGCGGCCTGGGGGTGGGCCATTCGCAGGTGAACGGATCGGCGTTCTCGCCGCGACTGCGCGGGTAGTGCCACCGGCCGTCGAGCCAGACGCGGTGGACGAAGACTTTGCGCGGGGGCTTGCCGTCCTTGCCGGGCAGATCGAGGCGCTGAATCCAAAACAGCTGATTGCCGTCGGCGTCGCGGTAGCACCATTGAGCTGTGGCGCGGCCCAGGGATGGCGGCGCTGCATCAGCCGGTGGCATCTCGGGGATGCGGTGTGGCTTGGTGCGGCGCTTTGTGCTGGTGCTCGGGAGGCCGAGGTGGGCCTCGATGCGCTTGGCGGCATCAGCGAACGACCAGCCGGTAGAGCGCATGAGCAGGTCCATGCCGTTGCCGGCTCCACCGCGCTGATCCTTGCCGCCGCACTTGTTGCAGAACCAGGAGCCAGTCCCTTCGATGTCATCGAAGCGGTAGCGATCGGTTCCCCCGCATAGGGGGCACGGCTGATGCTCGTCGGTGAGCTGCTGTGTGGTCAGGCTTGCAAGTGAAGAGAGGATCTCAGGCCACCTGCCGCGCGCGGCGTCAGTGAGATCGTTCATCGCGTGCAATTGCTTGGTCGATGATGTCGCGCAGTACGTCAGCAAGGCTGCGGAGTGGTGTGGTTTGGCGTTGGAGCCAGGCTTTCTGATCTGCGCGGATCAGCGCTGCAAGGCGGACAGGTTTGGTGTTGTTCATCTTGGGGATTCGCCGTGCTCGAAGCGGGCAGACAAAGCTGCGTCAACAGCTGGGTGCGAACTCAACCCGAAGATTGGATTGAACGGCATCGGGAATTCGCCGGCTTCTCCAGAGCATCCGTAGAAGCGGCCCTTGTGGAGGTGGTAGTTGCTGCCCTCAAACGGGCAATAGTCCATTGCTGCGATGTCGGTGCCATCAGGCAGCGAATGTGTGATCCAACGCATGTCATCTTCGATGGCCCAATAAGCGTTAGGAGCTGGCGGGCCTATCAGAAGCAGGCATGGATTGCCGCTTTGCCTGGCAAGGGCATGAGCTTTTCGCAGCTCGTCATCAGTCGGCCTGTCGGGCTTCACTTCCGCCCACATCGACACCTGAGGCAGCCAGAAGTCGGGCAGGTAGAGGCCAGCATCGCCAAGGTCAAAGCCCTGAGGCTCGTAATGCCAAGCGATGCGTGCCTCAGTAAATGCGACGGCCCACCTGGCTTCCAGGCGACTGCGAAAGCGGCACCCGTAGGCCCGTGTCTCGATCGGCTTCATCGGCGGCGCTGTGCTGGTCTTGTGCCACTGTAGCGTCATCATGGCGCCTCCTCGATCACGGAGGTGAGCCGTCGGAGCTCGGCGATGACAGCGCGGATCGCGCGCTGCGAAGGCTGCCGGTGATCAGCGATGCCCTCAAGCATCTGCAGGGAGCTGATGCGCTGCCGGAGGATCTCGCCGATGCGGCGGCGCTCGTAGGAGGTGCCTGCGCACCAGGCCACGGAGTCGCGCAGCTCCAGGACGCGGAGTTCGCTGTCGGTGGTCATGCTGGGCCGTCCTGCCATTCGGGCTCGAGGGTGGCGACGCCGATGACGTGAGCGGGGAAGAGCTCCTGCGCGGTGAGCATGGCCTGGGCCTGATTGGGAGCGATGATGCCGATGCGGATGGGCGGCTCGTCCTGACGCAGTGCGGTGACGGTGAAGGGCAGCAGCTGAGGCTGCCGGCGAAGGAAGCGGATCATGCGCCGGGCTCCTGTTGGAGGGGGAGGTTGGCTGCTGCGATGCGGTTGTGAAGGCGGCGGGCTTCGCGGACGGTGGCTTCAGTGGCGTGCCATGACCAGTTGCGGAAGCGGATCTGGTGTTCGGCCCAGAGTTCAGGTTTGGCGGCCCAGTCGATGGCGTGATCGTCGGTTGCCGGGTCGCAGTGATGTGCGTCGCGGTAGAGCTTGCGGAGGCGGTGAAGGGCCGTCTCAGGTGCGAGTGTCATGGCGGTTGCCAGAGTGCTCTTGGAAGCTACGGGCTTGTGGTGGGATGTGATGGGCGTGCGTAACACACCGTCACAATCGCAGGATGGTGAGGGCGTCAGGGACTGAGCGGGCGACGCCAGCGAGGCCGCCTGCCTGTTCGATGAGACGGATGAAGGCCTGCTGCTGCTCGGTGGCCGCGGCCTGGTCCTTGACTTCAACGGCGCAGAAGATGGCGACGCGCTGGCCCACCATGTCGGGTGTGATGACGATGGTGCGGTAGCCGATGAGGTCGGAGCTGCCGGGGCAGAGGCCGTAGCGCACGAGCTGACCGCGCTGATCACGGAGCGCGCCGACGTTGTTGCGCCAGAGGCGGGCCGGGCCGTTGGCGGCCAGCTGGATCTCGGACTGGATGCGCCGCTCATCCGAACGCTCGCGCGCCATGCCTGTTTCCTCGTGCTCGCAGGATGTGATCGGTCCAGCCGCGAGAGTAGCCGCGCTCGAGGCGGATGACTTCGAGCTCCTCGCGGGTGCGCGCCTGGGCGACATCGTTGCGCTTGCGGCGGGCGATGACAGCGGCGGGGAGCTCCTGCAGCTCGCCCTCGACGGTCGCCAGCTCGCGGCGCGCGGCCTGGGGGAAGACATGACCGCACTCGGGGCAGGTCGGCGACGCCGATGGGATGGCGGAGAAGCACTGATCGCAGACCTTGATGGGAAGCGCGTCGGATGCGGCCCGCTTGCGCTTGGTCTGGCCCTCGAGTGACCACTCGCGCGGGTCGGTGGGCCGGCCGTGGCGGAGGGTGTTGCCCACGTGGTCGTTGATCACCGCGTATGGCTTGCCGGGCGATGGGCGGAGCACACGGCCGATCTGCTGTAGGTGCAGGCCCAGGCTGTCGGTGGGGCGCAAAAGCATGGCGCCTGTGACTGACGGAATATCGGTGCCCTCAGAAATGATGTCGCAGGAGGTGAGCACCTTCACGACGCCAGCGCCGAGGTCTGCGATCAGGCGGCGGCGTTGGCCTCGATCCATCGAGCCATCAAGGCGAGCGGCGCTGATGCCCTGAGCGCGGAAGGCCTCGGCCACGGCGTCAGCGTGCGCGACGGAGCAGCAGAAGGCGATGGCGGTGCCGTTGTGCACCGGCTCGATCGTGCGGCGGTAGTGCGAGACGGCATCACCCATGGCCTGCCCCTGGCGGAGGATCTCTTCGGACTGCTGGTGGCCTTTGCGGGTGTCGAAGCGCTTGATGCCTGAGAGGTCGATGCCAGGCGGGGCGAAGATGCGGGCGGGCACGAGAAAGCCCTGCTCGGTACCCCAGGCTGCGTCGGGGCCCTCGATAAGCACCTCGAACTGATCGGCAAGCGGCTCACCTGAGAGACGTTCTGGGGTCGCTGTTACGCCCATCACATGGGCTCGGTGATGGTGGGCCAGGACCTTGGCCCAGGTGCCTGCGACAGCGTGATGGGCCTCGTCGACGATGAGCAGCTGGAAGAAGTCGGCCGGGATGGTGTGGAGCCGCCGGGCCAGGGTCTGGACGCTGGCCACCTGGACGCCCTGGCGCAGGTCCTGGCGGTAGCCGGCGGCGATGATGCCGTGCTGGCAACCGATGGCGTGAAGGGAGCGGCTGGCCTGATCCACTAGCTCCTGGCGGTGCACCAAGATGCAGATGCGGCTGCCCTTGATGGCGGCCCGCTCGGCGATGTGGGTGAAAACCACGGTCTTGCCCATGCCGGTCGGCAGCACAAACAGGACGCGGCGGTGGCCGGCCTGGTAGGCGCCTCGGATCTCGGCGACAGCGGATGCTTGGTAGGGGCGAAGGGTAACTGACATGCCTGCCACGGTAGGGGTTGACCGTGGCCGCAGGATCGCAGATTATCCCGCGAAATCAACGCATTGTGAAGGTATGTGACGGGATGCAGCGGGAGGCGGAGGTATGGCAGAGGAGGTCTTTATGGTCGGGACTGACCCCCGCTATTCACAGATGAGGTCCTCGCAAGCAGAGCTCACTCTCTCGCTCGGTGCCCTTTTGATCGTCTTCGCCATTTGTGGCGGCTTGGTCTGGCTTCAAGCCAGCCACGAGGCTGCCGCCTTCAACCGCCTCACCACTGGCCCCAAGGTCACGACATGGGACGCCGTGTGGCTCGACCTGCGCGTGGAGGCCCGCTGATGCCTGAGCTGATCCACCACCCCGGCCTGACCAACGAGGCCTATCACGCCCTCAAGGCGGTCAGCCCCAGCCAGATCAAGGTGCTCGGGCGCAGCCCGCTGCATTATTACGACCAGTTCCTGGCCGAGGACCGCGAGAAGCGTGAGCCGACCCCGGCCATGCTGATGGGCACGGCGCTGCACACGGCGGTGCTTGAGCCCGAGCTGTGGGACAGCACCATCGCGGTGCCGAAGCAGGCCTTCGATCGCCGCAGCAAGGTGGGCAAGGAGCTGGCCGCCGAGTTCGAGCGCGAGAGCGCCGGCAAGATCGTGCTCAGCCCCGACGATGCGGACCAGGTGCGCCGGATGGCTGACCAGGTGCGGAAGCACCCGGCTGCTGGCTTCCTGCTGGAGCTCCCAGGCCGGCGGGAAGCCAGCTACACATGGAAGGATCCAGCCACTGGGCTGGAGTGCAAGACGCGCCCCGACTGGCACAGCGAAGATCGCCGGATCGTGGTGGACGTGAAGACCACTAGGGACGCCAGCCGGGCCGAGTTCGCCAAGAGCATCGCCAACCTGGACTACCACGTGCAGGCGGCGTGGAACCAGACGGCGCTCGAGGCCCAGCAGTTCCTGACGATCGCGGTCGAGTCCACCAGGCCGTTTGCCGTGGCCGTCTACCCCGCGAGCGGGGCGATGATCGCGGCCGGGCAGCGGCGGATCGAGGCGGCGATGACGCTCCTGGCCGAGTGCTGGCAGACAGGCATCTGGCCTGGCTACGGCGACCTGGTGGCCGAGCCGATCGAGCTGCCGGGGTGGTGCCGTGACTGAAAGCCGCTGGCTCACCTACCAGCAGCTGCTGAAGCTGCATCGCGAGTCGTTCGCCGATGGCGGCCGCACCGTGGTGCAGATGCTCAGGCTGACGGCCGAGCAATACGACCAGGCCTTCATGCCTCACCCTCGCCTCGACCAGGTCGCCGATCAGATCGAGGCCATCCTCAACGAACGACAACAGCAACGATCCCATGAGTGATTCCACAGCCCTTACGACCACGACGCCCAGCGCCAGCCTGGCGTTCCTCTACGACGGGGCAGCCCTTGACCACCGTTACCGGCTGGCAAAGGCCTTTTCGATGTCCGGCATGGTGCCGGGCCACTTCCAAGGCAAGCCCGAGGCGTGCCTAGTGGCGATGCTCTATGCCGAGCAGCTGGGGGAGCACCCGATGCTGCTGTTCCAGGAAATGAGCGTCATCAACGGCCGGCCGAACACCAGCGCCCGGTTCGCCATCAGCCGCGCAAACAAGAGCGGCCTGCTGCAGGGGCCGATTAGCTGGAAGAGCAAAGGCACCGGCGACGCCTTGGAGGTGACGGCCAGCGCCACGCTGCGCGAGACCGGTGAGGTGATCACCGCGACGGTCACCATGAAGGAGGCCGCGGCCGACGGCTGGACCCGCAACCCGAAGTACCGGTCAATCCCGGAGCAGATGCTGCGGTGGCGTGCGGCGACGCGGCTGATCAACCTCTACATGCCGGAGGTGCTGTTCGGCCTGGGCGTGCGCGAGGAGGTTGAAGTGCGGCCGGTCAGCGTGCGCGAAGAGCCAGCCGGTGGCGGCACCGTGGTCGCTGATCTGAACCGCCAGATCGCTGCTGCAGCCCAGACCGATGCCGTTACAACGCCGGAGTCTGGCGAAACTGAGGCTTCACAACCTGCGCCAGCAAAGCAGGAATCAGTTCAAGCAGAGGTCGTCGATGCAGATGACCCGTTCTAAGGAGCGCGTCTATGAGTAGTTCCTACCTGACATCAAAGGAGGTTGCCGGTCGCTGGCGTTTGAGTGATCAGACGCTGGCGAACTGGAGATCAGCGGGCAAGGGCCCGCCATTCATCCGGGTTGGCTCCCGGGTGCTCTACCCCGTCGAGGGGATCCACGCTTTCGAGAAACTCGATTCATCATGGCTTTCATCGGACAGATCACAGGAAATCTCGGGCGAGATCCCGAGCTGAAATACCTGGAGAACGGGCAGATCGTCGCCAACTTCACGGTGGCGGTGCGTCAGCCGAAGCGCCAGGGCCAGGACCAGCCTGCGCGCTGGGTGAAGGTAGCGGTGTGGGGCAAGTCGGCCGAGTACGTGGGCAACTACGTCAAGAAGGGCGACAAGGTGTTCTTGATGGGCAGGGTCGAGGAGCCTGAGCAGTACACCGATCGGAACGGCCAGCTGCGGCAGGCTGAGCGGTTCACGGCTGAGAACATCGAGAAGTTCGGCGACGCCCAGGGCCAGGCCACTCCTGCTCAGCCGGCCCCGGCCCCAGCCGCCGCGGCTCCTGCACCAGCACCGCACCAAGCGGCTGCCGGCTGGCAGCCGAAGCCGCAGCAGGGAACGGTTGCAGCAGGGTGGAACAGCGCGCCGCTGGCTCCGCCTGANGACGACGGCATCCCGTTCTGAGGTGATCGAGCCGGAGTTCTTGGCGGCGCTTCGGCGTCGCCACCGGTCGGAGCCGGTGTTGTTGATGGTGCAGCTGGAGCAGCTGTGCCCGGGGTGGTGGCTGGANCTGACCCAGCTGGCGGAGCAGCTGGGGACTGATCGAGCGACGCTGAACCGCAGCATGGTGCAGCTGGAGCGCCTGGACCTGATCCGGCGCTTCAGCCTGTCCAACGGCGGCGGGACGTGGGTGTGGTGGGTGAAGCGAAGCGCTGATGATGCGCCGCGGCCGCAGGATGAACCNTCGTGGCTGATCCGCGACCACGAGNNGCAGCAGAGCCGGCGGATCCCGGTGAGCCAGCGGTTCCAGTGGGCTGATGCGCATGGGATCCCGCGCCAGACGATGCGGTCGTTTCTGGCTGGGAACCAGCGTCTGCTGAGGGGTCGGTGGGAGCTGCGCGCGACACCGCTGGACTGTGAAGATTTGTAACAGCAGCGATGCAAGCGAACGCCACGGAGTGATGATTGCATCACGGGGGGCGACCCCCACCACCCCATCAGATCAATGACCCGCATCGCTTCTCTTACCGCTGGCCAGGCCATCAATGCCGGCTACCGCGGCTGGCACACGCCCTGCGAGTTCCTCGGATTTACCGACAACGCCGAGCGTTACAGCAAGACCCCCAGCTTCAGCACGCTGGCCGATCTCAAGGCCGCTAAGAGCGCGCGCAACGCCGCCGAGATCGAGCAGCTCCAGGACCAGGCGGACTACGGCCACAGCTTCTACGCGGTTTTCCGCGACCTCGAGGACGGCACGACCTGGGCCGCCTACCTGTGGCGCGGTGCCTGGCGGGTGGGCAGCTCGGCCGATCGCCTCCAGCTCGCCGCCTGAGCAGCAACCCATCCCATCGCTTTCACCACCATGCCCCGCTTCAAAATCAACTACCGCGACATCACGCCCATCGGTGACGTGATCGGCCGCGGCCTCCTGATCGACGCCGATTGCCTGGAGGACGCCGAGGCCCGCGCCTGCCTGCTGGCCCGCGGTGACGAAGAGATCGAGTCAGTGCGCCTGTTCTGGCCCCGGGAGGCAGCGTGATGCCTGAGCTGATCCACCAGGACGATCATGACTGGAGCCTCGGCCCGCGCTGGCGTGTCGAGCAAGACCCCACGATGGCCGCGCGGCCCGATTTGGTGCGCTTCACCAAGCACAGCGAGGCTCGCAAGCTGCTCGATCAGATCGCCCGCTGGGATGGTGCCGGCTGGGATCCAGCTCGGTGGATNCCCAAGCATCCGCAAGTGCCGCACNNCCTGATGGCGATCGTCGANAACCACATGCGGGCGCTCGGGGAGGAGTGATGTTCAACCCCGACTTCTACCCCACGCCGCCGGATGTGGCGGCCCTGATGCTCGACCCGCTCGACCTGCGC
>JGI25921J50272_10000705_pt1 | contig 10977 bp, 12 predicted proteins | sample LauGreSu1BDMLBSD_2_FD_50272 | JGI IMG/M metagenome (IMG submission 50272) | reverse complement strand
AAATAGCGCAAGCTGTTGAGCAGGCTGCAAATGAGTTTGGTGGCATTGATATCTTGATTAACAATGCATCTGCAATTAACTTAACAAATACGGAAAATACCCCAGCAAAAAGATTTGATTTAATGATGGGTGTTAATACCCGTGGCACATTCTTAACTTCACAAGCATGCCTGCCTTATTTAAAGAAGAGCGCGCAAGAGGGACGAAACCCACATATCTTGATGCTCTCACCACCTCTTTCGATGAAAGGTAAATGGTTTAAGCCTCACCTTGCATACACAATGGCAAAGTATGGAATGAGTATGTGTGTGCTGGGATTAGCAGATGAATTAAAGCGTGATGGCATTGGCGTTAATGCCCTTTGGCCAAGGACTGCCATTGATACGGCAGCCCTTGCGATGATTCCTGGCGTAGATACTGACTTTTGTCGTACACCTGAGATTATCTCTGACTCGGCTTACATAATCTTAAATCGTGATGGCAAAGAGTGCAGCGGAAACTTTTTTATTGATGATGAGGTCTTAGCAAGTGAGGGGATTACAGATCTTGATAAATATGCAGTGGTACCTGGAACTAAAGAGTTTATAAAAGATCTATACGTTGATTAAAGGGTAAAACCAACTGGCAGCTCTAGCCTATGTTGTTTTAAGAGCGCTGCATCTTTAAGCAAATCAGAGGTCCGGCCATCGGCTGCGATCACTCCACCTGAAAGTATCAAAGCTCTTTCACACAACTCGTTGGCGTATGGCAGATCATGCGTAACCATAATCATTGTGATATCTAAAGATCTTAAAATATCTGCTAATTCACGCCTACTTGCTGGATCAAGATTGGATGAGGGTTCATCTAGAACTAATATCTCAGGCTTCATAGCCAAGACAGTTGCCACCGCAACTCTTCGGCGTTGACCAAAAGATAAATGATGAGGTGGACGATCTTTGTACTCAAGCATTCCAACTAAGGAGAGTGAGTCATCAACAATCTTTGCTAACTCAGCATCTCGTGCTCCCATGTTGTATGGACCAAAAGCTACATCTTGGCCAACAGTTGGCATGAACAACTGATCATCTGGATCTTGAAAAACGATTCCGACTTTGGATCTAATCTGCTTTAGCGCAGCTTTGTCACCGTTATCTACTAGTTTTCCTGCAACAAATACTTTGCCATGGCCAGAAGATAAAATTCCATTTAAGTGCAAAACTAAAGTTGTTTTACCGGCTCCATTTGGCCCAAGTAGTGCAACCCTTTCACCACGCTTGATTTTTAGATTCACCCCATACAAAGCTTGATTGCCATCTGGGTAAGCAAAAGCTAACTCTTCAATAACTAAGGAGTGCTCATTATCAATCATTGATTTATCCTAACAATCTACTAGATAGTGAAATCACCGCGGCAAGAGTTGGAATAGCAAGGGCAATCACCCAATGTTTTGGATAATTTGCAACCTTCTCCTCTTTTGGTAAATCTCCTTGATAACCACGGGCAATCATTGCTAAGTGGACTCGCTCACCTCTTTCATATGATCTAATGAAGAGAGCTCCCGCAGCGGTAGCTAGTACTGGCCACTGCTTAACACCAGTTGCTTCAAAGCCTCTAGCGGAACGGGCTACTGCCATTCGCTGCATCTCATCATTTACTACATTTATGTAGCGAAGCATGAAGGATGCTATTTGCACCATCGGCGTTGGCATTTTTAGAATTTCAAGCCCTCGTAAAATCTCGCGAGCAGTGGTGGTGGCCGAAAGATTTATTGCCACCAAAATACCCAGTGTGCCTTTAGCAACAATGCTAGCTCCAGCTAGTAAGCCATCTCGATATAAATTTAAGGATCCAACCTCAAATCGTTCACCACTTCCAAAAAAGGGCATTAAAAGGGCAAAGAAAATAAAGGGAATCTCAATTAATGATCTTTTTGCAACTGTTGTGATTGGTAATTTAGCTATCTGGGTAACTGAAATAATTATTAAAAAGAAGGCGATGAATGCTGGCCAATTTGAGATATCTGTTGAGACCGCCACAATTATAAAAAGAAGCCCGGCAACTATTTTAATGTGGGCAGGAATTTGATGAACTATTGAATGACGGTGCAGGTAAAGGCGCTCGCCAACATCATGACCGTGATGATGATCAGATTTGTTTTTGCGAGTTGAATTATCGATTTTGACTTGGAGATTTCTTCCGGATCAACATAAACATCCCCGTTGCCATTAAAGCAGTAGCCCCAACACCGATTAGTCCAGCTAAGCCAACTGAAAGGCGCGCATTTTCAAAACCGGCAATNCCATAATCAGCTAATGTGAAATCACCAAATGTGTGATCCTTGGCAGTGTCGATAAATCCAACATCTTCTGCAACTTTTTCTAATCCGTCAGGAGATGAAGAGGCATAGAAAGATACCCCACCAGCAAGTAAGACGCTAGCCAGCAGAGCGCCAGCAAAAAATTTTCGATTTGAAATCTTCATCGACTAAGACCTTATCTCTAACTTAGTATTTTTGTTATCCCAACCAAAGACCAGATCAGATCGACTTGCNAGNACAGCNCTAACTGTAAGTGCGGTGATGATTGCCTCACCTATTCCAATAAGGATATGAGTTCCAACCATTGCATTTAAAACAGTTCCTACTGAAAAGGTTGCATTGGCGCCAATTGCATATTGAATTACAAACCCAATCGCAGCAGCTGGAACTGATATAAGTGCTGATACAAAAGTGGCTATTACAAGCCAAGATTTGGTTTTAGGAAAGATTTTTTTCAAAAGCATAAACACTGCAAAACTGACCCAAACACTGATTACTGCCATATTGAAAATACTTAAGCCAAGTGCGGTTAAGCCACCGTCGGCAAATAGAAATGCTTGAATAATTAACACAACTACAAGTGCCAAGGTGGCCGCATATGGACCAACTAAGACCATAGCAAGTGCTGCGCCAATTAAGTGACCACTTGTTCCGGCTGCAACTGGAAAGTTAAGCATTTGAACTGCGAAGATAAATACTGCAGTAAGGCCAGCAAGAGGAGCACTTTGTTCACTTAGCTGCTTTCTAGCTCCTTTGACTGCGCCAGCAACTGCTAAAGCTGAGGCGCCTGCAAAGGCGGCAGAGGTTGGTAGATCAATAAATCCGTCTGGAATATGCATGTGTAAATGTTAATGCAAACGATTCGCATCTGCAAATATCTTGAAAGAAGAGTTGATAAGGTGTCTATATGGGAATCAAAGTTAAAAATCAAAGAATCCCGGCATTACTTCTGGCCCTATTCCTTCTTGCTTTCACCCAGCAACCAGCAGCCATGGCTCATACCAAATTGCTAATTGCCAATCCAGATATCGCAAGTCAGATTGATAGCTGGCCCACCTCGGTAACTCTTGAATTTGATGAGGAGTTGCAAAATCTAGGCGATGAAAAAGCTAACTTTGTCGTAGTAAATAATGCAGTTGGTGATCAGGTTAGTGAAACTGATGAAGTTATTTCAGGAAATACCATCACCGTCACATTATCTGCCAATGAGGTTAAAGGACCTGTCCTTGTTTACTACCGTGTGGTCTCAAGTGATGGCCACCCAGTTGAGGGGGAGTACAAGTTCACCTACGGCGTGGGTGAGGTTACTGCGCAAGGAGTGGAAGATAAAGAAGAGGCTGAGTATCCAATTGGAATATATCTGGCATCAGCAATTTTTATTATTTCAGGACTGTTTTTTGCCATCTACTCATACCGGCGCAGGAATAGATAGTTTTGAGTTTAGCAACCCAAAAACTTAAGGATTTTCTAAAAGAGAATTACCAAAATGTTGTTTCACCTGATCCAGTAATTAGAAAGATCACCCTTTCCTCCTTTATTAATACATTTGGCAACGGTGTCTTCATGACCACTGGCATTATCTATTTCTCGCTGATTGTTGGCTTGGGAGCTCAGAAAGTCGCGCTCGCCTTTTCACTTTCAGGTGCATTAGCTCTTTGTCTAAGTATTCCATCTGGACATTTTGCAGATCGATATCCGCCAAGGTTGATCGCATTTGTGTCATTAATTGGATCTGGCATCTGTTCAATCTCTTTACTGTTTGTCCAAAGTTGGTGGCCACTTCTATTGGTTTTATCACTCTGGGAAATATTTGATGTCTTTGGTCAAAATGCCCGGATGGCTTTAATCGCTCGAATTGGCGAAGGGGAGGAGCGGGTGAAAATTCGTGCCTACACAAGAGCAGTTACAAATCTTGGAATCGCCTTTGGCACAGTTGTAGCAGGTTTTGCATTAGCAATTAATACAGTTACCGCATATAAAACTATGATCGTAATTGATGCATTCACCTTCTTTTTAGCAGCTTTTACTTACCTAAGAGTGCCAAATGTGAAACCAAGCCTTTCTGAACATGAGAAGTTTGATTGGACCATTTTAAGAGATATTCCATATATCAAAGCTGCCACTTTGCATGGTGTTATGACTATGCATTTTGTATTGCAAAATATTGCAATTCCAATTTGGGTGGTTCAGGAGACCAAAGCCCCAAGGTGGTGGGTTTCAGTAATTATGTTTGTTAATACTGTGGCAATTGTTTTATTTCAGGTGCGAATGAGTAAGGGCATTGCTAGTGCCCAAGTTGGAGCTGCAATTTAGAAAAGCAGGTTTTTACATCGCACTTGCTTGTTTGTTATACGGCGCAGCTAAGGGATTATCAGCGCCAGCAGCTGCAACCTTGTTGATCTTGGCCATGCTGGTGCATGTCGTTGGTGAATTGCTTAGTTCAACCGGTGGTTGGTCAATTGCCTTTGAGTTGGCGGATCAAAATCGTCAAGGTGCTTATCAAGGTTTATGGCGAATGGGTTTTGGTGGCATGGGAGTAATCGGACCATCTTTAGTAATTTTCTTTGCCATCGGACTTGGCCAGCTAGGTTGGATAATCATGGCCGGCATATTTGCGGTAACTGGAATGTTAATGACCACTGCAACAGCAGGTAAAAAGTAAAAAGCCCCAGTCATCGACTGAGGCTTTTTAAGTTTAGATCTTAGAGATCGTAATACAGCTCAAACTCTGCTGGATGTGGACGCAATCTTACGTAATCCACCTCTTGCTTGCGCTTGAAATCAATCCAAGTATCAATTAGATCCTTAGTGAATACACCACCACGAGTTAAGAACTCATTGTCGCGCTCTAGATTATCTAGAACTGCATCAAGTGATCCTGGAACTTGTGGAATGGCTTTGGCTTCATCTCCTTCTAATTCATAAAGATCCTTATCAACTGGCTTTGGTGGCTCAATTTTGTTTTGAATACCATCAATACCAGCCATCAACATCGCTGCAAATGCTAGATATGGATTAGAGGATGGATCTGGGCAGCGGAACTCAATTCGCTTAGCCTTTGGATTAGATCCAGTAATTGGAATACGAATACAAGCAGATCTATTTCTAGCTGAGTAAACCAAGTTAACTGGAGCCTCATACCCTGGCACTAAGCGCTTATATGAGTTAACTGTTGGGTTTGTAAATGCTAGAAGTGATGGCGCGTGCTTTAACAAGCCACCGATATACCAACGAGCCATGTCAGAAAGATTTGCATAACCATCTCCCCAGAACAATGGTTTGCCATCTTTCCAAAGTGATTGATGAACATGCATTCCGCTGCCGTTATCGCCAAATAATGGTTTTGGCATAAAGGTTGCTGTCTTACCAGCTGCCCATGCAGTGTTTTTAATGATGTATTTAAACTTCATCAACTCATCCCCTGCAGTCAAAATATCGCTGAAGCGGTAATTGATCTCCATCTGACCTGCAGTTCCAACTTCATGGTGAGCACGCTCAACCAATAATCCAACCTTGCCAAGATTCATAACCATTTCATCACGAAGGTCGGCAAATTGATCAGTTGGTGAAACTGGGAAGTAGCCACCTTTAATTCTGGTGCGATAGCCACGGTTAGGTGTGCCATCAGCATCCTCTTCAATTCCAGTATTCCAAGCACCTTCATATGAATCAATGTGATGGAAGGCTTGGTTCATACCAGTTAAAAATCTAATGCGATCAAAGACATAAAACTCTGCCTCTGGTGCGAAGAAGGCGGTATCAGCAATTCCAGTACTTCTCATGAACTCAACTGCCTTAGCAACAATTCCACGAGGATCTCTGGAGTAAGGAGTGTTGTCATCTGGATTATGAACGGAGAATAGAATTATTAAAGTTTTCTCTTTGCGAAATGGATCAAGGTATGCAGAGGAGGGAACTGGAAGTAACTTCATATCTGATTCATGAATTGATTGGAAGCCTCTGATGGAGGATCCATCAAACATTAATCCATCTTTAAATACGCTTTCATCAAATGATTCAACTGGCACATTAAAGTGATGCTGAATACCTGGAAGGTCAATAAATCTAACGTCGATCAACTTCACATCATTCTTCTTGATGTAATCGAAGATCTCTGCGGAATTCTTAAACATCTATTCTCCTAAGATAAATATTGCTGAAAGTAGGGCGACTTTGCTCCGCTTCAGATGGGTAAAACCTAGTAGAAAATAATGAAAAAGCCGTAAAGCACGTGTTACATCTATGTTTCACTTTCTCCCCTTTGGGCTAGGGTTGCCCGCATGAGTTGGGAAGCTACGCCAAATTTACTGCCGGAGGCCTCACTAGGTAGACGGCTTTTAGCCCTAGTTATTGATTGGACCATGTGCCGGCTGATCGCTGGATTACTAAGCCCATCGGTAATTCCAGACAATACCTTTTCAACTTTAATTATTTTCTATATTGAAGTTTGTTTATTCACTATTGCATTTGGCGCATCAGCTGGGCAAAGAATTATGGCAATTAAGGTTGTGACATATCCAGATCAACAGCGGGTCAAAGTAGGTCGAATTGTGTTAAGAACTTTCTTAATATGTCTGGTACTTCCGGCAGTTTTTACAAATAACGGCCGGCCACTTCATGATCACTTTGCAAATAGCCAAACAGTAAGAGAGAGATACTAACNTTTNTACCTACGAGGCATCCTTACATTGGTAGGCATTGGTCCCTTAGGCATAGGCAGATTTAATCCACCCACTGATCGCAATCTTGCTCTTACCTCGCGCAACTGCGCGGTGTTTAACTTCTTTGGTAGTTTCTTAAGATGTTTATGTAATTTTCTAATTGAAATTTGGCCTGGATTATCACCAACTAAAACTTCAGTTACCGGCACACCAGATAGGAATCGTTCCATTTTGCGTTTTTCATCTTGCATAAGTGATTTAACGCCAAACCCACCTTCGCCAACTAAAATAATGCCAGCCTTACCTGATACTCGGTGGACCATATCTTGATCACGATTAACATTCACAGCAGGGGTAGTAACAAAGCCTCGCTTAATTGACATCAAAACACTTGCGCCAGCTCCTAATTGTCCTTGTATGGATGCAAAGGCAGCGGTGTTGGCATATCGAGTAAATAGAAAGAATGCAGCTAAGAAGGCAACTGGCAAGGTAATGAAACCGGCATAGATTGGGTGGCCTAAGTTATTACCAATAATTACACCAAAAGTTAAAACCAAAGCAAATATAACTAAACACCAAACTACGGCAAGCGGGGAGTCCTTTTTAACTAACTTATAAGCATCTTTAACAACAGCTAATTGCGATTGCTTCTTAGGGGCATCACCTTTTGCCGCNGCCTCTTCTTTTTTCTTTTTTCTACCAAACATATCTCTCCCTTACTTNACTGCCCGGGCAGCCATCGCCTGGTTATACAAGCGACCTGCTCTATAGCTAGAACGTACCAATGGACCACTCATAACACCAAGAAATCCAATTTCTTCCGCTTCTTTACTTAACTCTACAAACTCATTTGGCTTAACCCAGCGCACTACTGGATGGTGTTTTGCAGTTGGCCGCAGGTACTGGGTAATTGTAATCAAATCACAGCCAGCACCACGAAGATCAACAAGTGCTTGCGTTACCTCTTCTCGGGTTTCGCCCATACCAAGAATTAAATTGGATTTTGTAATTAATCCAAAATCTCGGGCCTGGGTGATCACATTTAAAGATCTTTCATATCGAAATGCTGGTCTAATCTCTTTGAAGATTCTGGGCACAGTCTCCAAATTGTGGGCAAAAACTTCAGGTCTGGTTTCAAAGACTTGATTTAGCAAATGTGAATGGCCACTAAAATCTGGTGCCAACATTTCAACTCCAACACCTGGATTTAATTGGTGAACTTGGGCGATTGTTTCAGCGTATAACCAGGCACCTTCATCATCTAAATCATCGCGGGCAACACCGGTGATAGTTGCATACTTTAAATTCATACTTCTTACCGATTCGGCAACTCTTCTAGGTTCATCACGATCTAGTGGTAATGGTTTACCGGTATCGATATTGCAAAAGTCGCATCTTCTTGTGCAAGCTTCGCCACCAATTAAAAATGTTGCTTCTCGATCTTCCCAACATTCAAAAATGTTTGGGCAAGCTGCCTCTTGGCAAACTGTGTGCAAACCTTCCTTGGCTACAAGTGAGCGAAGTTTTGTGTACTCAGGTCCCATATGGGCGCGTGTTTTAATCCACTCTGGCTTTCGCTCAATTGGTGTTTGAGCATTCCTAGCTTCAATTCGAAGAAGCTTTCTTCCATTTGGATCAATACTCATTGCGATAATCTCTCTAAAACTGGGGCTAACTCTTTAATTAAAGTTGGCATAACCTCATCAACTGTTATGGATCGATTAAGTTCTTTTGCTAAAGATGTAACTTGTGCATCTGCAATACCACAAGGAATGATCTTGGAGTAAGCAGAAAGATCAGGATTAACATTTAAGGCAAAACCATGCATGGTTACACCTTTAGCAACTCGTAATCCGATTGCGGCAAGCTTTCGATCTCCCTTTTGATCCCTGACCCAAACTCCACTTCGTTCGCAGTAACGATCAGCTTTTACTCCAAAAAGTTCACATACTTGAATTAATGAAGTTTCTAATTCCCGGACAAAGCCAACTACATCAGTTGAATTCTTTAATCGCAAGATTGGATAACCCACAATTTGTCCAAGGCCATGCCAGGTTATTTTTCCGCCGCGATCAACATCAATTACTGGTGTGTTATCAATTGGGCGGTCTGCTAATTGCGTTCTACGCCCTGCGGTATAAACCGATGGATGTTGAAGCATGAGTAAAGTATTTTCAATTTGATTATTCGCAACTTTTTCTTGTAACTGTTTTTGTAGTTCCCAAGCAGTTAAATAATCAACCACACCAAGCTCATCCACCTTAAGGCTTTTATCGATTGATATGGTTGAACTCACATACATAGCCTAATTGCCACCTTAATATTTAGCGAAAGTTTGCATAATCAGCGCAGGGCAAGTGTGAGCAAAATGGCATGACTGATAGATTTCCCCCCTCACCAAACACCTTGAAAGGCTCAATTTCCTATGGCTACTAAAACCAAATCAAAAGGCTCAGTTAAGGGTCGCAAACCACTTTGGATTGCAATCGTGGCCATCATCGCCTGGTTAGGTATCTCATCAGTTGCCGGACCAACATTTGGAAAACTTTCAACGGTTCAAGAAAACGATAACGCTGCATTCCTGCCAGATAATGCTGAGTCCACGCTGGCTAGTAAGGTCACTGTTAAATTCACTGATAGTTCAAATGATCAAATTCCTACCTTGTTGGTATTTCTAGGTGATGTTGATCCAAAGAAAAATCCAGCCAGATTAGCTGAAATCCAAAATTACTTAGATAAATTGGGTGAGAAGATATTGCCAGAATCAGGCAAACCAATTAGTTCATACATTGTTCCAGGATTTCCAATTCAAGCCATTCCATCAGAGGATGGCAAGGCTGCACTGGCCAACATCGCTTTGGATTCCAAAATTGGTCAAGAGAATATTGATGAGAAGCCAACCTTGCCGATCCTCGTCGAATTCATTCGTGAAGATTTGAAAGAAAACTTTGAGGCGAAGAGTCTGACAACCCATGTGACTGGATTTGGTGGAATTTTTGCGGACTTATTTAGCGCATTTGGTTCAATTGATACAACCTTGCTACTAACAACATTGATTGTTGTCTCAATTATTTTGATTATTGTTTACCGATCTCCATTGCTCTGGATTCTGCCGTTGTTTACTGCAGTTACCGCATTGTCGCTGGCTGGAACTGTGGTTTATTTTCTAGCAAAGGCAGGGACGATTGATTTAAATGGACAGTCGCAGGGAATTCTCTCTGTTTTAGTTCTAGGCGCAGCAACTGACTATGCATTGCTATTAATTGCCAGGTATCGAGAAGAGTTGCACCACCATGAATCAAGATATGACGCGATGAAAATTGCTTTACGTGGCGTTGTTGAACCAATTCTGGCTTCAGGTTCAACTGTTATTGCCGGTCTATTAGTTCTTTTGTTAAGTCAATTGTCCGGTAACAGAGGTTTGGGCCCAGTAGGGGCCATCGGTATTGCATCAGCAATGATCACTGTTCTTACATTTTTACCAGCACTCCTTGTTGTATTTGGTCGCTGGATATTTTGGCCAAAAGTTCCTCGCTTTGATGATGTTGATGAACAATTAAGTGGTACTTGGTCAAAAATTGGCGCAGCAGTTGAAAAAAATCCAAAGCGAATCTGGATTTCAACCGCGCTTTTACTAACCATTTTGGCAGGCTTTTCATTCACACTTAAGGCAGATGGTTTGGCCAATACTGAGGCATTCACAACAAGAACTGATTCAGTAATTGGACTTGAAAAATTAGGGGAGCACTTCCCAAGTGGTGAAGGATCTCCGGTAGAGATAGTTGTTAAAGAAAATGATGTAGCAGCCGCAACTGCAGCTCTTATGAGTGTTTCCAATGTTGCATTTGTTGAGCCAATTGTTGCCGGTCAAAAGATTCCAGGCCAACCTATTCCACCAGTTAAAGTGGTGGAAGGCAAAGTACTGTTGAATGCTACGTTAAAGGTTGCACCAGATTCAGTTGATGCTAGAAATACAATTCCTTTGATTCGAGATGCAGTGAAAAAGGTCGACAAAGA
>JGI25921J50272_10000704_pt1 | contig 10988 bp, 11 predicted proteins | sample LauGreSu1BDMLBSD_2_FD_50272 | JGI IMG/M metagenome (IMG submission 50272) | reverse complement strand
GCTACTCCGCGACTGGCTCACAACCTGAATGTGTGGATCGACGGGGTGGATGGCAGCGCCCTCCAGCGTCAACTCCGGCAGACGCTGGCGGTCAGCAGCGGCTCTGCTTGCAGCAGCGGGGAACCCTCCCATGTGCTTTTGGCCCTTGGTCTGAACCGCCAGCAGGCCGCGGCAGCACTTCGGTTCGGGCTGGGGCGCTGCACCAGCGCTGCCACGATCGAAACGGCCGCCGAGGTCGTCGCTCAAGCAATCCAAGCGCTGCGGCGAGGCTGAGCAGAAACGTTCACTCTGTACCGCAATCGCTACAAAAACTGGGCGAGCGCTGCAGTGATCGCTACGTTCCGGGCAATTGCTTTGTTGTGATGAGCCTGCCGACCCCCGGCACGAACAAGTTGCAGGTGTTGCGCGCCGTGGAGGACGGGTGGCAGGCCTTCTGCCGCGCCCCCTGGCCTTTCCTGCTGTTCCAAGTCCTCGTACTGCTGATCATGGCGCCCTTCGCCGCCTTGATGGTGGGCGGGTTGGTGCGCCTCAACAGTCCTGAGCCGGCCTTCCTGCACCCGGTGGCCGCGGGCGTGGGCCTGGTGGTGGGCGTGGTGGGCTACGTGATCGTGGGTCTCTGGGGAGCCGTGGGAATCACCCGCAGCGCCTGGATGAGTCTCGACGGACAAAAACCCAGCTTCCGCAACTTCACCCGCTGGGATGGTGCCGCGAGCCGTCGTCTCCTCGGTTCCGCAATCCTGCTGGCGATCGTGATCGGCGTGGTGGGCGTGATCGCCACCTTGATCGGCACCGGACTGAACCAGGTGAATGCCGCTCTCACCGCCATTCCGGTGATCCTGTTCGGCATCTTCTACATCTGGTTCCTGATCAGCCAGAAGTTCCTGCTGCAGTTATCGCTGTTCGGCGTCAAGCGTCCTGTGGAAACGATCCAGGCCGGTGTGAGCGGTGTGAACCCCAGCTGGTGGGTGGTGCTGTGGCTGGCGATCGTGGAAAGCGTGATCCACGCTGTGGCAGCCCTCTTCAGCTACGGCGGCCTGTTTGTGATCTTCCCGGTGGTGATCTGCATCAGCACCGCGGCCTACCGCCAGCTGTTCGGCAGCCAGGACCACACCGGGATCCTGAGCAACGGCTGAGCCTGATCAGCCACTTCGATCAACGGCGGCGCGCAAGCCGCCATTTCGCTGAACGGCTACGGGGGTTGGAGCTCTGCTCCTCCTCCGTAGCCGTTTCCGGTTTGCGGGTCACCCGCTGCAAACGCTCATCACTCACGAAGACTGTCTTGACGCGCCGGTCTTCGAGTGAGTGGAAGCTGATCACACCGAAAAGGCCACCGCTCAGCAGCCAGTCAGGGGCAACCTCCAGCAAACGGTCGAGCACCCCCAGCTCGTCATTCACGGCAATCCGCAGCGCCTGAAAGGTGCGAGTAGCTGGATGGATGCGGCCGCGCCGCGCTTTCGGGGGATAGCAACCGGCCACCGCATAGGCCAAGGCTGCGGTGCCGCTATAGGCGCCCTGCTCCGCGAGGTCGTGTTTGATCCTCCGGGCAATGCGGCGCGAGAGCCGCTCCTCCCCGTAGGCATAGATCAGATCCGCCAGTTCGGTTTCATCAAGGCGCTCAATCAACTCCGCTGCGGTTGCATCGGCGCCAGGATTCATGCGCATATCGAGCGGGCCATCGAGGCGGAAGCTGAAGCCGCGCTCCGCCACATCGAGTTGCGGGCTGCTCACCCCAAGGTCCGCCAGCACCGCCAAAACAGGCTCCGCTGGGTTGTACGCCGCAAAGTTGGTGGCCACGATCTGCACCCGATCGCTGAAGGGCGCCAGGCGCTCGGCTGCTGCTGCGCGGGCCGTGGGGTCCTGATCCAGCCCGATCAGACGTAGCCGGGGATGGGCCTCCAGCAGCAGACGACTGTGGCCACCACCGCCGAGGGTGCAATCGATCAGCACGCCATCGCCGCGCTGCTCCAGCAGCGGTGCCAACTCAGCGAAGCCAGCCAGCACCTGCTGCGCCAGCACGGGCTGATGCTCAAAGACCCCATCCATGGCCGGCGGCGCTTCAGCCACGGGCGCTCCGACGGGGGGAGGCCCAACGCAGCAATGGTGCTGCCGCGCGGGCACGCAGGCGATCCAGCCAGCCCGGAGGGCGGCGAAGCTCAGCCGGAAGCTCAGCCGGAAGCTCAGCCGGAAGCTCCAGGCGATCCAGGTCACCAGGATCCACGGCCAGGGCGTTCAGAAACTGACTGAGCAGTCGCTGTTCCGCTGGGGCAATGCTGCCGTCGGCGTCAGCCAGCAGGCTGTAGAAGCCCGCAATCGCGAGACGGAGACGGGGCTCGTCGAGAGCCGCCAGGGTGTTGCACACCCAAGCCAGATCCACCGAACCCTGCAGGCTCAAGCCATGGCGCTGCTCGTTCTCCAGGTTGAGCAGCGCCATTCCCCGGGTGAACAACTCCCACTCGTCATCGCCAAACTGAGCATCGGCCATCGCCAAGGCCAGCGCCCCCTCGAGGATGGCCAGGCCTTGATCCCCGCGGCCAGCCAAGGGTCTCAGCAGAGCCTCCTGGCTTTGCTGCAACAGAACCAACCGCCGGGCTGCCCGCCGCCGGCTCGAAGCCAGCAACCTGTCCGCCAAAGCATGGGCAAGTCGTCGCAGCAGCCGCGTCGGCAGAGAGAGCGCTGAAGGGGGGAAAGTCGTCCCCTCGTTGCGGTGGGGAATCCTGCGGTCCGGCTTCGTCACCCCCACTCAGGCCGTTGAAGGCCAGCTGTCCCGACAACCTCACCGTACCGGCGGCAGCGGCGGCAGATCCGCATCGTGCCCACCTGATGACCGAAGTTCGGGCACNCCGTTCCTAAGATCGCGTCACCTTGCCCCTGGCCTCGGCCCCATGACGCAGCTGGAGACGCGCACGGAGCCGATGGTGGTCAATTTCGGCCCCCACCACCCCTCTATGCACGGGGTGCTGCGGCTGGTGGTGACCCTCGACGGCGAGGACGTGGTGGATTGCGAGCCGGTGATCGGCTATCTCCACCGCGGCATGGAGAAGATCGCCGAGAACCGCACGAACGTGATGTTCGTGCCCTACGTGAGCCGCATGGACTATGCGGCCGGCATGTTTTATGAGGCGATCGTGGTGAACGCACCCGAGCGCCTGGCCGATGTGCCGGTGCCGAAGCGCGCGAGCTACATCCGCGTGCTGATGCTGGAGCTCAACCGCATCGCCAACCACCTGCTTTGGCTTGGCCCTTTCTTGGCAGACGTGGGCGCCCAGACGCCGTTCTTCTACATCTTCCGCGAGCGGGAGATGATCTACGACCTGTGGGAAGCGGCCACTGGTCAGCGTCTGATCAACAACAACTACTTCCGCATCGGCGGTGTGGCAGCAGATCTGCCCTATGGCTGGCTAGAGAAGTGCCTCGACTTCTGCGATTGGTTCGGCCCCAAGATCGATGAATACGAGAAGCTGATCACCAACAACCCGATCTTCCGCAAGCGGATTGAGGGCCTCGGCGTGATCAGCCGCGAGATGGCGATCAACTGGAGCCTCTCAGGCCCGATGCTGCGCGCGTCAGGTGTGCCCTGGGATCTGCGCAAGGTGGATCACTACGAGTGCTACGACGACTTCGACTGGGATGTGGCCTGGGAGAAGGAAGGCGATTGCTATGCCCGCTATCGGGTACGCATCCAAGAGATGCGCGAATCCCTCAAAATCCTGCGGCAGGCCTGTCAGATGATCCCCGGCGGCCCCACCGAACACCTCGAAGCCCGCCGCATGGCCGAAGGCAAGGGCAGCGAATTTGCCGGCTTCGACTATCAAATCGTGGCCAAGAAGGTAGCTCCCACCTTCAAGATCCCCAGCGGTGAGCTCTACACCCGCTTGGAATCAGGCAAAGGTGAGATCGGCGTCTTCATCCAGGGCAACGACGATGTCACCCCTTGGCGCTTCAAGATCCGCGCTGCCGACTTCAACAATCTGCAGATCCTGCCCCACATCCTCAAGGGGGCCAAGGTGGCCGACATCATGGCCATCCTCGGCTCGATCGACGTGATCATGGGCTCTGTTGACCGATGAACAGCCTGGATCGCTGATCTGCCCCATGGGGCCCGACGACTGGCTGCTGCTCTGCCGCACGGTGCGTTTCGGCGATACCGATGCTGCGGGCGTCATGCATTTCCAGCAGCTGCTGCGCTGGTGCCATGAGGCCTATGAAGAGAGCCTCGAGCGCTTCGGCATCGCAGCACCAGAGATCTTTCCAGTGCCGGGATGTACCCCTGAGATCGCACTTCCAATCGTGCACTGCAGCGCCGACTTTCTCCGGCCTCTCGTCTGCGGTGATCCCCTGGCCATTGCCCTGGAACCGCACCGCCTCGATCCAGGCTGCTTCGAGCTCACCTACCGCTTCAGCAGCAACGGCAACCCTGTCGCCACAGCGCTAACGCGCCACCTAGCCATCAGCAGCAGCCAGCGTCAGCGCCGGGAGCTGCCAGCGGCCATCAACCGTTGGCTTGAGGCTTCCTCCCTAAAGGGCGGCATTCAACCCCTTTGAGCCAGTTTCGCCAGCGCGAGCGCTGCCATTTGCCCAGGGTGGTGCGCTCTAGCTCAGGACAGAGCAACCAGCGCCGAGGCCGCTGGCTCGGCGGAAGGCCTTGAGCCAGGCGCTCCACAAGTTGGAGCAGCTGATCAGCCTCAGCCAGGCTCGCCTCGGCGGGCTTGAGCAACGCCACCAAAATCTCGCCCCATAGGGGATCCGGCTCAGGCAGCAGCAGCAGCTCCGCCAAGGGCAAGCCCGCAGTGCGGCTGAGCTGGAGCAAGCGCAGCTCGACCTGCTCTGGGAAAACGGTTTCACCACCACTGCTGATGGCGCCGTCGAGACGGCCTTGGAGCAGCAACCCCTCTGGAGCCAGCAGGGCCCGATCGCCGCTGGTCCACCAACCCTCACTCAAAGCCAAGGGCTGAAGCTGACCATCCACCAGGCATCCCTCAGCCAGGCTGGCCGCCTTGACCTGCAGAGCACCAGTCTCCGGACTCAGGCGCAGCTCGGCATGGGGGAACGGCTGGCCGCAACCTTGCACACCATCCAAAAACTGTTGCGGCGGGAGCGCCGCCAGCATCGCNGCGGTTTCAGTGCTGCCGTAGCAGGGAGACAGCCTCAGACCCAGCTGGCGGCATTGCTGCGCCGTCGCCTCCGGCAACGCAGCACCCCCCACCCAGATCAGCTCGAACTCTGCCAACCACCGCTGACCCAGCGGATCCTCCAGGAGCCGCTGTAACTGAGTGGGCACCAGCGAGAGCACGGCCNTTACCGCAGGCTTGGGAAGCCGCGCAGGGTCACGCATCCACTCCGGCTCCAACCAACGCAGTGCAGCGCCCCAACGGTGAGCCCGCACCAGGGGCATCAGCCCACTTACATGCTGCAACGGCAACGGGTTGAACAGCTCAAGGCGTGCTGGATCCAATCCCAGGTCGCGCAACCAGGTGCCAGTGGCCTCCGCCGCTAGCTGCAAATGCGTGAGCGGCTGCAAGCACCAACGGCGCGCACCGCTGCTACCGCCGGTACCGAGCACCACGGCCGCACCCCAGGCGGGATCACTGTGCTGCGGCAGGGCCTGCTCCAGGAGTGCAGCCTCCTCGGGCGCTGCAATCGCCACGGTTCGCTGCTGGCTCCAGGCCCGCTGCACCTCGGCCGCAAGGGCACCACGATCGGACTGCGCCACCAAAAGCTGCGGTCTGCTCACGCCGCGGCCTCCCATACCCGCTGGGGCTCAGCAGCGAACAAATCCCCCATGGGGCTCCAACCCGGAGCCAGACCCGGCGCCGCTGGCGTCGGGCCATTGGCCTGCAAGGCGGCGAGATGCTCGAGGAAGCGGCGGCCAATTCCCGTTTCAAAGGCAGTGCTGAGCATCTGTCGCGGTATGCCGGCTTCTAGCTGGCTCAGCAAAGGCCTTGGATCACCCTCCTGAAGCGGGCGACGCACCAGCCAACCCGACCAGGCCGAGCATTGCTGCCCCGATAGGTGCGGCAGAGATTCATCGAGGGCCACCGGAACCATGGCAGCCAGCGCCTCCAAGCCTTGAAGATCGTGGGGAGCCAGCGGCTGCTCCAGCCATTCGAATCGAGGTTCGCCCTTCAGCCGATCGGCCCACTGAGCTGCGGTGGGCCGATCCCAGCCGCCATTGGCATCAAGGCGCAGCCGTGCTGCCGGGGGCAAACGCTGCAACAGCACCTCCAGCACGCTGCGCTCTTGGGCATCTCCCACAGCGGCCACCTTCCATTTCAGCGTGAGCGGCTGGGCAGGATGGCTAGGGGCCCGGCTCAGAACCTGCCCCAAGGCAGGCACAGCGGCCTCGCCAGCAGGCAGCAGCCAAGCAGAGGCTGGGGCCGAGCGCCAGCCTCCCTGCTCCTGCGATCCCAGACCATCAAGCTCCGCCAGGGCCATCCCCAAACTGCAGGCAAGCGCAGGGGGCAACAGCGGCAGCAGCCGCTCCAGCACTCCGCGCTCCACCAAGGCCGGCACAGCGGCCACTGCCTCCGCTAGATCCACGTCTAACGCTGCAAACAGAGGCACAGCGGCCTCACCCCAGCCACAGCACCCGTCCGGAGTCATCAGCCGTAGCAGCCAGCCGCGACGCTGAACCAGATCGCCACGACTGGTGATCAAACTGCGCGGCAAATCAAAGCGATAGGGCCGCCAGCGCAGCTGCAACGGCCCCTGAGTCTTCATCCCAGCCAGCCCCCCACAGCAAGGCCAATCGCCAATCCCAGGCCATTCAGGGCTTGAAAACGCAGCGCCAGGAATTTGCTGCCCACAATCCGCGCCGGCTCGCGGTGATGTTGACGCAGCAACCGAATCAGCGCTTGAGCTGGCGGGAGGCCAATCACGCCCAGAAGCGCCATCAGCGGCCAGTGCCCAAGCAGCACCGGCAACCACTGCAGGGCCAGAGCGAGGGCCACAAACCAAGGAATCAAGGCAGCAGCCCGCCCGGTGCCCAGTCGCACCACCGGCGAANGCTTGCCGTGGGCCGCATCGTCCTCCACCTGATGGAAGTGCGAACAAAAGAGCACCAGCGTGGTGGCCAGGGCTGGACCGCTGCCCAGCTCCAATGCGGTCCCCCAGGGAACCTCCGCCGCCCCAACAGGGGCAAGCGCCATCAGGCCAGCAGCAGTGGCCAAAGGCCCGAAGGCGATCCAGCAAAGCGGTTCACCCAGCCCGCGGTAGCCCAGCCGCAGCGGTGGCCCCTGGTAGGCGTAGCCGATTCCGCAGCAAGCGAGCACCAAGGCCAGAACTGCTCCGTTGCTGCGCAGGGCCACTAGGGCCATCAGCAACAATCCGAGCGCTAGGGCCGCGTTAGCCAGGAGCGACACCCGGTCGCGCCGACCCGTGAGGTTCACCACCGAGTGGGGCTTGCCGTGGGAGTCGACGCCGGTTTCAGCGTCGAACACATCGTTGGCCAGGTTTTCCCAGGCCAACAGCAGCACTGCTGCCACAAGAAACAGCAGCAGCTGATCCAGCCGCACCACCAGCCCCTGGCCAGCCCGCCAGCCAGCGGCGAGAAGCACCGGCATCACGGCCACCGAATACATCGGCCATTTGATTGCGGCCTTCCAAAGGCGGCGCCGCTGAGCCGGATCGGCATGAAGGCTTGCGACGACCTGAGGCTCGGACGCGGGCAGGGTCAACTGGCGGCGCTGGAAGGCCCATACATTTGAGCAGCCGCTTCAGCCCGCTCCGGGTGCAGGCTCCATCCAGCGTCACAACTAGCTTCAGCGATCTGCTGGCAGCAGCGGCCGAAGGCGCGCGCCAGCTGGATGGAGAGGGCGTGCTCAGCCTGGCGCTCCCCCTGGCCGGCCGCGATCCAATGGCGCTGCTCAGCCAGCTGGAGCAGGGCGAACGCTTCCGTTTCCTCTGGGACAGCGCTCCGGGTCTGTGCCTGGCCGCCAGTGGCCGCTGCAACAGCCTGGAACTGAGCGGTCCTCGCCGGTTTGAACTGGCCCAGCGCTTCAGCGCCGTGAGCCTGGGGCGTCTGGCCGCGCCACAAAGCTGCCCGCCGTTGGCCCGCCCGAGGGTGCTTCTGGCCTTCTCGTTCTTCGACAGTCCTCTCCAGGAAGGCGATGGCGTGCCTGGGGTGCAGGCCGTGCTGCCCCGTTGGCAGCTGAGCCGCCAGGGCCGTCACTGCTGGTTGCGGTTGCAGCGCACCCTCGGAGGCGAGGTGAGTGCCCGCGCCCTGGCAGAAGAACTCTGGGAGCAAGCCCAGCGCCTCAGCCAACTGCCGGCCGATCCATCGGCTGAGCAGGGCGATGCCCATGGCCCAGCGATCCTCGACAGCCCCGCCTGGGAGGTGGGCTATCGCTCCGTTGTGCAACGGGGGCTGGAACTGGTCGAGGCAGGGGAATTGCGCAAGCTGGTGTTGGCTGTGCGCCAACAGCTGCGACTGGCCCAACCGCTCGATCCCCTGCTGCTGTTAGCCCAGTTGCGTCAGCGCCAACCAGGAAGCTGCCGATTCCTCTGGCAACAGGGCGATGGCCCAGCGCTACTGGGCGCATCCCCTGAGCGATTGCTCACGGTGCGCCAGGGCCAACTGCGCAGCGATGCCCTGGCCGGCACGGCGCCTGTGGGCCCCCAAGCCGAGCAGCTGCTGCACTCCGACAAGGACCGCCGGGAGCATGAACTGGTGGTAGAAGCGATCACCGAGGTGCTGGAGCAGGCAGGGCTGAGGGCACGGCGACCGCGCCACCCACGGCTGGCGCGCCATGGCCAACTGGTGCACCTGCACACCCCCATCACAGCGCCCCTAGGCGAACAACAGCCCCTGGCTCTAGCTGCAGCCCTGCACCCCACCCCGGCGGTGGCAGGCCTCCCCCGCCGGGAAGCGATGGCCGCCTTGCGCAGCCTGGAACCCTTCGAGCGCGGTTACTACGCAGCGCCGATCGGTTGGATCGACAGCGAAGGGGACACGGAACTGCGTGTGGCAATCCGTAGTGGCAACTTGCAGGGTCAAAACCTGGAGCTCACGGCCGGCGCTGGCTTGGTGCGGGGATCAGCCGTGGATCGAGAACTAGCCGAGGTCGCCCTGAAGCTGGGGGTACTGCAGCAGCAGCTGGATTTGCCCGGGATCGATCGCAGCGCCGCTCAGATCGCCAGCAAACGCTCCATCGTTTGATCGGCGAGAGCGATACCGCCCAGCCGCTCCACTTCCCGCACACCCGTGGGGCTGGTGACGTTGATCTCGCTGAGCCGGCTATCGATCACATCGATGCCCACAAAGAACAACCCCTCCGCCTGGAGAGCAGGTGCCAGCTCCGCGCAGATGCGCCGTTCCTGGTCGGTGAGCTCGGTGGCCTCCGGCTCCCCACCCACCGCCAGATTGCTGCGGAATTCCCCCGGGGCCGGTTTGCGGTTCACAGCACCGAGGGGCTCACCGTTCACCAGCAAGATGCGCTTATCACCGGCCGTCACTGCCGGAAGGAACGCCTGCACCATCACCGGCAAAGTCTGCTGATTGGTCACTAGCTCCAGCAATGCCTTCAGGCCAGGTGCATCAGCGTGGCTGCGAACGACTCCCTGCCCTGCCCTGCCGCCCAGAGGCTTGAGGACCACCTCGCCGTGGTCGGCGGCGAAGGCGGCCAGCTGCTCAGCGTTGCTGCTCACCAGGCTGGGGGCCATCAAATGGCTCCAGCGCAGGGCACCGAGCTTCTCGTTCCAGGCCCTCAGCGAGGCCGGGCGATTGAGCACGCGCACACCCTGCCGTTCCGCCAGCTCGAGCAGATGGGTGGAATAGAGGTAAGCCTCATCCACTGGGGGGTCTTTGCGCATCCACACCCGCGGGAAGGCGGCCAGTGGCAACCAACGCGGTGCCTCAGCCTCAAACCAAGGTTCCGGAAGATCCCAGCCAGTGGCGGTCGGCCTGATCTCCGCCAAACGGATTGGCTGAGCCAGCACCATCGGTTCATGGGCCAGATCGCTGCCGCGCACCGCCAGTTGAGCCGGCGTACACACCCAAACCTGCTGGCCGGCCCGCTGAGCGGCCTGCATCAGGGCAACGCTGGAATCTTTGGTGGGGCGAAGCTGGGCGATCGGATCGATCACAAACAGCTGGGCCTCGCGCGCGGCCTCAAGCACCACCAAGGTCAGGCTCCGAGCAGCGCATCGAGCTGACCGCTGCGCTCGAGGGCATGCAGGTCATCGCAACCGCCCACGTGCTGGCCGTTGATAAAGGTCTGCGGCACGCTGCGGCGCCCGCCACTTTTGGCTGCCATCGCCTCGCGGGCCGCCTCATCACCATCAATGGCGAACTCGGTGTAGGCCACTCCCTTGCGATCCAACAGCGCCTTGGCCCGAATGCAGAACGGACAGGCGCGCCAGGTGTAGATCTCAACGCTTGCCATCAAGGCGCCAACNGCAGCCTGGATCCTAGGAGTGACCCTCCTCTNCNCCGCACGTCATTAGGTACGGTCGACCCAACGTTCAACACCCACCGGTGCTCGACCTCACCGACTTCAAGCGCGACCTTTCCGAGCTCACTGACCGCCTGGGCAATGCCCAGGACTGTCTTTGACGTTCCTGCACTGAAAGCCCGCCAGCAGGACCTCGAGCAGCTCGCCTCCCAGCCCGATTTCTGGGACGACCAGAAGCAGGCCCAGGCCAAGATGCGCCAGCTCGATGAGGTGAAGGCCCAGCTCGAGCAACTCAACCAGTGGCAGGCGGCCGTGGCCGATGCCGAGGCCACGGTGGAGATCTATGGCCTCGAGCCCGATGAAGAGCTGCTGGGCGAATCCAACGANGCCCTGCAGAANCTGCGGGCNGATCTGGATCGCTGGGAGCTGGAGCGCCTNCTNAGCGGCCCCTACGACAAAGAGGGCGCCGTGATCAGCATCAACGCCGGTGCCGGTGGCACCGACGCCCAGGACTGGGCGCTGATGCTGATGCGCATGTACACCCGCTGGGCGGAAGACCACGACATGAAGGTGACCGTGGACGAGCTCAGCGAGGGCGAG
>JGI25921J50272_10000700_pt1 | contig 11027 bp, 18 predicted proteins | sample LauGreSu1BDMLBSD_2_FD_50272 | JGI IMG/M metagenome (IMG submission 50272) | reverse complement strand
CCTTTTACAACCCATTTTGAACAATGACAATATTTTGTTTGTAGTCCAGCCCCTCTATGGTCTAATTTAATAAATCCACCACAACCATTTGGTGTGGTATCTCCGGCTCTTATTACTTTTCCGTCTGTGGGTGCATAAATGGGTGTACCCACAGGTGCAGTAATATCAACACCTTTGTGATTTTGTGTTGACCCAAAAATATTTCTCATACCAAAACTACTTGAAACTTTATATGTTGGGCCTAGCGGGTGCATTAAATCTGTACCTGTCGGTATATTAGCAGCAAATTGGGCGTCTCCTCCACCTGCATATCCACTACCTTTTGACCCATCCGCTCCCAGTGCACCTGCAACTGTTGCGAGTGGGTTAGCCAATAACTTTAAAAATTTTGAGAGGTTTGGTGAATCCTTCTCCATTTTTTCATTATCGACATTAGTTCCCGTAGATGGATTTAATGTTTGACCGGTTGTAGTACCCGATGCTGAAGATTGCTCGACTAAATCAAGTCCTCTATATAGGTTGTGTAATTGTTCTTCGGTTAATTTAAGTCTCATACAAATATAAATATACAATTTATTGACTTTTTATCATACTTAATAGTATGGACTGGTATACAATTAAATATTTGTACCCCGATGCGTTCGAAAGATTTGCGAAGAGTATGTTCCCAAACACAGGTATCGTAAGTCTATCAACACTTTATTATTACGATACAAAAAAATTATACTATTTTTTTGACAAGGAGGGTATGTACTTACTAATCGAAAGATACAATAAGAATATTTGGAATTACACGATAAGTCTACATAATGGGGTTAGTTTAGGTCCCGGAGAAAATTCAAAAAAATCAAGAGAAGAATGTGAGGAAGAAGGATTCTTACATTGTTTTAAAATGTTAGATAAATGTATTAGAGATTGTGAATGACTATTTATCAAATATGTCCACCTTAAACTTTTTACTACAGGCAACCAGAGTATTACACGTCGGTAATTACGATGAAGATGAATTAAAAATGATTTATGATTTTATGGTTGCCATTGACAATGACATTTTAAACGATTATCTTAATAAATGTACGATACTCTCATACAACAACGATTTAGAACTTTTTATTGAAATTGTAGATGTTCTAATTGGTATATTAGTAGAGAGAGAAGAGTATGAAAAATGTTTTACATTAAAAAGTAAAAAAGAAGAAGCAATAAATTTAATAATCTCACCAAAACTAAACTAAAGTAATATGTCAGTTTTAAATATGAAAGAAGAGGAAAAAAAGAAAATCCTCGAAAAACACAAAGAGGCAACAAAAAATGCTAATCAAAAAAAAGAAGAACTTAAAAAAGGATTACAGAAGCCAGTAGAAAATAAAAAAACCTCCTAACTTAGGAGGTTTTCTTTTTTATTTAAGTGTCTCGTAAGCAAGATATAAGACAACCAAAAACATCCTGAAATTGAGTAGAAGATAGCGTCTGCTCCCCAATACGAACCTGTCACTTCCATCATCAGCTTGAATAGTGCATCGTATCCAAGAGGTAGAAAGAACATCGCTAACATTAGAGATGTATCTTTGTAAAATACTAATCTCTTGTTTTTGTCTTTTAATTTTTTGATTCTGTTCACCATCAGGGTCCATCTATAAGGGGTTTATATGATTATGGAATTTAATCCCGTTTATATTAAATACTATCAATTTCCACTTTTGACCTTTTCAATGCCGATGCAAATACTTGGTGCATATCATAATACTTATAATCCGCCAATCTACCACCAAACAAATACTTATTTTCCATTGACATCAATTCTTTATATTGATTATATCTATCATTGTTTGTGGTATTATTTACGGGATAATATGGTTCACCTTCATTTCTTGGATATTCTTTCGTAATTACGGTTTTTGGTTGTTCACCAAATTCAAAATGTTTATGTTCAATGATTCTGGTGTATGGAACATCAACATCTCCATAATTCATTCCCGCAATTCCTTGAAAGTCAGAAACACTTAATACTTCATTTTCAAAATGTAAACTACGATATTCTAATTTACCAAATTTATAATCGTAAAATCTATCAATCGGTCCCGTGTACAAAACCTTTGTTGATATTGATTCGAAATATTCCTTTTGTTCAAAAAAATCAGCGTCTAATCTAACTTCAATCCCGTCCAATAACTTTTCAAATATTTTGGTGTATCCCCCTATTGGGATGCCTTGATAATTGTCAAAATAATAATTGTCGTCAAATGTTAATCTAATTGGTAAACGTTTGATTATAAATGATGGTAACAACTTAGGGTCTCTTCCCCATTGTTTAGTTGTATAACCTTTTATAAAAATTTCATACAATTCAGGTCCGACCTGAGACAATATCCATTCTTCTAAATTAGACGGTTTTTCATTTGGTATTTTTACTTCATCTAATTTTTGTTTTGCCTCCTCAGGTGTTTTAACACCATATACTTGATAAAGAGACATCATATTAATCGGTAACGAATAAATGTTGTCTTTATATTTTATTTTAGGTCTATAACTAAAATGGTTGAATGGTACTAAATTATTAACATAATCCCACACGCGTTTATCTGATGTGTGAAATATGTGGGGACCATATTTGTGGACATTTATCCCCTCAATGTTTTCAGTATAACAATTTCCGCCGATGTGGTTTCGTTTGTCAATTACTAAAACTTTTTTACCAGCATTAGTTAATTCTCTAGCAAATACAGAACCATAAATTCCTGCACCGACAATTAAATAATCATACATATTATTTTCTTTTAAAATGATAGTCCGCATCGGGACCATTACCGCAATAGTAAAGATTTCTATCCCCTTCGTTGATTAAACCAACGGGTTGTAATTCAAAACCTAAACTTTCAATAAATGGTATTGAATCTTTGGTTGTTTTTGCACCAATATTATATTCCACCATTTGAAGTTCAACTAAAATGTGTTGTACGTTTTTTAATGTTTCAGTCATTCCCTTTAAAACATCTAACTCACAACCCTGCACATCTATTTTAATCATATCGGGTAATGGAAAGTTTCTTTCTTTCACTATTGAATCAATAGTTCTCATTTTACGAGTTACTTGATGTTCTTCATTGTAAATGTCATCAGCAATTTTTGAATACTTTGAATTCTCTTTATAATAAGAATTACCACCTAAATAAATTGGGTGTTCATAGAAAGTAATTTCTTTGTTGTCCTCATCTCCTAACACATCTAAATGGTAATCAATTCCGTAATCATCATAAAATTCTTGAACTTCTTTCACTGCTTCAAATGCAATTATTTTTGCATTTGGATATATTTTTTTACCGAATTTTGCCCAATGTAAAACCGCAGCTCCAATATCATAAATGACGGTAGGTTCGAAATTATGAACAGTTTTAATTCCTTCTAAATATTTTTCATTGTGTGGAGGAATTTGGTAGTCGTTGTGAATTGTTTTATAAAAGTGAGTATAATTGTGTTGCATAATTTTCTTTTAATTTTTTATTTATATTAAATATCGACCCCCAAACAAGTTCCATCGTCCAAGCGTCAATACCACCATTTAAGTTATCTAAATTTGCAATTAGACCCTTGTGACCGAATTTAACAACTAACATATGTAAAGTAATGTACAAATCAATCGGTCTATTTAAAATTACGTCTTTTGGTATTACATACTGAACCCCACTTGAATACTTTACCATCGAATCCCCTTCAAATAATAAAGAATTCAATATACCACAAGTCTTCAACCAATATTGATTGATGTCTGTATGACCTTCCCAAGTTAATATTGTTTTTAGACTATTGTCGTGCTCTTTGTTAACTTCATTAATTACCTCGTCGTATGTGTACGTAACAGGGTTTGACCTTGGGTCTCCTTGTAAAAAAATTGTTTTATTCGGTAATGAATTATAGTTTGTGATTATGTAATATAAAAGTGTTTCTGCCTCTCTACCAATATTTGGTCTGTGAATAGATGACTCAACCGGTGTACTCGATTTATCATAAATCAAACACGGATATTTTATTTTTTTAACCCATTCAACATCTTCACTATATTTTGAAACTACTACTAAAGTATCTTGCATTATAATAATTCATTTATAAAATTAACCCACATCTCACCAATCTTATTCACGTTGAACTTATCTAAAATATATTCTTTTCCTTTTGCTCGAATGGATTCTTTTATTTGTGGATTTTCTTCTAAAAATTTTATTTTTTCAACTATATTATGAGTTATTGTGAATTTACCATCCAAATCTTTCGTTAACGCCTCTGATTGTATTTTTTGGACATCTACTCCCTCGGGAAAATCTAACCATACACAATACCCCTCAAAATTTTCAGGTAATGCACCCAATGGATATGTTACAACTATGGCACCTAATGATATTGCTTCAGCAACAACACAAGAAAAAGTATCTTTATGTACATCTTGATACGGGGTATATAGTGGATAAATAAAATATTCACTTTCCGCTAAATTGGTGAATAAAGTTTTTTTATCGACACCATTATGTAAGTTGAAAAAACTATCTTTATGACTATGTGTTGCCATTAGATAATCAAATGCGTGGAACTCACTATCTTCAAAATTTAATTGTCTAACCGCNTCTACNGCAACATTACCACCTCTCGCCCACGCTGCGTGAAATATAAATTTATGAGGTTTTCTAATTGGATTTGATTCCAATACCTCGGTTACCATCTCATCTAATATAGGGTTTGGAATTAATGCTGATTTAATTTTTTTAGGGAGCTCCAACCCAACAAAATTAAACCTTGTCTTCACCGACTCAACAATATTCTTTGTCATTTCTTTTTCCCATTCTGAAATGTGTATAAAACCTAATGACAAATTATTATCTTTTACGTAATTTGTTAATTCTTCGATACCATATATCCATTGCATATGTGACCAATAAATTACACTCTTCGTAACTTTAATTGGTAAGGATTTATAGTCGTGAAACCATAACATACTGATTAGAATATCGAATTCTTTATTTTCAATTCCNTCAAATTCAATATTCGTATATTTTACACCATAATATTCTTTACCNGGAATNTATTCAATNCCTNTACTTTTGTATTGACTCTCAAGTTGTGGTTCTAATTTATCGGTAACAAAAACTACTTCGTGTCCCTGTTTTGCTAGATATTCAGAAACTAAAATTGAACTTCCATCAGTACCAGAACCTCCTGCATTACCATATCTAAAAGTCTGACCATTAAGGTAATTACTCCTTCTACTATTACCAATTACAATAACTGCTATTCTCATTATAATACTTTTTCATATCTATTACTCCATAGCTTATCTTCATCAAATAAAAACATTACAATTTTTTTAGGTTTTTCAATCGAATCTAACTCAAAAGAGTATTTGTTATTTTCCAAATTAACATATTGTGGTTCCGACTCTATGGTAAAATCTTTTCTATATAATTCTTGGTCTTTGTTATCCATAACACCAAAAGTTAAAAACTTCGGTTTTGTAAATTCNAAATTTTTGAAGAAGTCAATATCCCATTCACAAGTTACTGTATGAGTTTTTTTAATNAANCCTTCNTCCCAAGGAAGTGGATTTGGTGGCTCATTAACTTTTAATGTATAATCTTGGATTACACATTTTTTAAAATCAAATCCTCCGTACTCTTCATAGTCGTGTAATGTTCTCACAGAACCAATATCATAGATACCTAAATCAATTCCATAATCCTGAGTTCCAAACATTTGTCTTGTTTTGTTACGTGCGTGAATGTCTCTTTCACCACTTGTCTTTTTGGTTTCACTTTCTTTTCCGTGGTCNTCCCAATGTTTTGGTCGATAACTTCTTGTATATTCGTGCCACATAATCATTTGGTACGGACTAAAGAAATCATATCCGTTAGTAAAAGCTCTAAGACTTAAAGTAGTTTCTTCTGTGTACCCACCAAAATAAATTTCAGGGTCATAAGGAACTTCTTTAACAAAATCACCACTTGTAAAATAAAAATGTCCACTGATAGTTCTTGCTTTAATTACTCTTTTCCTTTTTTGGTAATCTTGNATATACCAAGGCATACTCATTAACAATCTATCNCTACTAAATTCATACTGTGACATTAAGCAAGGAACAGGGTTCCAAGTTGATTCATCTTTCGTTGGGTCAAACGGTGTACAATATGTTGTGATAATTGGTTTATCTGAAACCATTAACGCTTGATTGTAATCCCTTAAAACAAGTTCATCCCAATTTTCCACAAACCTGTGGTGAGAATCAATTTGAAGTGTATATTTTTCACCTCCGTAAAGTGTGTTTGTTATATTACGAGCCCAACCTAATCCTTGACTTTCACTATAATGATGTTTACTTACTCTAAATTGTGGACTACCATCATATCTGTCAACATCTTCNGTTTCATCGTATTGCCAACAAATACCAAAGACTAAATTCCAAGGTTCTTTGGCTTTATGAATCATATCCTCAATGGTTGGGATTAGTTGCGGGTCTCTATAAGAGGCAATTTGTACAAAAATTTTATCTGAATTCATTTCTTACTTTTTTTAAAAATATAACAATTTTAACCAAGATTATCAAATGTTAATTGGTCATTTTTTATTTTAATTTTTTTTGTTTATATTTTAAAAAAACGACCATATGGATTCTAAAAAACCAACATATCAACCAGTAGTGTTAGAACATACTGAAAACCTAATTAAAGGTTTAGAAGAGGCTGAATTCTTTAAAGACTACGAAATTGAGGATTTAACATACGCAAAAAGTTATCTAAATGAACTATTCACTGAAAAGTTTATTAAAGGTCAATTAGACATTGGTGAAGATTCTCCCCCATTGTTCGATGAGCCTGAATTTGAAAAAATGTTAAGAGAGATTGCTGCGGGAAGTGTTCTCTACGATTTGAAGAAGATGGGTTACATCGATTCTTATGAGGATAATACAACCGAAGAAATGTTCTTCTTAACTAAAAAAGGGAAAAAATATATAAACAATAACGAATAGTTATTTCTTCTTTTCTTCTATACTTTGGGAATATAAAGATTTCTTATGGCTTTTGATTTTCTCTTTTAATTGAGTTAATATTTTCTGTGCAGAATTTAAATTGGATGATATCCCATTAACCCTACTGTTACAAACGCTCTTTAACCCAGATGGTACACAATCATCAAGTTTTCTTAATTCCTTAAGTGTGTCATTTAGTGAGTTTTGTAATTCATCTATTTTGAATTGTACCCTATTAATTTCCTCTCTTCTNACTTTTGAAGATTCTTCATTTAAAATACGACTCAACACATCCTTTACCTGTGCCTCTGTGATGATTAACTTTTCCATATTAATATAAATACTCAGTCAAATTGATTTTTTTATCTCGTCCTTTTTTCTTATATTTCAATCAGAAACAACAATACTATGGAAAATAGAACACTTTATGATTTTGATGATTTATTAATCGAACCAGCAACTATTTCTAAAATTAAGTCGAGAAGTGAAATTAATTCGAGAAACATATATGGTGAGCTTCCACTTATGACTGCTCCGATGGATACCGTAGTGGGAGAGAACAATTTTCATTTATTTAAAAAGAAGGGTATTTTACCCGTTTTACCAAGAATACAAAACCCCAATAGTGATTGGGTGGACACTAACATTTTCTTATCCTATAGTTTACAGGATTTCGAAAAGATTTTCCTACAAAATAAGGTGAATGTGTCAAACGGTAGTCGGATTTTATCTTTAATTGACGTGGCAAATGGACATATGGAAGTTCTATACGAAATGGCAAAAGAGGCTAAAAAAAGGTATGGGTATTCTATGTGTTTAATGGTTGGTAATGTGGCGACCCCCGAAACTTTTCAAAAATACTGTAACATTAATGTTGATATGGTGAGAATCGGTATCGGTAATGGTAATGGTTGTTTAACAACTGTCCAAACAGGTGTGGGATACCCAATGGCGTCATTAATCAAGGAATGTTGTGACATCCAACGAAAAAGAAATTTTATGGGTATTCAGTCACCATATAAAACTGAAATAATTGCCGATGGCGGATTCAAAAAATACTCTGACATCATTAAGGGTTTAGCGTTAGGNGCNGATTATGTTATGTTGGGTTCGATTTTAAATAAATGTCTGGAAAGTGCGGGTGATACGATTAATGATGAGGGAACAAAAATAAATCAATACCACGAAGATGCTAAAACAATGTTCCACGGGGAACTCAATCTATATAAGACATTTAGGGGTATGAGTACAAAAGACGTACAAAAATCTTGGGGTAAGGGGGAATTAACAACGTCAGAAGGAGTTGTTCGTAAACACAAGGTAGAATACACATTAGATGGATGGGTAAAGAATTTTGAGGATTACCTTAAATCCGCAATGAGTTATACCGATAAAAAAGAACTCCACCATTTTATTGGTGGAGTGAAATTTAATCTTATAAGTCAGAGTTCCTTTAGGAGATTTGATAAGTGATTAATCTAATCCAAATTCTTTTTCTTCACGGTCACTAAGTTCGCCGTCTCTTTTCATTCCTTCTTTGATATAATTACGTATTAATTTAGATACGGTTGTCTTTTGATTATTAGCAACCTTTTCGATTTCTTCATAATATGCAGGAACAACCCTAAAAGATAACATTTGTATTAACTTCTTGTGTTTTGGTTTCGAGTCGTCGGAATCAATACCGGACGATTTCATTTGTTTGTATGCGTCGGATGCCATATAATAACGGATTTATTAATAAATATTTGGTTTTATGGTTTAAATTTCCTATATTTTAAATATAAAAGAAAAAACTATGTCAGAACAAGTAAACCCAATCAAACTTTGTGAGGAAAAATATCCCGAAACTACCGCAGAATTTAAAAAAATCCTTAAAGAACAATACGAAATTTTCTGTAGGAAGCAATTAAACTACGGCCCTGATAATATCTCTGTTGGAACAAGATTAGAAACCCCTGAAGAGATTAAATTATCCCAAACAGGATTATGGTTCAGAATGAACGATAAAATCCAAAGACTTAAACAATTAGTCCTATTGGGTAAGGAGGATACGGTAGGAGAAAGTGTACAAGATACATATCAAGATTTATCTGTATATAACATTATCGCCCAAATAGTGATTAGAGGTAAGTGGGCAAAATAATACAACTAAAAAAAATTGGCGGTAATTGGGGGTATTTTTACCCCCTTTTTCATTTTAAAAGGTTACCCAAAACTATTTATTAAAAAAACGAATTATGAAGGTAAACGTTAATCATCCTAACTTTATTTCTTTCTTAGACAACATCACCTCAAACATAGTAAGTCACATTAAACTTGACAACTACTTTGGGATTAGTTCGGATAAGAAATTAGGGGTTCAGTATATGGTCTACAAACTTATGAAGAATTCAGTGGGACTTAAGACAAAACTCACGGATTTGGAAATGAAAAGTTTTTTAGCGGTACTATGGAAGAAAAATGAGGAATCCGAAAATTACGAATTAGCAGCAATTTTAAAGGACATTTTGAACAATTTTGATTCGGTAGAGGAATTAACCAAACCAACTAAAAGACAACCAAGAACAAAACCAGAGAGAAAGGATAATGGATAGACGTAATATTGATACCACCATAAAAAAGAAGTATGTTTTAGAAACCCTAAAATGGTGCAAGTCATACTTCGGTATCAATACAAGAAAACGTACAAAATTAAAGGTAAATTTTAGTGATAAAANTAGAAAGATAAAAAATTCAATTGTTTTTGGTAACTATTGTTTTTATAGAAATACGATTACCATATACCTTCCTAATTGTAAGTCTGTAGATGAAATCGTATCAACAACAATTCACGAATATACGCACTACCTTCAGTCAAGAATAAAATACAGAGATTACGAGAAATACTACTATTACTCGACCCACCCCTGTGAAAGGGAAGCGAGAAGAAACGAGGAAAAATATACTAAAGTATGTTTGAAGGAAATTAAGTTATTAATTAAGAAACCCTAACTTCAGGTATTTCCTTTAAAAAGAGTAGGTTATCGTCGTTCCTATTCTTTATTACTAAATCACACATCCAATGCTCTTTAACGTCATTAGTGTGTCCTTCTTTTATTGATGTTGCTTTTATCCTCCTATAAACCCAATAAAGTTTATCCTGATAATTGATTAATTCCTTATTTAATATTGACATATTACTTTTTATGTTCAAACGGCTCACAGATTTTTTCCAACTGACTCCATTTGAATTTTGGTTTTTCATTTAAGAATACAAAACATCTCCAATTGTTACTTTTTTCAAAATAAATGTGTTTTTCTAAATATGACGGTATTGCAGTGTTAGTAGTGATTCTCTTAACTGGTTTATCAAAATGTAGAGTGATTAATACAGATAAATTCTCTTTATCGTCCCAAACCCTTTCTTGTTCTTCTAACAGTCTCCATTCTCCTCTATTAAGGTACTGGTCTTGTAAAATGCAATTTAGATAAGAAAATGTTTGTTTTAAGTTTTCCATATTATCGGAAAACGTTGCTGCCGGTGCTCCGTGACCTTTGTCATAAATGTTAGCCTTATAGTCGGATGCGTCAGATGTTTTTATTCCTTTCTCCGTGTAGAAGTCCATTGTTCCTCTATTGACGTTTGTTGGTCGGTTAATTGACCGATACTTCAACCACAAGGGTTGTTCTAAATCTTGGGAATAAAGAACCTCAAATACGTTATTTTTAACTCTTATTGTGTCTTGTGAAAAAGAGGTTGCCGTGATAAATAACCCCGCTAATAGTACTAAAATTTTTTTCATATTGTTTTCTGTGTTATATAGTTAAATATGTCCACAGTAGTGTTAATACCAACATTAAATTCAGCGAAAGGTATAGAGTTAACCAATAATGTTTCTCTAATGTCATTATCGATTTCGATAGCCTCTTGTAAATCTTGTAATCTCCCATTTGGGTCGTAAGTTTCATTATTTCTCGTTAATAATATGTTTATGTTTTCATACTGTTTAAATAAGTTCCACAAGAACTTACTTAA
>JGI25921J50272_10000698_pt1 | contig 11063 bp, 6 predicted proteins | sample LauGreSu1BDMLBSD_2_FD_50272 | JGI IMG/M metagenome (IMG submission 50272) | reverse complement strand
TTTGGTCAACAATACGGCGCAAGATTGCAAACCTTACTTTTTGACAGCGCTGCATTGCGGCGTGAGCGCTACGGCGGCAAATATGAATCAATGGAAATTTTATTTCCGCTACGAAGCGCCAACTTGCACCAACCCTACTTCTGTGGGTACGCTCGCCAGTTATTTTGTAACGGGTTGCTTGCGCATTGCCGATGCCGCTGACGGAGGCGGAAACTCTGGCTCTGATTTCTTACTTGTCAAGTTAGGAAACGCCAACAACGAAAGCACCGTGATCAACAACCTGAAATCGGCTAACTACAATGCGTATTGGAACGGTTGGAATGCTAGCCCAACGCCAACCACGGGCGGCGCGAGCATCCACCATCCTGCAGGCGATATTAAAAAAATCTCCACGTTTACGGGCAATACCGTATCTACGCAATGGGGAAGCGCAACAGGCTCACACTGGCGCGTAGTCTGGACAGCCAATGCCAATGGCCACGGCGTTACAGAAGGCGGCTCTTCGGGTTCACCTCTCTTTGACAACACGGGCAACATCATCGGAACGCTTACCGGTGGGGCTTCTTATTGCACGGCTTTAAATGCCCCTGACCAATATGGTAAAATGGCTTTTCACTGGACCAACAACGGCACACCCGCCATCGAGCAACTCAAACCTTGGCTAGATCCTGCGAATTTGAACGTACTCGTCTTTGGCGGCTCTTCTGATCCCTGCACGCCAACTGCACCAGTTGCACCAACTGCCAACTTCTCTGCTAACGCAACCAACGTTACACCCGGAACAACCGTCAATTTTACAGACCTTTCTATCGGAATCCCAACCTCTTGGGCTTGGTCTGTGAGCCCAGCAACGGGCTGGAGTTTTGCAGCCGGAAGCTCGGCTACATCGCAAAATCCGCAAATTACTTTCAATAACGTGGGGCAATACACCGTGAGCTTGACGGCAACCAACGCCCAAGGCTCCGATGTCGAAACCAAAACGAATTACATTGTTGTGGCGCAAGTAACAGGCCCGTGTACGGCAAGTGGCGTGTGTGATGAGTACATCAACACCGTCAATTTCAATACCATCAACAACACCTCAACATGTGGCAACAACGGCTACACCGATTTCACAGGCACGAGCACCTCACTCGCACAAGGCAACACCTACACGCTTACGATTACGCCTGGGATCATCAACAATACCCAAGCATCTGCCTACACCAACGATGAAATCGCGGCCTGGATTGACTTCAACAACGACTACGATTTCAGCGACGCTGGGGAGCAAGTAGCTTATGTATTAGTAGCAGCAGGATGGACAAATACATTTAACGTTACCATTCCATTGGCTTCTTATACTGGTGCTGTACGCATGCGTGTACGCATTTCTTACCAACCAGATGGTGCCATCACGCCTTGCGGACCAGCGAGCTATGGAGAAACCGAAGACTACACCATCAATATCACATCAGGAGCTGGCGTCAATGAAAATCCGCTTGCTCAAGTAGCGATCTATCCAAACCCAGCAAACGAAGTATTGGTTGTAGACTTGAAAGACCTAGAAGAGGTCAATAGCATTTCCATTTTAGATATGAACGGAAAGCAAATTCAAAGCCTTTCAAAAATTGAAAGTGGTTTGAACTCTTTCCAAATTGCAGATCTAAAAGCGGGTGTTTACCAAGTGCGCATCACGCAAAATGGCTATCAATATACCCAACGCGTCATTAAACTATAAGCAACTAAACGTTGTGTTCGAAATACAAGGCGGCCCGCTCTAAGTGGGCCGCTTTTTTTTCGGGTAGCATGCGGTTCCAATTGGCCGCTATTTGGACAGTGCGCATGTTTTTGCGCAAGCGCTCTTGGTGCTTATCGACAAAATGCCAGAAAAGCGCATCGAACAAAGCAGCGCTTTGCTCATCTGGCTTGAAACCTTGTTTTTTGAGGTAATTCGAACCCGAGAAATAGGGTTTGGTGGTCATCAAGCCACCATCGGCATATTGGCTCATGCCGTAGACATTTGGTACCATTACCCAGTCGTACGCATCCATGAAATACGTCATGAAAAATTGGTAGACCTCATCTGGATGCGTTTCGGCCAAGAAAAAGAAAGCATGCGGTTCCAATTGGCCGCTATTTGGACAGTGCGCATGTTTTTGCGCAAGCGCTCTTGGTGCTTATCGACAAAATGCCAGAAAAGCGCATCGAACAACGCAGCGCTTTGCTCATCTGGCTTGAAACCTTGTTTTTTGAGGTAATTCGAACCCGAGAAATAGGGTTTGGTGGTCATCAGGCCACCATCGGCATATTGGCTCATGCCGTAGACATTTGGTACCATTACCCAGTCGTACGCATCCATGAAATACGTCATGAAAAATCGGTAGACCTCATCTGGATGCGTTTCGGCCAAGAAAAAGAAATTGCCCAGCAACATGAGGCGCTCAATATGATGCGCATAAGCGTGTTTTTGTAATTTGCGATCTACCTGAACAAACATGGACAATGCTGAAAGTTTTTTCCAATCCAAGGGGCGATGGTGGTGCATGGCATTTTTGGTGCGTTGCTCCACGCCTACTTTTTCATATACCGCCCGAATGAANTCGCGCCAGCCAATGACCTGCCTGATGAATCCTTCTGTACTTTCCAACGACACCTTTCCGTCATGAAAGGCCGCAAGCACACGCTCTACAACAGTTTGAGGCAACAACAAGCCCGAATTGAGCGCCGTCGATAAATTGGAATGAAAGACAAAAATGGAGTCTGTACTGAACGCATCTTGATATGGTCCGAAGCGCTCAAGGTTATTTTCGATAAAGAAATCTAGCGCAGCCTTTGCTTCTTGGTGCATGACCGGATAAGCGCTCAGGTTGGGGTCGCCTGGGTGATTTGGATAATTTTCTGAAATAAATGTTTGGGCTTCTTGGGCCCAACTACTTTGATAAACAGGGAAATCAGGCGTCAAAAGGCCTTTGGGCAGCGCCTTCCGATTTTCTGTATCGAAACTCCAGCGACCACCCAGCGCTTGACCTTGTTCATCGAGGAGTATCCCGAGACGCTCGCGCTGCTTTTTGTAGAAGTCGGCCATGAAAAAACGTTGCTCGCGCTTGCCAAATAGGTTTGCGTTGACCTCCCTTGTATTCAAAAAAGAAGGATTGTCTAAGAATTGAAGCCCTAAAGCACTTTGCTGTGCAAAACGACGGATTCTCTTTTCGAGTAAGTAATCGGTTGGGTCGACAACGATAATGGCGTTGGTGTGGGTCCCCAACTGCTTAAAAATTTCGGCAAGTGAAAGACCTTTTGACGGAAAATAGCTGACGTTTTTATTTTTACTCCGCAAATATTCTGCGTAGTAACTCATGGAGGCGCGGTGAAACGCCAACTTTTTCTGGTGAAAAGGGAGCTGCTCAAAGAAGAGTTCGTCCTCGATGAGCCAAAAGGTATCGGCAAGCTCAAACGCAGGATGCTGCTCGAAAAGCTGCTGTGGGAAGACCAAACAAATAGGACCTGACATACCCATCCTAACACCTCAAATACAACTTTGTTTAACCACGATTTGACGACCACATTTTCGTTGGATAACAAAGCCAATTGCGTCCAATCTCTGTGTAATTTTGTCTTGTATTTAAAAGTTATCATGGATAAAGTTTCTTATGTTGGCAATGCAGATGTCAATGCCATCGAACACCTCTACCAACAATACCGTCAAGACCCAACCAGCGTAGATCTCGGTTGGGCTAAATTCTTTGAGGGCTTTGAATTTGCCCAAACCAATTACGACCAGGACGGGAGCATTCCCGAAAACTTCGTCAAAGAGTTCAAAGTCATCAACCTCATCAATGGCTACCGCACACGCGGACACCTCTTTACGCGCACCAACCCGGTCCGCGAGCGCCGCAAGCACACGCCCACGCTTGACATTTCACATTTTGGCCTCGCAGACACAGACCTCAACGAAGTGTTCCAGGCTGGTGAGCAAATCGGAATTGGTGCTGCTAAGCTTTCCGACATTATTGCTCATTTAGAGCTTACTTACTGCCAATCTATCGGTATCGAATACATGTACATGCGCGACCCAGAGCGCATCGATTGGTTCCGAAATAAAATCGAACTGAGCAACCGCCCCGTTTTTGACCCTCAACGCAAACGCAAGATCTACGAAAAACTCAACCAAGCTACCGGTTTTGAGGCCTTTCTCGGAAAGAAATTTGTGGGGCAAAAGCGCTTTTCGATCGAAGGTGGCGAAGGCCTAATTCCCGCTCTAGACACACTCGTACACAAAGGTGCTGCCTTGGGTGTTGAATATTTCGTGATGGGTATGGCTCACCGCGGCCGCCTCAATACACTTGCCAATATTTTTGAAAAACGCCCGCGCGATATCTTCAGAGAATTTGAAGGCAAAGAATTTGATTTTGAAACCACTTTTGATGGCGACGTCAAGTATCACCAAGGTTTTACATCGCATATTGAACTCGAAAATGGTCAAAAAATTGGCCTCACCCTTGCTCCAAACCCCTCGCACCTCGAGGCGGTGAATACAGTTGTGGAAGGAATTGCCAGAGCTAAAATTGACCACGTCTACCAAACCGAAGACAAAGTTTGCCCTGTCCTGATCCACGGCGATGCAGCAGTTGCTGGTCAAGGCATCGTGTACGAAACCATTCAAATGGCGGGCCTAGACGGCTACAGAACCGGCGGAACCATCCATATAGTCGTGAATAACCAAGTAGGCTTTACCACCAACTACCTCGACGGCCGCACCTCTACCTATTGCACCGATGTAGCCAAGACGACGCTTTGCCCCGTATTCCATGTGAATGGCGACGACATCGAGGCGGTAGTCACCACCATCGAAATTGCCATGGAATACCGCCAGGCATTTCACCGCGACATCTTCATCGATTTATTGTGTTACCGCAAATACGGCCACAACGAAGGCGACGAACCCAAATTTACGCAACCGAAGCTCTACAACATCATCGCCAAGCATCCGAACCCGAGAGAAATCTATTTGGAGCAACTCCAGCGCGAAGCGCTTATGAGTGCAGAAGACGCCAAGCAAATTGAGCAAGTGTATCAGCAATTTCTAGAAACAGAATACGAAGCATCCAGAAGCCGCGACAAAGCATTGGTATACGACTTCTTGAGCCTTACCTGGAAAGATTACCGCCATGGCACTGCCAAAGATTTTGAAAAGTCGCCGCAAACGGGTATCTCTAAAAAAGAGTTGCTCGATCTCGGGCGCAAACTCGCTACCCTGCCAGCAGGCAAAAAATATTTCAGAAAAATTGCCAAGATTTTCGAAGACCGCTTAGCGGCCATAGAAAGTGACAAACTAGACTGGGGTTCTGCCGAAATGCTGGCCTATGCTACCCTTCTTGCAGAGGGGCACGCCGTACGCATTTCAGGTCAAGATGTCGAGCGCGGTACGTTCTCGCATCGCCACGCGGTGGTCAAGACCGAAGATACCGAAGAAGAAGTACTCACGCTCAATGCCTTAAAAGACGGGCAAGCGCCATTCAGTATTTACAACTCTTTGCTTTCTGAATATGGCGTGCTCGGTTTTGAATATGGTTATTCCCTTGCTAATCCGTCGGGCCTGACTATTTGGGAAGCGCAATTTGGAGACTTCTTCAATGGCGCCCAAATCATGGTTGACCAATTTATATCTGCCGGCGAAGACAAATGGGCGACCCAAAGTGGCCTCGTTATGCTCTTGCCACATGGTTATGAGGGGCAAGGCGCAGAACACTCCAGCGGACGCATGGAACGTTTCTTGCAGCAATGCGCAGACCTCAACATGCAAATTGTCAATACATCCACGCCGGCCAATCATTTCCATTTGTTGCGCCGTCAAATCAAGCGCGACTTCCGCAAACCACTCGTGGTTTTCTCTCCAAAAATGTTGTTGCGCTACCCAGACGCCACTTCAAGTTTGGACGAAATGGCCAAAGGTGCCTTCCAAGAAGTCATTGATGACAGCGCAGCAGTTGCTAAAAAAGTAGACACCGTTGTGCTCTGTAGCGGTAAGTTTTACTACGAAATGAAAGTCAAGGCAACAGAACTTGGTGTCGATAACATGGCTTTTGTACGCGTGGAGCAACTCTACCCGCTACCAACTGCACAAATCGATGCAATCGTAGCGAAATACAAAGCCAAAAACATCCTTTGGGCCCAAGAAGAACCAGCCAACATGGGCGCCTGGACCCACATGGCCATGAATTTGCGCCATATTCCACTCGTAGGCATCTGCAGACCAGCAAGTGCCGCAAGTGCAGAAGGATCAAAAAAATTACACGAAATTCGACTCAAACAATTGTTCAACGACCTCTTTGCCTACGCAAAGAAAGCTTAAAATAGAAACGTATGTCACTATTAGAAATGAAAGTCCCGAGCCCGGGAGAATCGATCTCAGAAGTAGAAATTGCCACTTGGCTCGTTGCCGACGGCGATTACGTCGAAAAAGACCAAGCCATTGCCGAAGTAGATTCGGACAAAGCTACACTTGAGTTGCCGGCTGAAGAAAGCGGCATCATTACGCTCAAAGCAGCAGAAGGCGATGTGGTCAAAGTTGGGCAAGTTGTTTGCCTCATCGACACGAGTGCAGCGCGCCCTGCGGGCGCGCCTGCAGCGGCGCCTGCGCAGAGCGCAGCGCCCAAAACGGAGGCGCCTGCGGCGCCAGCAGCCGCGCCTGCGGCCGCGGCCCCTAACCCAGATCCAGTGAAGCCAGCAAGCTATGCCAGCGGCTCCGCCTCTCCTGCAGCTGCCAAAATCATCAAAGAAAACAACGTCAATACAGCAGCCATTAAAGCGAGTGGCAAAGATGGCCGCATCACCAAGCAAGATGTACTTGCCACTATGTCTGCCGGTTTCTCTACTGAAGCTACCCAAGGTTGGGGCGGCACCCGCGAGCAAAGCCGTGAAAAAATGTCAATGCTGCGCCGTAAAATCGCAGAGCGTTTGGTTTCAGTTAAAAATGAAACGGCCATGCTCACTACTTTCAACGAAGTGGACATGAAGCCCATCATGGACATCCGCGCCAAATACAAAGACGCCTTTGCCAAGCACCACGAAGTCAACCTCGGCTTCATGTCTTTCTTTACCAAAGCGGTCACCGAAGCGCTCAAGTTATTCCCTGCAGTCAATGCGCAAATAGACGGCAATGAAATGATCTTCCACGATTACGCCGATATCGGCATTGCCGTTTCTTCGCCAAAAGGCCTCATGGTTCCGGTGGTGCGCAACGCCGAACAAATGAGCCTCGCCGACATCGAGCGCGAAATCAAGCGCTTAGCCATCAAAGCCCGAGACGGAAAAATCACGCCAGAAGACATGAGCGGCGGAACTTTCACGATTACCAACGGCGGTGTTTTTGGCTCTATGCTCTCTACACCGATTATCAATCCGCCGCAATCAGCCATCCTCGGGATGCACAACGTAGTAGAGCGCCCAGTAGCCATCAACGGAAAGGTCGAAATCAGGCCAATTATGTATGTAGCGCTTTCTTATGACCACCGCATCATCGACGGCAAAGAATCTGTAGGTTTCTTGGTCAAGGTCAAAGAAATGCTCGAAAATCCAGAGCGCATGATTTTCGGATCCAAAGACCCAATGGAAATCTTACTCGGACTCTAACATTGTAGGTTTTTAAGTTTCAAAAAAGCGCTCGAAAGGGCGCTTTTTTTGCTTCGGAGCTTTGGATTGCTTTTCGTATATTTGCTGTTCTAAAATTCACAGAAGCAATGTCAAAAATCAGGAAGCAAGACGCCCTAGATTACCATTCATCCGGAAGACCCGGAAAAATTGAAGTGATCCCTTCTAAGCCCTATGCCTCACAACGCGACCTCTCTTTAGCTTATTCTCCCGGCGTAGCCGAGCCTTGCTTGCGCATTGCCGAAAACAAAGCAGACGTCTATAAATACACTGCCAAACGCAATCTCGTTGCCGTTATTTCGAACGGAACAGCCGTGCTTGGCTTGGGCGACATCGGCCCAGAAGCCTCCAAGCCAGTCATGGAAGGAAAGGGCTTACTCTTTAAAATTTTCGCAGACATCGATGTTTTTGACATCGAAGTTGACGCCAAAGACCCCGAGCTTTTTATCCAAACAGTAAAGGCCATTGCCCCTACTTTTGGCGGCATCAATCTCGAGGACATCAAAGCGCCAGAAGCTTTTGAAATTGAGCGCCGCCTCAAAGAAGAGCTCGATATTCCCATCATGCACGACGACCAACACGGCACCGCCATTATCAGCGCTGCCGCCTTGCTCAATGCGCTCGAACTCGCCAAAAAGAAAATCGAAAAGATAAAAGTCGTGGTTTCTGGTGCCGGAGCAGCTGCCGTTTCATGCATCAAACTTTATCACCGCTTGGGTGTCAAGCCCGAAAACGTCTTCATGTACGACTCCCGTGGCCTCATTCACCAAGGGCGCACCGACCTCGACGACATGAAAAAAACTTTTGCAGCTCATCCCAAAGACATCGATTTTGAAAAAGCCTTCAAAGGAGCCGACGTCTTTTTAGGTTTGTCAAAAGCCGGCTTGGTCAGCAAAGAAATGATTGCCTCCATGGCCAAAGACCCTATCGTTTTTGCTCTAGCCAATCCTGAGCCCGAAATTTCCTTCAAAGAAGCTACATCTGTCCGCAAAGACATCATCATGGCCACAGGGCGCTCAGACCATCCTAACCAAGTCAACAACGTACTTGGGTTTCCGTACATTTTCCGCGGTTCCCTGGACGTTCGCGCCACTACCATCAATGAAGAAATGAAATTGGCGGCCGTTAAAGCCATTGCTGCGCTCGCCAAAGAAACCATTCCCGAAGAAGTGATAGAAGCCTACGGCGGCAAGAATATTTCTTTTGGGCGCGAACAAATCATTCCTAAACCCCTCGATCCGCGGCTTATTTACTATGTAGCTCCTGCCGTTGCGCGCGCCGCAATGGAATCAGGTGTAGCCCGAGAGCCTATCGAAAACTGGGAAGAGTACGAAAACCAACTCAAGAGTCGTTTAGGCCTCGACAACAAACTTCAGCGCAACATCACCACCAAAGCGCAAGGGAATCCAAAAACGGTTGTTTTCCCAGAAGGCGACAACATCAAAATTCTCAAGGCTGCACAGCAAGCCTACGAAGAAGGCGTTGCTTTCCCAATTTTGTTAGGCAAGAAACAGCGTATTCTCGATCTCATGAACGAATACAGCATCGAGATTCCAGACGTACAGATCATCGATTGTAAATCAGATGACGAAGAAGCGCGCCGCAACCAATACGGTAAAGAGTTCTTCGAACAACGCAAGCGCAAAGGCCTCACCGAATACGAAGCCATTTCCCTCATGCGCGAACGCAACTACTTTGGCGCCATGATGCTCAATATGGGTGAAGCCGACGCCATGGTTACAGGCCTCACGCGCAGCTACCGTTCGGTTTTGCGCCCAGCCATCAGCACGATCGGTCTGCAAAAAGACATCAAGACTATTGCCGGAATGTACATTCTCAACACCAAAAAAGGGCCCCTTTTCTTGGCAGATACCACCGTTAACCTCAACCCAAGCGCCGAGCAAATCGCCGAGATTACCGTCAACGTCGCCAAATTTATACGCCGCCTCAAAGTACAACCGCGCATTGCGCTCTTGAGTTACTCGAACTTTGGTTCTTCGCCCGGAGACGACCCTGAAAAAATGTCTAAGGCGGTGAGTATCCTCCACGAAACACAACCCAACTTGGTTGTAGATGGCGAGATGCAAGCCAATTTTGCCCTCAACCCAGAGCTTATGAACGAGAAATTTCCTTTCTCCTTCCTTGCGAATAAAGAGGTCAATACGCTCATTTTTCCGAATCTTTCTGCCGGCAATATCGCCTACAAACTATTGCAGTCAACCAATGAGCTAGACGCTATCGGGCCCATTTTATTGGGGATGCGCAAATCTTTGCACGTATTACAGCTCGGTGCTAGCGTACGCGAAATCCTCAGCATGATTAAAATTGCCGTCATCGACGCCCAAAGCCAAGACAAATGATTTCAAGACTCAATGGCAGACTGATCGAAAAAAACCCCACCGACCTCCTAATCGAGTGTGCCGGTGTTGGTTATGAAGTCAAGATTTCACTCAATACCTTCTCGGTTTTACCCGATACAGAAGCCATTGTCTTGCACACCAAACTCATCGTGAGGGAAGATGCCCACATTTTGTACGGTTTTGCTACCAAAGAAGAACGCGAAATGTTCGGACACCTCATCAGTGTATCCGGCATAGGGCCCAACACCGCCCTCATTATGCTCTCCTCCATGACCCCCGACGACATCGCCCACGCTATTCTCTCCGAAGACGTCGCTAGCATCCAAAAAATCAAAGGCATCGGCACCAAAACCGCTCAAAGAGTCATCATAGATTTAAAAGGAAAGGTGTCCAAAATGGAACTTGGTACCGAGAATATTTTCTCTTCGAACAATAGAAACCGATTTGATGCGTTAATTGCATTGGTTTCGCTCGGTTTTGACAAAAAATCAGCCGAAAAAGTATTGGATAAAATCGATTCCGGAACCCAAACCGTAGAACAACTGATCAAAGAAGCGCTAAGACTACTATAACCGTGCAACACAACAACTGGCTCAAACCTACTGCTCTCGGCATTTTACTCTTTTTGGTGTTTTTCACCATCGGCAAAACTGCTGCACAAACACCTACCTTACCTTTTCCGATCATCAATCCGCTCAATCCGCTGCAAAATTTTCCCCAAAGTTTTGACCTCGGTGACCCCACGAATCTCAACCAAACCATTGTCTACGACCCCGAAACGGGCACCTTTGTGTTCCGCGACATCATCGGCAAAGACACCTACTTTCGGGCACCACAAGCCATGACCCTAGAAGAGTATCTTCAGTACGAAGAAAAGAAAAGCTTCTCTTTGGACTGGAAGGAAATTGTGGCAGAAGAAAGCGCCGAAAACCGCACTTTTGAATTGCCCATTAAAATTGGCTCCAAAGCATTTGAGAGCTTTTTTGGCTCCGATCAAATCACCATTACCCCTGGTGGTAACCTCGAGATCTCTTTAGGAGCCAATCATTCTCGAGTAGACAACCCCATATT
>JGI25921J50272_10000697_pt1 | contig 11066 bp, 5 predicted proteins | sample LauGreSu1BDMLBSD_2_FD_50272 | JGI IMG/M metagenome (IMG submission 50272) | reverse complement strand
TCCCAGTCATAGCCGGCTGGTGTCCGGCGCTGTCGAATGGGGATCTGCGTTTTCAATGTACCAACCGGTTCCATGAATATCTCCCGTAGTTTTTTCTCGTAAGCGGCTGCGTATCGCATCATGCCTATGTCGTTGGGATGGGCTCCGTCCGACATNTCATCCANTTGAATATTGATTTCCTTTTGGGTCAGCAGGTGTAAACCATTGGTATTTTCACCTTTGAATTGGTTCAATGCTGCTGCCAATACCCTATTAGAAAGATCAGCATAGGATTGTCGATTGGGATGTAAATACCCATCGGCATACCCGGCATGCTCAGTGCACAATATGGGTGTTTGGGGATGTCTTGCCCTTATGACCTTTATTGCTTCAATAACAGACTGCATCAGATGAATGGAATCAAGGGGTGCTCTCGCCAAATCAAGCAATCCATCAAAAACATAGATGCTGGCATCAATTTGATTGACCTGTTCAACCAAATCTTTTTCAAGTATACCATTTCCCGAAAATACCAGTTTGACAACATTTCGGTCTAATTGACGAGACAAAACATTTGTCCACGCAAGACCCGGACGTGAAGCTCCTTCTCCTTTAACGATAGAAGAACCAAAAACAACGATGGGCTTTTCTGGACGAATGGGAAGTACATTGAAAAGACTCCCTTGAGGCACCCCAATTTGTAAATCTTCGATCGAACTAAATAATGGAAGAAAAAGCTCATACTCCCTTCCCAGCTTGTGAAAATTATCGTTGGGAAGAAGCTGGGAAAAAATATAATTTCCTGAATCAGGGATCCCGATATTGGGAGCAGCCCAATGCCATAATCCATCACTGTCAATGGCATAAAGATCAACACCATTTGCAGCAGTCGCAGGGAAAATGTTTTGTGTTTTGGAAGCAGTTATTTTATAACGAACAATAATTTCAGGAGCATTAGAAACGAAACGCATCGAATGTCCTGCACTTTGGCGAGACTGTAGCTTCCACCAAACAATGTCTGTTTGAGCAGATGCCATTAAAAAAATGGATTGAAAAATTAATAAAACAAAACCTCTCATGAATTGATTATTCAACGCTGTCAGAAGAATTATAGCTCATAATTTACAGAAATATTTGTTATTCTAACCAATCACACCATCAGATTCATATCCTTATTTTCCAATCACCTTCTTTCTGAGAAAATATTCCCAGAGACCATTTTATTTTTCGACAAATCAAATGACCCCTGGAAATAATTCAATCAATTGAGAACCACCTCATCAATATCCCGGATTCTGCACAAATCCAGGATTCTTGTTTACATCAATCTCAGACTGAGGGATAGGCCAGAGATAGTTATGGGGCTTGAATATCCTAGGGTTATCCATGATCTTGAAATTACCAACCACATTCAATAAAGAATTAAATGAAGAATAATTAGGAGATGTGTTTGCATCTAAAGTTGGCTTAGGAAGTGTGTAATAGATAGTCCTGTTCATTGCCTTCCCAAACAATATCCCATTCATGACTACATCAGCAATCTTCCACCGGCGTATATCAAACAAACGCAAACCTTCTCCAACCAATTCTACTTTTCTTTCCCTTCTGACGATTTCTCGCAATGCAGGCTGACTTGTGCTTGTCACTGCAGGATAGAGACTGGTTTGACCAACAGCCACTCCGTATCCTCTGGCCCGCACCAAATTGAGGGCATTAAGAACCGAAGCATCAATTTGATTTAATTCGATTTTTGCTTCAGCATATGTAAGCAGCACTTCTGCATAACGAATAAACATAAAGGCCAATTCAGATTGTGTATTCAGGACTAGATCTGCAGGATCGAGATATTTCTTTAACAAAAAGCCTGAAAAGGAAGAAAAGGCATTGGTTACCTCCAAATTTGTAATCTTGGCAAAAGTTGGTGTATAACGTGTACAGGTGGTACTATCAGGATGATATGTCATATTGAATGTGATACCCCCTGTACCAAACCATGTATCCCCATCACCCAATATTGCCTGTCGCATACGGGGATCTCTGTTTCTAAAAGGATCTGCAGTGGAATAAAGTGGTGACTTATCAATGGTCCGTCCATCAATACACTCATAACTGTCAACCATAGCTCTAGTCGGNACNANACCAGAAAAACCACTGGAATTACGAGCCTGCATGTTTTGGGGAGTTGCACTTACCCTGACAGTCTGCTTGAAATCGAAGGCAAAAATGGATTCTCTTGAATTTTCTCCAGCGTATGTGAAAAGATTTCTATAATTAGGATAAAGCGAATGATAGTTTAGGTCTATCAGCTGTTTTGATGCCGCCGCTGCAACATCCCATTTTTCATTATACAGTGCTATACGCGCTTTGTATGCCATTGCAGCAGTATTTGTCGCTCTGCCAACATCAATACCACTATAGGACAGGGGAAGTTGCGCGATGGCACTGTCAAGATCACGAAAAATAAAATTCAGGACCTCTGCTCGTGCTGTCCTGGGCAGGAAAGATTCATCAGGATTGATTGACTTATTGACAAGCGGAACGTCACCGTACAATGAAATCAAATTACCATAATAATAGGCACGAAGAAATCTGGCTTCGCCTTCGATCCTTCTGAACAAAGATGCAGGAGTAGAAGCTTTTGCTTTCGACATATTCTCCAAAAGCATGTTGCATTTGCCGATTCCAGTATAAAACTGATTCCATATGGTTCGAACCATTGTAGTTGCAGGAGTGTGCTGACCCAAACCGATTGCCTGGGCATCTGTAGTAGGTCTTTGCCACATCACATCTGAAGTGCATTCCAATTGCATCAGATAGGGATATCCATCCTGAGCATATGATAAATTGCTGTATGCAGCATTGACTGCCAAAACCAATTGATCAGTGGTGGTATAATATGTTGCACTGTTGGGCTGGTCTTCAGGAAAACGATTCAGTTTGTTTTTGTTGCACCCTGCAAAAAGAACCACAAGAAACAACCCAGTTACAATATTGAACTTTTTCATCATGTAAATTTTTAGTGATTTATTTTAGACTAACCTTTACCCCTGCTACAAAAGAGGCCACCTGGGGATAATTGAAAGGATTACCCAACGGTGCTTCCGGATCATAGCCAGGAACCTTATCCCATGAGAATATATTCTGTCCGCTCAGATAAACCTTGAAAAGTGAGAAAGGTGTCTTTTTTAATATTGTTGCGGGGAAAGTATATCCTAAGACAGCTGTTTTTAATTTGACAAAAGAGGCATCATCAACCCAGTAACTTGAGGTTTGGGTATTGTTCGTTTGTGAGATAAAAAATCTGGGATAGGTTGCCTTTGCATTTTCCTCTGGTGTCTTTGTCAGGCTCCAACGGTCGAGATGTATATCACGAACACTTCCCGCATTGAAGAAAGCCCATGCTGCATCCTGTATCTGAAGGCCATTCCACTTTCCTACACCCTGAAAAAACAGTGTCACATCAAATCCCTTATACTCAAAAAACAAATTTGCACTATAGGTATATCTTGGTATTCGGCTTCCGATGATAACCCTATCTAAATTATTTATTACGCCATCTTTATTTTGATCGACATACTGAATATCACCAGGTTTTACTGCTCCGAATTGTGTTGCACTAGCAGCCACATCCTCCGGCTTTTGAAAGAGTCCTTTCGCCTGAAACCCATATAAGGCCCCTATTTCATCTCCTTCCCTGGTAATCTGAAAACCTGAGATATAAGGCCCGGTACCTTTGAGGTCCATTACTTTATTTCTCACATCGGAAAAGACACCTGTAATTCCAAATTTAAAGTCTTTGCCTATTCTGTCATTATAACCGATTTGCAAATCCCATCCTTTGTTTTGAACACTACCAGCATTCTGAACACCTGCACCAAGACCAACAATCATCGGGATAGGAAGCGAAAGTAAAATATCATCGGTATTCTTTACATAGTAATCAAATTCAACATTCAATCTGTTACGGAAAAAAGATCCGTCGAAACCAAAATTCAACAGCTTGGTAGCCTCCCAGGTGATTTTACGGTTGGCGACGACAGTCTGTGCTGCTGAACTGACAATATTCCCGTTGAAAACACCCTGACCTAACACCAAAGAAGATATATAAGGATAATCGCCTATATTCTGATTACCCAGAGATCCCCATGAAGCCCTTAGTTTTAGTAATGATAACCAATTAATCTTACTCAGGAATTTCTCCTTGGAAAGAACCCATCCTGCAGAAAGTGAGGGAAAAAATCCAAACCGTTTGAAGTCTGGTGCAAATCTCGATGAACCATCATAGCGAGCATTCAATTCAAAAAGATATCTGTCACTTGCCACAAGATTAACCCTGCCATAATAAGATTGTAATGCCCAAGAAGTAGCATCACCAGTCATGTTTTGATTGAGAGAGGGAAAGGCATTTAGCTGAACGAGGTCAGGAAAAAGAGAAAGTTCTCTGGTGGCATTGAACGACTGGCTTCGGTTGTCGGTTTGTTCTGCACCGGCAAGAACATTCAGATCCAACCACTTGAAGGTTGTTGAATAATCAATCTGTGCCTTAAGATAATTGGTCAGCACATTATTATGAGAATTGGTCAGTGCTACTTTATTGGGATTGCTGAAAAGGAGCGCTTTCGTATCAAAATTGAAGTAGTCAATTTTTCGTTGGTTATTACTGCCGAAATTGCTAAAGAATCTGGGCGAATAATTTAGATTCACATTTAAGCCTTTGACTGGCTTATAGTTGGCCTGTAAGTTTATCAATGCAGTATTTCCATTTGTACTGTTCAAACCTCCCGCAACAGAATAAGCCAATGGATTACCTCCCTCCCAGCCTGGCCCCCATGAACCATCGGAGAATTTTGCAGCATAAATAGGTGGCACCCTGTATACCTGGCGGAACAATTCACCGTATCCCACGCTCGGCAAATTTGTGATCTCTCTTCTAAGGTTAATATCAAACTGAAAAGCCAGTTTTTCGGATGCCTTATAATCTGCATTGATTCGCATGCTGTATCGCTTGAAACCTGAATTGTTTACGATTCCATTTTGATCCATATAATTCAGCGCTGCCAGAAGTCGGATTCGATCTGTTCCTCCATTGAGGGTTATGCTTTGTTGCTGTTGCAATCCTTTGGTGAATGTTGCCTTTTGCCAGTCGGTATTTGGAAATCGATCTGGATCCTTGGCATTATTTGCCATATAATTATTGATATAATCACTTGTGAATTTTGCTGCAGATCCTTCATTGGTCAAGGCCTCGTTGTACATTTTCATGAAACCCTCCGCATCAAGATATTTGGGCTTGTCAACAGGTTGCTGAAAACCGTAAAACGCATCATAATCAACCTTCATGCTACCTGATTTACCTCTTTTAGAAGTAATCAGAATAACTCCAGCTGCAGCCCTTGAACCGTATATGGATGCTGATGCAGCATCTTTCAGCACTGAGATTGTTTCAATATTATTGGGGTCGACATCACCTATTGCTGAAACTACACCATCAATGAGAATGAGGGGATCATTATTCCCGAGGGTACCTATACCCCTTATTCGGATTTGAGCTGCCTGTCCCGGAACTCCATTAAATTGAGAAACTGTAACACCAGGCAATGCTCCCTGAAGGGCAACTGTTGTGTTAAAAACAGGCCTTTTGGCAATTTCAGCGCCGCTGATAACAGAAACAGCTCCTGTAAGATTGACTTTCTTCTGCTTACTGTAACCCACAACTACAACTTGTTCAAGAGACTCAGTTTGTGATTCAAGTATAACCGACATCGGTTCTGCACCAGCAGTTAGCTCCACTGACTTAAATCCTATCGCTGAGAATTGAAGTACCGACTTGCGATCAGCTGTAAGTGTAAATAAACCTTCTCCGTTCGTAAGGGAGGCTTCTTTCAGTCCCTTTACGGTAACACTAACTCTTTCAATGGGTTTCCCATCGGAGGAAACGACTTTTCCAGAGACTTTCATCGATTGAGCGGCCAATTCTGTTGGCTGAAAGTTAAAAAGCAGTAAGAAAACACAACAGAGATGAATGTAAATCTTTCTCATATGGCAGAAGTTGTTTTTCCAAACATAAGTAACATTTGTTCTCTTCAAAAAGAGGAGAATTTTATGAAATCAACTTTTTCTATCGTTATCGTAAACGTTTACGTTTACGATAGATAGATTATTTTTGGGGAATTGAATATAAATGCTTCAATTCAGCAGCTTATCAGATATTTCGTTTAAATTGACATTACATAAAATTCAAATAACTATCTTTCAACCGATAGAAATTTCATAATTATGGCCCGCGTAAAATGTCCAAAATGCAGCAAGGTTGAACGCATTCTCAAAGCAGGAATAGTGAGAAACAAACAGCGATATTTCTGCAAAGATTGCAACTATCATTTCATTATTTCAAATCCCCCAAAAACGATTGGTAAAGGATCAAATAAGGCAGATCTGCAAACCTCCATGCAGGATATCGCGGAGGCTGCTGGTGTATCAACCACAACTGTATCAAGGGCATTGAACAACCGACCTGACATAAACATTCAGACCAGCAAATTCATCAAAGAGCTTGCCCAGGCCATGAATTATCAACCCAACATGCTTGCCCAAAGTCTGGTTACACGAGCCTCACATACATTGGGGGTCATCATACCAAGCTTGGAAACAACCATTTTCTCAACAATGCTGAGTGGCATTCAAGAAGTGGCTGCACTGGCTGGATATCGCGTTAACATTTGCACTTCCAATGAAAAACATGAAACTGAAATAGCAAACATCCAGGCACTGATGAACAACATGATTGATGGGCTATTGATTTGCCACACCATTCAAACAAATTCATTTGAACACCTTAGAATCCACATCGGAAAGCGAATTCCGATTGTCCAATTCTACCGGGTTGCAGACAATCTTCCTGTTTCACAAATTCTGGCAGATGACGAGGCTGGTGCAGAAGCAGTTACAGAATACCTGATCAAAAAAGGTTGCCGCAGAATAGCCATAGTACTGGGTTCTAAAGGACTTTCCATTTCACAGAAAAGATTCATGGGATATCAGAATGTACTCCAGAAACACAATATAAAAATTGATGAGAAATTGATTGCCCATATCGATTTCACGCTGGAAAAAGTAGTAAAAGCCGTTGACAATTGGCTAAAGTTAAAACCAGGCATTGATGCCATTATTTCCATATCAGACAAAAGTGCAGTACAAATCATCCGCCACCTCAAGGAAAAAAAAGTACCTGTTCCTGGAAAAATTCGTGTATTTGGTTTTGGAAATGAATTTGTCGGGGAAATTGTAGACCCAGGGCTGAGTACTTTTGACACCAATACAAAACGTATTGGAGAAGAAGCCTCCAGCCTGATCATTGAGCAAATCATTACAGGCAAACAGAACTTGACAAAAAAAATTATACAAGGTAAAATGGTCGTAAGGAAGTCTGGTTGAAATAGTTGATTACCTTTTAAGGCACACATTTAAAAACCCAGAAAAATGAATAAAGCTAATATGAAGCTTATGAAACAAGGATTATCCATTTGAATTCAATATGCTCATCATATTCTATTATCTAAGTTTTATCATTTCGCTTCCTGCCAACAGAAACGCACCAGTACCAAAATTTTGCCAACTTTCCGCATTTGCTGGCATTGGATTGGCTCCAATATTTTGAACCCATCCAATTTTTCCATTCTCTTTCTGACATCCCATTATTCCTTTCCAAGCTTTCAAAACCACTGGTTTGAAAATTGATTTATCCAACAAATTGTTATTGATACCCCATGCCAATGCAAATGTGTAAAACCCACTGCCACTAACCTCGCCATGGTCNTAAGATTCGGGGCAAAGCAAACTTGTACGCCATAGTCCATCTTCAGGTTGTAGTTCTTTGATTTTCAAAGCCATTTCCATAAAAAGGTTTTCATAGAAAACCCTATTGGGATATTGCTTGGGCATATCTGCTAAAATCAATGCCAATCCAGCTAAAACCCAGCCGTTACCTCTGCTCCAAAATACCTTTCTACCATTTGGTTCTTTTATATCAGAAGCATTCCCCTTCCATAAAAATCTCATATCTCTGGAGAACAAATGTTGTTCCTTGTCGTATAACAATTCATACGATTGCTTATAATATTTGTCCATTTCATTCAACAAAGATTCATTTTTTGAGAATTTCGAATAGGCTGTAATTACTGGAGGTGCCATAAAAAGAGCATCACACCACCACCATAGGATGCTTTTTTCATCTGGCTCATTCACTTCCACCTTTTTGCCACCAATTCCATTCTTCCAAGGGTGAGCATTATACAAATGTTCATTGATGATTTTCTCAGAAGGCTGTAGGTTGGCCTCCGGAATTCCAAGTCTTTTCAAATAAAGATAACTGTAGCAAATATTCATATCATCGGCATGGTAGAAACGTTCCCATGGCTTCCATCCATTTCTCACTGCCATCTGCTTTAATGCTTTTAAAAAGGCAGTATCTTTGGTGGCTTCATGTGCTTTGGAAACTCCCAAATAATAAGCCCCATTTGTCCAATCTGTTGGTGCTTTTGCATAAATGGGATTGGCTTCCTGCCAGGCCATTGCTCGAAGCATCGATTGTCTGATAGAAGCCGCTTCAGGAGTAAATTTATGTTGAGACACTTTACATCCTTGATTTAAAACCAAGAGAAATAAAACAATCCAACCGCTGTATTTCTTCTTCATTTGATCATCTTTATATGGTTTAGTAAATGGTATAATTNTATACTGAATGAAGTTACCATTTGAATAAAGAATATGAATCAGCGTTACCTTTTGAATTTCATATTCATTCGAAATCAGGAATAGATCAGAAATTTTTGGCCTTGATAAAAGGATCATCTGCACAAAGCTTTTCACTGTTGTACTTTGATGAAGTTGATTCACATTGTTTTCGCAACTTGGCAAGAATAGTTGAATACTTTTTATCTGAAGCAAGATTGTTTTTCTCCAGCGGATCATTCTTTAGGTCATACAATTCTTCAGGAGCATTGATCAATCGGTAACGAAAATATTTCCACCTTTCGGTCCTCACCCCTTCACTGGAAGGAATATCAGGATTGTCCCATAAATGCTCCACCAAGATGGCAGTCCTGTTCAAATGTGCATGATGATTTCCCAACAATGGCATCAGATTATTGCCCTGATAGTTTCGGGGAGCTGAAACGCCAGCCATGTCCATCATTGTCTTTGCAATATCAATGTTCAGCACCATTTCTTCTACAGTAGATGACTTTGTTACTCTCGGGTCATATATAATCAAGGGTATTCTGATGGATACATCATACATGAGCCACTTGTCTGCCAGTTGGCGATCGCCCAAAAAATAACCATTGTCTCCCATCAGAATGATGATGGTATTGTCATCAATTCCTTTTGATTTAAGCTGTTGCCGAATCATACCAATTTCATTGTCAATTTCAGTAATCATGCGATAATAGCCCTTGACCATCTGCTGGTATTTTTCCGGAGCATCAAACCTCCATTTCCATCTCACCCGATTAAACCCTTCCCTGACTTCTTTTGGAAGACGATTGAAATATTCATCTTCTCCCAGCAATGGTTCAGGAATNTTNATGTTTTTATAGAGATCGGTAGACTTATCCTGCCAATAATATTGATCTGTTGAGTTGTCATGCCCGTGTGGAGCGCTAAAAGAAAGAGAGAGACAAAAAGGTTTGTCGGCAGGGGCATTCCTGATGAATTCCTGGGCCTGATGTCCGGTATATCGGGTAAGGTGAACGGTATCTCTTCCGATTTTTTTATAAAAATATCCCCGACGATCAGGACTCCCTCCCCTATCATAAAAGTCGCTTTGATCAAAATATTGATTAGCAGAATCAATGATAACGCCCAACTTTCCATAAAAACCGACATGATAACCACTCTCCTTCAATAGTTTGGGATAAATGATATCTGCGTAAGGCTGCTTTAACCTGGGCTTTTGAAATGTATACCCGTGCGTGCGTTCGTATAAACCAGTTAGTATGGAAGCCCTGCTGGCTGCACAAATGGGAGTAGTTGAAAATGCATTTTTAAAATAGGTACCTGTCCTTGCAAGAGCATCCATCTCTGGGGTTTGGATGATTGGATTGCCTGCCACTCCGAGTGCATCCCAGCGCTGGTCATCGGTAAGAATAAAGATGATATTGGGTCGCTTGTTTTGACTTAATGCTGTTGTACTGATCAGAAAAACACAGAAGAACAGACAATAGATTTGCTTGATACAACGCTTTTTTTTCAATTTATTTAAACGCATAGCTTATTTGATATTCAGGTTAAAGACTCCGCTTTTTCAATTCTTCCACCGCATGATTGGCTGCTCGCGCTGTCAAAGCCATGTAGGTAAGTGAAGGATTTACGCAAGAGGATGATGCCATTGCAGCGCCGTCGGTCACAAAAACATTTTTGCAATCATGCACCTGATTGAACTTATTCAAAACAGATGTTTTGGGATCCTTACCCATTCGGGCAGTTCCCATTTCATGAATACCTAAGCCCAGGTGTACATCCTGCCTGTTGTTCTTGGTNATGTTCTTGAATCCAGCGGCATCAAGCATCTCAGCTGCAGCATCGGCCATGTCNTTNCGCATGGCCATTTCATTTTCACCAAAAGATGCATCAAATACAATCAGGGGGATGCCCCATTTGTCTTTNTTGCTTGAATCCAGGTACATTCTATTGTTGGGATTGGGCAATACTTCTCCAAAACCACCAAAGCCAATGNTCCAACTACCCACCTTGGTCATTTCTTTTTTAAAGGCTGCGCCAAATCCATCAGCAGCAATGCCNCTTTTCCAGTCNGCCCTGCTGGCNCCACCCTGNTAGCCAAACCCNCGGATATAANTGTTTTGNNTGTCTGNNCCCCAGTTCCTGAAACGNGGAATATAGAGNGAATTGGGNCGNTGNCCATACACATAATCGTCTTCAAATCCTTCAATGGTTGCATTAGCGCCCACCCCCAGGTGATGATCCATGATGTTTCTTCCTACCTGATCACTGTCATTGCCCAGACCATTGGGGAAACGCTTTGATGTGGAATTCAGCAACAGTGCCGCTGAATTCATCGAACCGGCATT
>JGI25921J50272_10000692_pt1 | contig 11105 bp, 17 predicted proteins | sample LauGreSu1BDMLBSD_2_FD_50272 | JGI IMG/M metagenome (IMG submission 50272) | reverse complement strand
TCCTCTCTACTCATTTTATCACATTCTTCAATGATGTCATTTCTGAATGATTTAAGTTGTTTTAAGGAATTGAAATCAAAACTAAAACTTCCTAAATCGGAATTAAGAGTAATCGATACGTGTTCGGAATCACTTTCTTTATATTGGTTTTCCTTTACATAATTAACACTATAATTGTCACAATCCCCAAAGTCAACAAACGATTCACTAGGATAAAGACCTAACCAATAACCATCGGTATTTTCTTCCCTCATTTGTTTGTACTCTTTCTCTAATGATTGTAATTCTTTAATGGCGTTTGAGTATCTTTTCTCAAAGTCTTTCTCCCATTTTTTAGTACGTTTTGGCATATATCTTAATTTATTGGTTTATATAACATGGGTGCCTGTCCATACACCGGAAGTTTACCATCCCATTTGTTAATCCATTCTAATTGTAACAACATTGGTGTGATAGTTTTTTGTTTTAAACTATTCGCCTCCGCTTCCGCCTTAGCCGATGTCAACATTGCTTGAGCATTACCTTGTGCTGTTGCAACTTTAATTTTAGCTTCAGCCTCCGCTTGTTTAACTTTATTCTCGGCCATCAACGCACCTTGGACAGCATTATTCTTAGCCTCAATTGCTTTTTTAAATGTTTCAGGATACAATAGATTAGATGTAAATTGAGTGATGATGAATCCTTCCTTACCTAATTCACCTTCTAATATTCTACGAACCTCAATCTCAAACTTCTGACGATTACTAATTAACTCGTCAGCTGTGTAGACGTTAGTTGCCAACCTAAATGCATCAAATACCGCAGTCTTCAAAAATCCTTCTTCGATTTGATCCAGACTTCTACGATACTTAGCAAAGATTTGAGGTACCTTCTCTCTTTGTACTGAATAGTTGATGATTGGGGATACGTGAAACTCACTACCATCCTTACTGTTTACTACGAATGAATTCTCACCTGTGTATTCTTTATGTTGAATAAAGGTTGGGAACTCATAGATACTATGTGTGATTGGATTATAGAATACCATACCGGTAACTTCTACCACATCACTAACCCCTTTATTATCACCATACTGATTAACTTTAACACCAACGTGTCCAGCGTCGATTCTCTCACAAGAGAAAAATAAAAAAGTTAATGTAAAAAATCCTAGTACCGCCGCACCAATTGTTTTCATAAGTTTTTGTTTTTTTAATTGTTGTTCTAATTTTAATTGTTCACGCTCTTTTTCTTGACGGGCGTATCGTTCTTCAAATGATTCCATATTATTTGTTTTTGATTGGATGATGAGGTGGTAGTGGAAATTCAGATTTACTCACCTTCTTTTTTCTTGTTTTCACAAATTGATTATCACTTTTAACACCATCGAATTGTTTAACATTTCTTTTCTTTTTTGGTTGTAGTTCTTCTGGATTGATGTAGTCTAACTCCGTTTCACCAGGTTCAATGTTAATAAATTTATCAACAAATTTATCCATGTTGATGTAATAATAAACAAAAATTATTGTAAACAATCCAAGAATTCCTGATATAATATTAAGAATAGTATTGGCAGCTGTTAGTCCAGGAAAAACAATAAATGTTATAATTGCGAAGGTCCCGAATCCAACAAAGATTGGTGATGATGTTTTCTGTGAGAAAACTTTTTTAAATAAGTCTTTCATTTTTGTGGTTTTAGTAAGTTTGTTTAAGTATGGTTGGGTTCAAAGTTGCAATCAAATAAATCTTAAAGGAGTTTTAAAGTTTGACGGTTAACTGTTGACTATTTGAACGTTAATTTTTGAATTCAGTAACTTCATCTAGATATCAGACTTTATAGTTGAATATGTCAAATGACTTGTGGTCATTCGTCTTGATTTAATTAATCTTCACTTATCCCCCAACCAATATTTTAATCAATCAATGTATTGTGATTCCATTGATCAAGTTCGTCTTGAAGTTGTTCAATTCTCAATTCGAGATTCTTAACCATTGAGTCTTTTTCAAGAATATTAATTTCTGCATGTTTAATTACGGGTTCACCTTCGCCCCATCTACCTCCAGCAACTTTACCTGATGCACAGTTAAGCGATTTTAAATGTTTCACTTGATTCTTAAGTTCTGACAATTCAAAAATCTTATCATAAACCGGTAGGTTGGCTTTATGAATTTGTGTTTTTAAAACAATCAACTCATTTGTTAATTGCATCCACTTCCCAATAGATTCGGTCGCAGAATATGGACGAGGATTGCCTTCATCAACAACATTATATTGTGATGCTTTGTGGAACTCTTCGTTAATCATTCCAACGAGTTTGTTTTTCTTTTTAAGAGCCTGTTTAATATTCATATTATTTAATTTAAAATTTACCCCATTGAGATTTGTCACGGTTTTCTTCTGCTATTTTAAACCCTAACAAAATGTCTTTAATTATTGATTTTATTTTTTGAAATATTTTCTTCATAAAAAAATATAAAATTTATTTTTGATAATACAAAATTTTATCCAACAATTCCAACAATATCATCTAAATGATGGTCTAAAGGACCCATCTCACTACCAATTTCTTTCTTCTTCAATAACTTAATCACATCATGAAGATTGTATGGTGAGAAGTCGGGATTACCATCCATTCCAATGTCCATTCTTCTACCGTTACTGATTTTCTGGTTGTGTGGTAAATGACAATGTCCATGTAAATGTACTCGACCCTTACGAAGATTGTTCCAACTAGATATGGGATAGTGACACATCTCAATCGTTTCACCTTGATACTCAAATTGTTCGAACCAACTAACACTTTTGAAGAGGTCTTTAACATTACCTCTGTTTCTATCGATGTGATGGTCATGATTGCCAAGTATTAGGTGGATATTTTTACAAATTAATCTACTNTGAAACTCTTCTATATTTTCAAATCCACCGAATGACCAATCACCCAAATGAATCAACACATCATCTTGACCAACGACTTCATTTATGTTGTTGACAATTGCACTATTCATCCTTTCAATAGTATCGAAAGGACGTGTTTGTTTTTCTGGTACATCACCATTTGGTAATCTCCAATTGGTTACACCACGACATATATTCTTATGAGAATAGTGAGTGTCAGATGTTATCCAAACTTTGATGTTGTTGTCTATTTTAATCATGTTAACTAAAATCAGTTGATGTACTTACACGAAGTCCATCGATTATTAAATCATCGTACTTCTCACTATCCAACCAAAACATACCGTGACCTCTGGCTCTTTCTTTTCTACGATATTCTTCGTTAACTACCATACCATCAGGTTCTCCCCAATTAAGTGCCATCTCAATAAATTCATCCACATTCAATTCTTCACCATACTCATCTACCACTCGACCTGATTGAATAAAGTTTAATAAACCTTCTTTGTTAGAATAGTACTTGTTCTTATGGAAATTCCAACAGAACTTCCAACCACCACTTCGTTTTCCAAGATGTATATTTGTTCCATTAATGAACGTTTCCCAAGGTGATTCTGAATTCCATTGGTCGTCAATTGGAACTTGAAATCCACGTTCAATGTCATTTGGTGACAATGTCATTTTTCGAATATCATTTTCAAGACGGATTTTTCGTGATTCCATCTCCTCTGCGGTGGGTATGCGGTAATAGTTTGTTCCCATAATAAGTAAGTTTTCGTATGCAAAAATAAGAATAATTTCGAATATTCCAAAATATTTCAAAAAAAATCCCCACAGAAATGTGGGGATATACTAAACCTAACTCAGGTCAATCCACAATCAGTTGTTGTGGATAGGTACAACTTATTTTTTAATTTTTTTGATCACATCTTTAACAATACTATCGAATGTATTTTCATTCATTCTTCTTCTGTCACCACCCAATTCCGAACGTGTTGCGGATGCCTTTCTTAAAACACTATCAGGACTAATTGCTTCTATTTTTTGTTTGAATTCGTTAATCGCGGTGTTTAACCCATTAAGAATTTCTCTGTTATCCATTATGGTATTATCAGGAGTAAATTGTGTACCGGGTTGAAGTTGTATATTTTTTACAACACCAACTTGTTTACCATCAACTAATGAACCAGGATTATATTCTACAGGTTCCAATCTTCCATCAACATATGTTTTACCTGGTTTTCTTCTTGCAAATTTATTCACCAAGACAATTGACCATGCAAATGAATTTTCACCAATCATCTCACCTTTAACAGTGAAAGTCATTTCCAAGAAAACTTCATTCTCTACACCTTCAACATAACCACTTTTACGTAGTTGATATACGTCAGTAACACCAAAATCTTTTGTACTACCTTTTTTCTCTTCAGCCTCCCAATTCGCATATCTTTGATTAAATTGTCTAGCCAAGTATTGGGTATCCATTTGTTGTGTCTCGTCACCAAAAATTCTATCGGTAACCATTTGGTTAAACTCTTCATTTGACTTGTAAATATTGTAACTCAAAGTGGTAAACACGACCTTTTCATTTGTCCAAATGTCTGTGTGTCTATTGAAGTATTTTCTATTTTCAAGTTCAACTCCTGGTACACTTCTTTGACTTAACTGTTTATTAAATTCTTCAGTTAAATTTGATCTTAATAATTTTAGAAACAATGTTTTGATTCTTTTAGAACCTTCTAATTTTTGACCTGTTGAAACATCTTTAGATGTTTGTTTTACGGTACTAATTGGTTCACCTTCTTCACCAGGTAACGGTTTACCGACTCTTACATCTCTGTGTGGTCTATCGGATGGACACTTTGTCTCAGACCATCTAAATGATCCGTAGTCCTTTTTTAATTTTTCAACCACATCGGGGTGTTGTTGCATAAACTGTTCAATATCACAAGTAAAAACAATTTGAACTCTTTCTGAATCAGGGTCCTCATTAAATGGGTCAACCATCATGTCGTAACCAATATGGTTACCTTCGTTATCATATAATTTACTTGATGCAACTTTTTTACCTGGTTGTTTCTTAGTCCAATATTTGGCCATCTCCTCAATGTCGGCGATGTAATTACTTTCATTAAGTAGTGAAAGAAGTTTTTCTTTAGATATCTCCATTATAATACGTATTTTATTTATATAAATACTAGGAAAACCAAAGAGTAACCTCTCTATTTTTCCATATGTTCATTTTTTATGATTTAAAGTTATATACGGATTTAAATTTCAGATTTGTTTTAGATAACGAATACCCAAGAGCAACACCTTCCCCGTTTCCAAATCCATTTTTGTGTGTTCCATTTTTAATTGAATTTATTATAAAAGGGTTGTGTAATTTTTCAAAATGAGTTAATAATTCCGTATAATCATTTTTGGGAAACCACATTTTATCTTCCTGTATGGTATAAAAATCAAGACTATCTATGGTTTCTGTTTTTATCAATTCATTAAAAAAACCCCAATAATTAGGTTGTTTTTCTAAGATACTATCAAATTTTCCATTTTCATCCCAATGACCAGCAAATTGTATTGACTCATCGTTTATGTCATATCTGTCTATGTCTTTTTCTAGTGTGTGTAACTCATCAGCATCCCAAATAAATCCACCTTGCTGTAATTGATTTAAAATTTTCAAACCAAATAAGAATTTTTCAAAATATGAAAACATACTTTTATAATAAAATGTGGTATTGATGCTATTAAATAATTTAGGGTTATCTGTTAATAAAAATAGTTTAAAATTTTTTGAATATTCGGTGTCAATAAATTTTAAAACCTCCTTATTATAAAAATCACCAACAGATGTAACAACCAAATTAATCATTAATGTTTATTTGTTTCTTTCTTCAATACACACTCTAAATGATTTGTTCCCACCAAGTAATCATATTCGATTTCTGAAGTGTCTTTTCCACAAATTTTACAAACCCATTGGTTTTCAATTGGTGGTTCCATGTCTTCATATTCTCTCCAATAATGCTGTCTAACTTTTTCTCCTAATTCGTAATTGTTGGAATAACGTTTAACCCATTCTTTGGGGAATGTAATTTGTTCTCTACTTGATGAATTTCCTTTCAAATAACATTCAGTACAAAGTTGTCCTGCACCTTCAATATATCCTACTCTAAAATCAACATGTGTGGTTACATCAACTTCGGTGTCTACACCGCAGATGATACATTTTTCTTTTTGCATAGTGGTTAATTTTATATTAAAATAACCAAAATATTCAAAAAATAAAAGATTAACTTAAAAATATTTTAGATTCCTCAGATCTTCTTCTTTGTAATCCACTGTAGTGAGAACCACTACCAGCACCTGTTGTTGGTCCTTTTTCAATATATTGTGCAGCCAACTCCATATTACCATTTTCTATGGCATATTTGATTTCTTTACCATAAGACCTAGCACTTATAAAGTACGGTCCCGCATTGTAACCAAGACTAATTAATGACGCCTTTTGTCTATCGTTCAATTTGTTCCAATTATCTAAACCAAGTTGTTTAGCAATAATTGGTGCGTATGTATTTTTTATTTCGTAATCTAATGTGTCTTCGGCTTCTTGTTTTGTCCATGTTGTACTTTGAGTAACAGTTTCTAAACGACCATTAACTAACTTCTTACTTGAACCATAACCTCCTCTATATGCATTTTCATCCCAAGATGCTTTATCAGTAAATGTTTCCCATTTTCTAAGTAAATCTTTAGAGATGTTTAACCAATCACCAGTTAATGATACTTGTATCCCCTTAACTGATTGATCAATTAGTCCTTTTAAATCTTCAGATTTAACACCTTTTTCTTTTAAAAGTTCTATAAGTTTTATTAACATTTCGGGTGTGGCCTTTGTATCTGCTTTGGAGGAACCAGAACCTGCAACAAACTCACCAACTTCAGAACCCAAATGATCCATCGGGTTAACTGTTTTACCATCCTTATAAACTTCAAAGTGTAAATGTGGACCCGTAGAACGACCCTGACCAACTTCACCGTTTCCACCACCACTTAACCCAACTACATCACCTTTTTTTACAATGTCACCTTTACTAACATTTATTTGTTTACAATGACAGTATCTGGTTTTATAACCATCAGCGTGTTTAATATAAATGGTACCACCACAATCATTATTTCTTATTTCAGCATCAATCACTTCTCCATCTAATGGTGATTTAATTTGTGTACCAGAACTCGCCTTTAAATCAACACCATGATGTGTTTTACCCCACCTTGGACCATATGGTGAACTAACAGATGTATCTCCTATTGGTGAACTTAATGTTGATTCACTTATTGATTCTTTCTTTTCTAATTTTTCTTGAATGAATTTTCTAACTGCTGCCGCTGTTTCCGGACCAAACAACCCATCAACACCATGTATTGGTAGTTGATATCCTAAAAGAACCAAACCAATTTGCATTGATTCAACTTCTTTTTGGAATGTCATAGAACCTCTTTCTTGTTCAGAAATACCGCCTTGTTCAGCCGCTTTCTCTAATGTTTTATAGAATTCTTGGACATCATCCGAAACTAAATCCGCTTTCTTAGGGTCGTCTACCTTGTCTTTTTTAAGGCCAACACCTTTTAAAATTTTATCTAAGAACCCCTGTTCTTCAATAACCTTTTTACCATAAGTTATGGTATGTATTCTTTCCAATTCTTCTGTTAGATTCCTTTTCATACTTAAATAAATATCTCATATTTCAACTTTAATCCATTTCTGTGTTGAGTCTAATTTAAAAGAACCAATATAGTTTTGACCCCATTGAGATGGGTGTATTAGGGATAAGAAAGTGGTATCATCTTTCCTCATATAAAGATGGTAAATTTCATTCATCACAGGAATAAAAGAATAATTCGATGTATAAACGAGCTCATTCCAATTAACTTCATCAATAAGNTTACGAAACTCTTCTTTAAGTTCTTCATATTTGGATTTAAACTGTTTATTTGCAACATTTGCCTGCATTTGTTTCCACCCACCCACATCTTCTAACTTGATTGCGGGAGCACCAACATTTGATGCATAGGTTAATTCCTTTGAGTAGTAACCTCTTTCTTCATCCCAAACAACTAGATCAGGTTTCTTTTTTTTAGTCATTTTTTCTTTTTTGATTTCTCTTCTTCCCAAGGTGCGGTTTCATCACCCCAATTTAAAAAATCATCACCTTTATAATCAGGGTGATTCTTATGCATGTAATCAATCCCCCTTACCCAAAAGATGGAGATGATGACTGCAAAAAGAAAACTAATTCCGAATCCAATGTATTGTTCCATGTTATAATAAAAACTTTAAAATTTTATCTTTAATTCCACTTTGTTTTATTCCTTCCGTACTTTTTGGTGTTTCGACAAAATTATCTAAACCCCATTCATGTTCGTAGGGTACACTATAGTCCAAACCAGATTTTCCCATTCTTAAATCATCGATAGATACCCAATGAGTTATTTCGGGATGGTCAACAAGATATTGTTTGATTTCGATAGTTCTNGTTTGTTCTAATTCCCAAGCTCGAGACCATATGAAACCAGCAGGATATGCTTTGATGTACCAAGTACANTGACCTAAGTTTGGGGTGAGGTCTATCGGTTTCTTTTTGATTCCTTGTGACTCATAATATTCACCCATCTCCTCAACAGTGGCCCATCTTTTCCAATCAGATGAGACAACAATTTCAGCACCAGTTTCTTCCAATATTTCATTTAGAATTTTGACAGCTTTCTTATTAAAATTATCAAATCTCATTTCAACAGGTATCTCTAAAATACCCTGACTCATCTTACGTCCAAACTCTCTTTGTTTTTTGTGTCTTCCACCCCATTCGGATGATAAACAAATCACACCATCGTGATCAAGAAATATTACTTTCATCTTTTCTTCTTTTAACTATTAATCTAATAGTACTTAAAATACCGAAAAACATAAAGATTTGTACCGGCCAATAAGGTAAATTTTGTAATTCGTGTAACATCCAAAAGATGTTCATTCCCAACCAAAAAAACATTATCAGATTCCCGTCTCTATGTTCTTTATCCGTTAAAAGAATAAAAAGGGCTAATATTAATGTGGGAATCACCATAACTGTGGCTAACCAAGTTAACTTTAAAGTCCAAAATATATCTTTAACTAACCACGAAGTTATATGAATTTCATGTATATTCCTAATATTTTTAAGAATTTTCATCAATGTATTCTAATTGTGGATTCCAATTACCTTCTGAGATTACTCTTGGGCTATCGTTTCTGTCAATCATAATCCACTCATACTTAACAATACCCCAAGGTTTAAACTGTTCTAAAACATCATCCAATGAAAAACATTTACATGAATAAATGTCAAATTGTAACATCGCTGGTTCATAATGGTCCCAAATGTGTATAGACGCATGTGATGTTGCTAATGTTACTGTTCCTGTTAAACCTTCATTACCAGGTGCATCAACATAAACACTGGTTGGTCCAGCAACCACCTCCATTCTTACTTTATGAACTAAATGAACGAACCATTCGTTTAATACACTAACTTTTTTAGGTGGATTTTTAACCCAAACCTTCATCAAAAGGTGTTGGTGATAAGGTACAAATTCTTCCTGCATTATATGTAATTTTACATTACATATATATCACGAAAGTTGTAATATTCTAAGAAATTACAAAATCATTTATTGAATTCCTTAAAGTTTTTTATGAATCCCTTTTCATAAACTTTTAGTTCTTTCGTATCTAAACCATTATATAAACCGGTAGACATAAATGCCTGAATTTCATCATCAATGATTTTCTTATCTTCAGTGTAACCCATTTTAACAATTCTATTTTTTAGTTTGTTATAATGTTTAGGTTTTATGTCTGAAATCAAATCAATACAATTTTTTTTATATTCTTTACTTGTGTAGTATAATCCATGTGCAATTTCATGATTCATTGTACTAGACTTAAAACTATCTGCTCCAATCAAATACCATTTGGTTCTTGGTTTATCAAACCTTAGTGGGTAGTTTTCACAATGAAACCAAATGTCACTCATAATTTCATCATATGGACCTTTGTCTTTATTAAAGACATTCATACCTTTCTCAACAATGTTTGATGGTATATTAAAACCACTCCAATCTTCAGGATATGTGAATAGTTTCTTTTTCCATCTATTTTTATAAACAACCATGTACTTTTCCCATGTAAAAAATTTGTTTCTTATTTCTTTATATGGTGATTCATAGAACTCTTGATATCTACAGAATAACATTGTTCTTTGGTAATTGTCTTTAATTGATGCCGCAAATATTTGTGGTCTTATTTGTTTGACTTCACCAACAACGTATTCATTTTTTATTTTCATATACAACTTTTTAATATTTCTTGGCAAAGTTCATCAGGTATCTTACTTCTTTCATATGCATTACTTCTACCTTGTGTACCTGTTCTACTTCCTCTTGGTGCGGCAACATGACAAGGATCACCGTTTTTACACATTGGTCGAGGAACCCACACATCACTATTAGTCCATATGTCAGTTGGTTTCATTCTCTCATCACCATATTGACAATAGGTTACAGTGTTTCTTTTGAGTCCTTTCATTATTTCCATCTTACGAAGAACTCCACGAGGGTTCTCAATAAACCAATACGTTGGTTGAAAGTGATTAATTATTTCGATTGTCTTTTCAACAAGTTTCAAACCAAGTCTAGCCCCATCAGTCTTTGGAATGTAGGCACCTTTACCACCAGTCCAATGATGTCCAATTGAAGCAACACTAAAACTTGTACAGGGTGGTGAAGCCCAAATGATGTCCGGTTGAAACGGGACTTTAGTTACGTCGAAATCAAGAATACTAACAGGATAGTGAATACCCTCAAATTCAATCAAGTCGGATGAAAATACATTCATACCTAACTTTTCGGCTTGTTTACCAACCGATCTACTACCCGCAAATAATTCTAATACATTCACTATCTTAAGTGTTTAAATTTTTCTGCAAGTTTATTGATGTAGTTTTCTTCGTCTAATGATAAAAGGTCTCTACATTTTGCCAACACATCAATACTCTCCGAAAAGATATCATCATTTACATTTGGTCTACGAATACCGTTCACTGTGTTTTTTTGAGTTTGACTTGGTTCTATATGTCCATCCTCAATTAACACTTCTATTAATTCTTTAATTTCACGTGAATTACAT
>JGI25921J50272_10000691_pt1 | contig 11136 bp, 10 predicted proteins | sample LauGreSu1BDMLBSD_2_FD_50272 | JGI IMG/M metagenome (IMG submission 50272) | reverse complement strand
CCGACAACGAAGCTGCTTACCGCTCTATTACCACGAGCTGGTTAGAGCATTCTCCGCTACTCGATATCCTCAAAAAAATTGCAGAGGCTGGGCACAAGCTCATCATTACGACAGACCACGGAACCATTAAAGTGACCAAGCCCGTTCGAATTGTCGGAGAGCGCAACACGAATTCCAACCTCCGCTACAAAGCGGGCCGTGGCCTGAGCTACGATGCCAAGGAAGTATTCGTGGTCAAAAATCCACAAGAAGCACAACTGCCCAAACTCAAGCTTTCTGCTGAGTTTGTTTTTGCCCGAGAGCAAGACTTCTTTGTGTATCCGAATAACTACAACCACTTCGTGAACTACTACGGCCATACCTTCCAGCACGGAGGCATTTCTCTTGAAGAAATCTTAATTCCGTTCGTGGAACTCACCGCCAAATAAAAGCAAGTTTGACAAAAAAGTTTTCGATTATTTTGCTTCTTTAGAACCATTCAAAATAGCGAAAATCCGTACTTTTGTACCAAAATCAAAAGTATGGCTCCAACAACGTTTTCCGTTTCAGCGATCCGCGAGCTTTTTCCGGCCCTGCGCCAAAAAGTATACGGAAAACAGCTCATCTATTTTGACAACGGCGCCACCTCCCAAAAACCGCAGGTGGTACTCGACACCCTCCAACAATATTACGCACTAGAAAACGCGAATATCCATCGCGGCGTGCACTACCTTAGCCAGCAAGCCACAAGCGCTTACGAAGCCGCACGCCGAACCATACAGCACTACATCGGCGCAAAGGCCCCCGAAGAAATCATCTTTACCAAAGGTACTACGGATGGCATCAACCTGGTTGCTTACTCGTTTGGTGAGCGCCTCAAACCCGGCGACGAAATCCTGATCTCCGCTATGGAGCACCACTCCAATATTGTTCCTTGGCAATTATTGTGCGAACGCAAAGGCTGCACGCTGCGCGTCATCCCTATTTCTAAAAAAGGAGAGCTCGACCTCTATGCATTTGAAGAACTGCTCTCTGAACGCACCAAATTGCTGGCCATTACGCACATTTCCAACACGCTCGGCACCATTAACCCCGTCAAAGAGCTCATCGAAAAAGCGCACAAAGTTGGCGCCAAAGTCTTGCTCGACGGCGCGCAAAGTATCCAGCACCTTTCCATTGACGTCAAGGACCTCAACTGTGATTTCTACACTTTTTCTGGTCACAAAGTATTTGGCCCAACGGGCATTGGCATCCTATACGGCAAAGAAGAACTCCTCGACAGCATGCCGCCGTATCAAGGTGGTGGCGACATGATCTCCAAAGTCACCTTTGAACGCACCACCTACAACACCCTACCGCTCAAATTCGAAGCAGGCACGCCACACATTGCTGGCGCCATTGGCCTCGGTAGCGCCATCTCATTTCTACAAAGCATAGACATGCAAGCCGCTGCCGCTCACGAACTCGAACTCACCAAATATGCACAAGGCATCTTAGATACTTTTGAAGGCCTGCACATCATTGGCGAGGCCAAGAACAAAACGAGTGTGGTTTCGTTTACCATAGACCACATGCATCCATTCGACATCGGCACACTCCTAGACAAGCAAGGCATTGCAGTTCGCACAGGTCACCACTGCACCCAACCCCTCATGGATTTCTACCAAATTCCAGGCACTGTTCGGGCCTCATTTGCCTTTTACAATACCAAAGAAGAAATCGATATTTTTGTTGCCGCCCTCGAGCGCAGCATGCAAATTTTAGGCGCATGACCATCCAAGAAAAACAACAAGAAATCATCGACGAATTTGCCATCTACGACGACTGGATGGACAAATACGAATACATCATCGAACTCGGGAAAAGTGTGCCAACCCTTGCCCCCGAACTCAAAACAAAGGAGCGCCTCATCGAAGGTTGTCAGTCTAATGTCTGGTTGGCCACCGAACTCAAAGACGGCAAAATGCACTTCAGTGCAGATTCCGACGCCATCATTACTAAAGGCATCATCGGTTTGCTCATTCAAGTCTACAACAACGAAAGCCCCGCAGCAATTCTCCAGTCTGAATTATTCTTTATCAATCAAATTGGGCTCGCAGAACACCTCTCACCCACCCGAGCTAACGGCCTTTTGAGCATGGTCAAACGCATGAAAACAGAAGCATTACAAAGTCTTGCCCAATGAACGAACTAGAAGACCGCATCGTCGAGATGCTCAAAACCATTTACGACCCCGAAATCCCTGTCGATATTTTCGAACTCGGCCTTATTTACGAAGTCAAAGTCGAAACCGACAATCATGTTTTCATTGACATGACACTCACCTCTCCAAACTGCCCCGTGGCCGAATCACTTCCTAAAGAAGTTGAAGACAAAGTGGCCAGCGTTGACGGCGTAAGCAGTGCCAAAGTCAATATTGTTTTTGATCCGCCCTGGGACAAAGACATGATGAGCGAGGAAGCTAAATTGGAGCTAGGATTTCTTTAAACTAAAGCGCTTGAGTCTGTACTGAAGATAATCATAGTACTCAAAAGTGAGCTGCTTTTGAGTCTGCACTATAATTTTTGCTTGTAGGGTATCGGTTGGGCGAGCAATTTGAATGTAAGCTGCATCCGCACTCAAAGAAAAATTCGAGTTGTTGAATGCAACGGAATCACTGACGTCATACTGCCCAAAGTATGAATACGTATAATTCACTTGGCCCGAAAGCACCCCTTGATCAAAAGAAAAACTCCCTACTGCCGCACTGTCGTAAAACATAAAGCCTTCGCCGTCTTCGATACGCACGATCTGAACCGTCCAATCGCCTTGTAGTCTTTTTTGCCTTTGCTCTATTTTTGAACAAGAGGCCAGCATGACGAGCAAAATAAACGGCAGAAAATTTCTCATGACAACGCGATTGCAACCAAACACTTCACACCCACTTCAAGTGCATTTTCATCGATATCAAACTGCGGATGATGCACTGCCGGTGCGGCCTTCTGATCAGGTTTACTGGTCCCCAATCTAAAAAAACAAACCGGTCTGTGATGGCTGTAAAATGCAAAATCTTCGGCGGTCATGCGCAGCCCAAGCTTCGTTACGTTAGAAGTACCGAGTTCTTTTTCAAGGATATTTTTGACTTTGTGCGTCAGTTCAAGATCGTTTTTTAGAAAAGGATAACCTTCTCCGATTTTAACTTCTATAGTGGCACCATAAGCTGCTGAAACTCGCGCTGCCGATTCTTTTAAGATGGATTTCACCTCTGCCCGCCAGTGCTCATTCATGGTACGAAATGTCCCTTTGATCATTGCATTTGCGGTCACTACATTCGTGCTCCCTAGCGCTTCAAAGCGACCAAAAGTAAGTACCTGAGGCACCTCTTTTGGGCATTGGTCCTCGACGAGTTGTCGGGCCGCTTGCATCCAGGCAATTCCTACGTCTATTGGATTGACGAAGCGTTCTGGCAAAGCNCCGTGTCCGCCAACGCCTTCTATCTCGACGTGAATTTCATCGCTCGATGCCATGTACAAGCCTTCTTTCAAACCTACTTGCCCCACCTGCATTTCTGGGTAGACATGTAGGGCTACTAATTCTTCCACAAATGGATTTTCAAGTACGCCAGCTTTGATCATTAGGCTCGCTCCACCTGGGTTTTGTTCTTCTCCTGGCTGAAAAATCAATTTAACCGGACGTTTCAGGCTTTCTCTGTTGGCCTGCATGACGACTGCCGCACCGAGTAAAATACTTGTATGTACATCGTGGCCACAAGCGTGCATCCAGCCCGCAACTTGGCTTTTGTAAGAAACTTCGTTTTGCTCTTGAATAGGCAAGGCATCGAGGTCTGCACGCAAGCCCAAGCAAGGTGTCTGAGGATCGTGGTGCGTTGCGGCAATGTAAGCCACCACACCTGTACCTGCTACTTCTTTTTGATGTGGAATTCCATATTTGCCGAGCACCGAACTGACAAACTCCATCGTCTCAAACTCCTGAAACGAAGGTTCGGGGTGCATGTGGAGATGGCGGCGCCAGGCCACAAATTGTGGCGCTATTGCTCGAATTTGCGCTTGAAGTTGTTCAGGGCTCATTTTTTTGGATGCCAGTGTAGCCGGCTAGTATCAATTGAAAAGAAACATAGGCCATCAGAAGCCCAAAAATAAGTTTGACCCAAGCCTCAGGCAAACGCAAGGTCAGTTTAGAGCCGAGAAAAGCACCAATTACAAAAGTACTTGCGATGATGAGTCCGAAACGCCAATTGACATTGCCGGTTCGCCAGTAATTAANGACCGCCAAAACCAAAACTGGCATGGAGAGCACAAATANCGACGTACCTTGTGCCTGATGCTGCGTCAGGCCGAGTATAAAAACCAGCGCCGGCACAATGATCACGCCACCTCCGATACCTACCATGCCACTAAGTACGCCAGCTGCGAGGCCAATGATCGTGAGCAATAAAATGGTTTGTAGCGACATCTTGAACAAATGTAAGAAGTTTTCGAGTTAATCGACAAGTTGGTTGCATCCTCTGACGTCGCTTGCTTCTAAACGGCCTTCTAGCAAGAAACCACGAGGCGTTAAACGGCCTAAATCGTCGGTTTGGATAAACGCGCAACTGTTTTGATTGGCTAAATCGATCACGTTGACACCACCTTTTTGGCCAAAAGGAACCTCATGAAATGGATCGTAGGCGTCGCGGATCCGGATTTGCATCCAGGGCGGGCAAGCAAATGTTTGATCTTTCAGACAATATGCTTGCGAGAGCAGTTCGGTCATGCCGTACTCGGATAAAATCGTGTCTGCTTGGAATCCTTCCATCAAACGCTCGTGGAGTTCAGCTTTGGTCAGTTCCTGACGACGGCCTTTCATCCCCCCTGTTTCTAAAATCAAGGCTTCTGTTAACCGAATTCCAGACACTGCTAAATCCAAAAGCGCATATGCAACACCAAAAACAAAAGGCTTTTTTCCCGAACTTAAAGCATTTTGATAAGCGACATGTACCTCATCAACGCTATTGAGGTAATACCCAGAAAGCGCAGAACCACTTCTTTGTATGAGCTGATCAACCATATAAATGAGACTAGCACTTCCATTTTCCAAATAGGAAGGAAGTAAAGCGATAAATACGTAGTTGGAAACAGGACCAAAAACACGTTCGAATCCCAACACTAATGATGCGTTATAGAATGAAAGATCGGTGACCAAGTGCCTACTGCGCAATTGTTGGGTGGTTCCGCTCGACAAGAAAATTTGTTCAGGTGTAGATCCGGAGGGGCAGACTTCGTGGCTTTTGAAAAAAGAAATAGGTAAAAAAGGGATTTCTGAAAGCGTTTTCGGATGTTGTAACCCACGCAAATCGACATATTGACGGTATACAGGTATTTGAGCATACTGCCGCTGGAAAGTAGCTAAAGCCTCGGACTCGAAGTTATTCGAATCCATTTGCGACAAATAGTGTAGTGCGTCCACCAGACAAAGTTAAGGCAACACAAGCAGCAATCGCGAATAAATCGGTAATTTTGAACAAAGAAATTTCCAAGTTGTTGGACCTATATCATGAAAAAAACAGGCGTTCTCCTCATTCAACTCGGCACTCCAGATTCACCACGCGTGTCCGACGTGCGCAGCTACCTATCCGAATTCCTCAACGACCCCCGCGTTATTGACATTCCTTTTCTTCTGCGCGCTATTCTCGTCAACGGCATTATTGTGCCTTTTAGGGCGCCAAAATCGGCGAAGGTTTACAAAGAACTCTGGGAGCTCGGCGAAGGCCAATCACCTTTACTGACCCACAGCCTAAAGCTACAATCCTTGCTGCAAGATGCCTTCAAAGACCAAGACGTCACTTTTGAATTGGCCATGCGTTACAAAAACCCGTCCCTAGATACCGTGCTCGAGCGCATGCGCAAAGCCAACTACGACCGCATCATCATTTTGCCACTTTTCCCACAATACGCTTCAGCATCATCCGGATCGGCAATTGAAAAGGCCATGAACATCATCCGCAAGTGGTGGGTGATTCCCGAAATCAAAATCATAAGTCAGTTTTATGAAAACGAAGGTTACCTCGGCTCAATTGTAGAAAATGCCAAGCAATTCAAGCTCGCTGACTACGATCACATCTTGTTTTCTTACCACGGGTTGCCTGAGCGCCAAGTCGATAAAGTCTACGATGGCTCTGATCTCTGCCAAGACCAACCCTGTGAAACAACCATCAACGACGACAACAAGTTTTGCTATAAAGCGACATGTTACGCAACAACCCGCCTTGTCGCCGAGCGGCTTGGCCTTCATGAAGACCAATACACCGTTTGTTTTCAATCTAGACTAGACAAAAAATGGCTCACTCCTTTCTCCGATAAGGTCGTAGAAGAATGGGGCAAAAAAGGCGCCAAGAAATTGCTCGTATTTAGCCCCGCATTTGTAGCCGATTGCCTTGAAACCCTTATTGAAATCGGCGATGAGTACCAAGAAATATTCGAAGAACACGGCGGAGAAAAAGTACAGTTAGTCCCGAGTTCGAACACACACCCACTTTTTGTCAATGGGCTTCGCGAGCTCATTCAAAAAGAGCTGTAACATTTCTTGACATCGAGAAATAATCAACGTACATTTGCAAACTTATTTGTAGTAACTATATATGAATCAAACAGAAAAACTCACTTACAAAGTGAAAGACATCAGTCTCGCAGACTGGGGTCGCAAAGAAATTAAATTAGCGGAAGCCGAAATGCCAGGCCTTATGGCTTTGCGCGAAGAATACGGTAGCTCCAAACCACTAGCTGGTGCGCGCATCGCAGGTTGTTTGCACATGACTATCCAAACTGCCGTCTTGATCGAAACGCTCGTTGAGCTCGGTGCCGAAGTCACTTGGTCTTCTTGCAACATCTTCTCGACCCAAGACCACGCCGCAGCAGCAATTGCCGCAGCAGGTATTCCAGTTTTTGCTTGGAAAGGCATGAACGAAGAAGAATTCGACTGGTGTATTGAGCAAACTTTATTTGCTTTCGAAGGCGGTAAAGCCCTCAACATGATCCTCGACGACGGCGGAGACCTCACTAACATGGTTTTTGACCGCTTCCCCGAACTCACCAAAGACATCAAAGGTCTTTCTGAAGAAACCACTACAGGTGTACACCGCCTTTATGAGCGCAAGAAAAACGGAACGCTCGTGATGCCAGCCATCAACGTCAACGACTCCGTTACCAAATCTAAATTCGACAACAAATACGGTTGTAAAGAATCACTTGTAGATGCCATTCGCCGTGCCACTGACGTCATGATGGCAGGTAAAGTAGCCATCGTTTGTGGCTACGGAGATGTTGGAAAAGGATCTGCAGCTTCTTTACAAGGTGCTGGTGCACGCGTGATCGTCACTGAAATTGACCCAATTTGTGCGCTTCAGGCAGCCATGGACGGTTTTGAAGTGAAACCACTCGACAAAGTGATTCACCTCGCCGATATTATCGTGACTGCTACAGGTAACAAGAGCATTGTTGTTGGTCGTCATTTTGAAGCCATGAAAGACAAATCGATCGTTTGTAATATCGGTCACTTTGACAACGAAATTGATATGGCATGGCTCAACAGCAACTATGGTGCTTCCAAAATGGAAATCAAACCACAAGTTGACCTCTACAATGTCAAAGGCAACGATATCATCGTACTTGCAGAAGGCCGTTTGGTCAACCTCGGTTGTGCTACAGGTCACCCCTCTTTTGTGATGTCCAACTCCTTCACCAACCAAACACTCGCGCAACTAGAGCTCTGGAACAACAGTGCAAACTACGAAAACGACGTCTATACGCTGCCTAAGCACCTAGACGAAAAAGTAGCGCGTTTACACCTATCCAAAATTGGTGTGGAGCTCGAAACCCTTTCTACCGAACAAGCTGACTACATCGGTGTTGCGGTTCAAGGTCCGTTCAAACCAGAACACTACCGCTATTAATAGCAATAGAAAAATAAAAAAGGCGAGCCGTTGGCTCGCCTTTTTTTGTTCATCATTTTTTGTCTCACTTGAATTTGAATAGGCTAAATGCGGTAACTCAATGAAAGCTGCATCAGCGGACCACCTAGCCCGAAGGCGCTAAACCAACATACGACGCATTCGCAGAGCTGGGAATACCCTCACTTGCAGCCATATTGAGTCTTAAAAAGTTGGGGTAGCCGGCATAGGCATTAAAGACTACATTGCCCCTAAAAAGACCTTGAGCTTGCCCCGACACGCAGAACAAGCTCAAGATGAGTGAAAATAAAATTTTCATTTGTAGAAGATTACGCTTCCATCATTTTGATGAGGTTGAGTGCTGACCCAGCTCTAAACCACTCAATTTGAGAAGCATTGTAAGTGTGGTTCACCTTGATTTGCTCCGACTTACCGTTGCTGTGATTGATCTGCAGCGTCAGTTGGGTGTCAGGAGCAAAAGACTGAAGGTCGATAAAGTCAAAGGTGTCGTCTTCTTGGATTTTATCGTAGTCTGCTTCATTAGCGAAAGTAAGACCTAACATACCTTGTTTTTTAAGGTTGGTTTCGTGGATACGGGCAAAGGATTTCACGAGTACTGCACGAACACCTAAATGNCGAGGTTCCATTGCAGCGTGTTCGCGAGAAGAGCCTTCTCCGTAGTTGTGGTCGCCGACAACTATTGAAGGAACACCAGCTGCTTTGTAAGCGCGCTGCACTGCTGGTACTTCTCCGTATTCGCCAGTGAGTTGGTTTTTCACTTTATTGGCCTCGCCGTTGAACGCGTTTTCGGCGCCAATCAGCATATTGTTGGAGATGTTGTCGAGGTGGCCACGGTAACGCAACCAAGGCCCTGCCATAGAGATGTGGTCAGTGGTACATTTACCTTTGGCTTTGATAAGCAGCTTTGCACCAAGGATATTTTGTCCATCCCAAGCAGGGAAGTTTTCGAGTAATTGAAGACGCTGTGAATCTGGTGCAACCGCAATTTGCACGCTGCTTCCGTCGGCGGCTGGGGCTTGGTATCCGTTGTCTTCGACAGCGAAACCTTTGGTTGGCAATTCGTCGCCAACTGGCGGATGCAATTTGACTTGCTCGCCTTTGTCATTGGTAAGGGTATCGGTGAGCGGGTTAAAACCGAGGTCACCAGCGATGGCTAATGCCGCGACCATTTCTGGGCTCGTTACAAAGGCATGCGTATTTGGATTGCCATCGGCACGTTTCGAGAAGTTGCGATTGAAAGAGTGAACAATGGTGTTCTTCTCTTGCTTTTCAGCGCCTTCGCGTGCCCACTGACCAATACATGGACCACAAGCGTTTGTAAAGACTTTGGTACCCATTTTTTCAAAATCAGCTAAAATACCGTCGCGCTCGGCGGTGTAGCGAACTTGTTCCGAACCTGGATTGATTCCGAATTCTGCTTTTGGCGTAATGCCTTGTGCAACTGCTTGCTTGACAATTGAGGCAGCGCGTGCCAAATCTTCGTAAGAGGAATTGGTACAAGAACCAATCAAGCCCCACTCAACTTGCAATGGCCAACCATTAGCCGTGGCTTCGGCACGCATTTTAGAAACGGGCGTACCGCGGTCTGGGGTGAATGGCCCGTTGACATGCGGTTCCAATTCACTTAAATTGATTTCGATGAGTTGATCGAAGTATTTTTCTGGTTCTGCGTAGACTTCTTGGTCACCGGTGAGGTGCTCGGCAATGGCATCTGCGGCGTTCACGACCTCTTGACGACCCGTAGCGATTAAGTAGCGACGCATAGACTCATCATAACCGAAAGTGGAAGTGGTTGCTCCAATTTCTGCACCCATATTGCAAATGGTTCCTTTACCGGTGCAAGACAAGGAAAGTGCACCTTCGCCAAAATACTCGACAATAGCACCAGTTCCACCTTTAACGGTGAGGATATCGGCTACTTTTAAGATGACGTCTTTGGCGGAAGTCCAGCCGTTGAGTTTACCTGTGAGTTTGACACCAATAAGTTTCGGGAATTTGAGCTCCCAAGCCATTCCGGCCATCACATCTACAGCATCTGCGCCACCTACCCCGATGGCGAGCATGCCTAAACCACCAGCGTTAACGGTATGAGAATCGGTACCGATCATCATGCCGCCCGGGAAAGCGTAATTTTCAAGGACTACCTGGTGAATGATACCAGCGCCTGGCTTCCAAAAGCCGATACCGTATTTGTTGGAAATCGAAGAAAGGAAATTAAAGACTTCGTTGTTTTGATTCAGAGACTCTTGCAAATCTTTGCTTGCACCCACTTTCGCTTGAATGAGGTGGTCTGCATGAACTGTTGATGGAACTGCAACGCGTTTTTTACCTGCTTGCATGAATTGCAAAAGCGCCATTTGAGCAGTTGCATCTTGCATGGCAACGCGGTCTGGCGCAAAATCGACGTATGATTTACCGCGCTCTGATGCTGTTGTAGCTTCTCCTTCCCAGAGGTGAGCGTAAAGAATTTTTTCTGATAAAGTAAGCGGGCGGCCCACTACCTTACGAGCAGCAGCGATACGTGCAGGATANCGTTCGTATACGCGTTGNATCATGTCGAGGTCAAAAACTTTCATAGTGCGATATTGTGATTTTTTAATGCGCTCCAAATTTAAGGATTTTAAACTATTTCCTCGATTTTTCAGCAGCTAAAAATGAATGTTCTTTGAGTGACTTGCTACATTGAATCGCCAAATCATTGGGACAAAATCAATGAAGGTTGTATCTTGCTTTCAAAATTAGAAGGATGAATTGGTTTTTAACTTGCATATTGGTCGGCTTCATTGTCAGTACCGATGGCGTTTACCAGCGCGGAAAAGCGTCCTATTATGCACAATCGATGAATGGTCGCCGGACGGCTTCAGGCGAGCGCTATTGTTCAGACAGCCTGACCGCTGCGCATGCGCACTTACCTTTTGGAACGCGGGTTTCGGTGCGCAACCTGAAGAACGATTCGATTGTTACGCTGCGGATCATCGACCGAATGGCAAGCTCAAGCACAAGGATCATCGATGTCAGTTGGGCAGCCGCCAAAAAACTTAATTTTGTGCGCGACGGGCTCGCTCAGGTAGAGCTCAGTATTCTAGATACGCTCAAACGCCAATGAAACCACTCCCATTTGAAGACCTCAAGGTCATCGACCTCTCTACTGTACTTGCCGGCCCATCCGTTGGCACTTTTTTTGCCGAACTCGGAGCACGCGTTATCAAAAT
>JGI25921J50272_10000686_pt1 | contig 11169 bp, 11 predicted proteins | sample LauGreSu1BDMLBSD_2_FD_50272 | JGI IMG/M metagenome (IMG submission 50272) | reverse complement strand
GTGCAGGAGTTACAACAGGTGCAGGTGCTGGTGCAGGAGTTACAACAGGTGCAGGTGCAGGTGCAGCTACCGGTGCTGGCGTCGCATCTGGTGCAGCACCCGCCCCACCAACAACTGCAATCACTGTTCCAACGGCAACGGTCTCGCCTTCTGCAACACGAATTTCTGTCAATACTCCGGCAATTGGCGAAGGCACTTCAGTATCAACTTTGTCTGTAGAAACTTCAAACAATGGCTCGTCGGCAGCAATCGTGTCGCCAACTTTTTTAAACCAGCGCGTAATCGTTCCTTCGGTGACCGTTTCTCCAAGTTGTGGAAGTGTGATCTCAGCCATGATGCTCCTGTGCTCGAACGATTAACCGTTGATGCTGCGACCCGTAAGGGACAGCACTGTTTCTCCAAATGTTTCAGATAGCGACGGGTGCGGCTGAATGAACTCAGCTATTTCATCCACTGTTGCTTCCCAGTTCACTGCCAAGTAGCCACCCGACAACTGCTCCGTTACCCACGGACCAACCATGTGCACGCCAAGTACTTGACCAGCAGTTCCATCTGCATTCTTTTTGGCAATGATCTTCACGAGGCCATCGGTTTCACCCAAAATCATTGCGCGACTATTCGAACGGAATGCGTGTTTTGCAACAACAACATCGTGACCAGCAGCAATTGCTGCTTCTTCAGATGGGCCAGCCCACGCAACTTCAGGGTGGCAATAAATTGCCCACGGAACTCGGTCGTACATCACTGGATACACCACTTCGCCACGCATGTGCTTCACAGCAACAATTGCTTCCGAATACGCAACGTGCGCGAGTTGCGGGGTATTAATAATGTCGCCAACCGCATACACGCCTGGCTCGCCTGTTTGGCAATATCCGTCAACATCAATAAACCCGCGGTCACTTACATGAACTGCAGTTCCTGCAAGTCCAAGCAAGTCGGTAAATGGTTTGCGTCCTACCGACACCACTACCGCATCAACTTCAAGTCGCTCACCCTCGCCAAACAACACGGTCGTGCCGGTGCCAGTTGGTTCGTGACCGTTTACTTTCACGCCGGTTCGAATATCAATGTTTCTTTTTTTGAAACTCTTTTCAACAACAAAAGCTAGGTCTGGGTCAAGACCAGGAAGAATTTTTGGCAGTCCTTCAAGAATGGTTACTTGCGAACCAAGGTCGACAAAGGTTGAAGCAAATTCGCAACCAATTGCGCCGCCACCGATGACCGCAATGCGCTGAGGAATTTTGCTCAACATCAATACTTCATCTGAAGTCATGATCGGACCACCGGGTGTGAACCCAGGGATGGTTCGCGGAGTTGAGCCCGCTGCGATCACAACATTTTTTCCTTGAAGTTGCTGCGTGCTTCCATCGGCCAACTGCACAGTCACGGTTTTGTTCGGCCCAAGTGAACCTGTGCCCAACAAGTAGGTCACCTTTTTTGTCTTCGTTAAACCTGTTAGGCCCTTCACCAAACCATTAACGATGGTTTGCTTTCGGGTCTGCGCAATACCAAAGTCGATTCCATTGACCGTCGCGCTAATTCCAAAATCTCCGGCATGTTGCACGTGCCTGTTAGCGGCTGCAGTCTCAAGAAATGCCTTCGCCGGAATACATCCGCGGTTTAAACATGTTCCACCGATGGTGTCGCGTTCAATGAGCGCAACATTCATACCAGCGGATGCGGCATAGAAAGCAGATGCATAGCCACCAGGGCCGCCACCAATGACCACGAGATCAAATTGCTCAGCCGTACGCACCACCTCTTTCAATTGCTTGTGGATAACGATAACGGTTCAAGATTACGGTGTCGTAGCCCACTGTTCTTGTTGTCCTGCGCGAATGTAGGCAATGGTTGGCGTGCCTTCAGACACAGGAAACGCAACCGTGCAAACGGTCGGTTCGGCAAGTTTCGTTGTGGTGCAAGGGGTGCCCGAGTCATCTACTAGCGGCTGGGCCTCACTGATCACTCCGCCCACCAACATGCGCCAACCCGATAGGGCATCTGCGCCTTCAACACCTTGCATCGACACCTCAACAAGAGTCTGCGTTGCGCTCTTCGACACTGAATTTACCGACACGTTCATGTCACCAAGCAACGCCGAATCTCCAAGTTGCAGGAGTTGCACCTTCGCTCCGTCACCTGTGGTCTGCCACAGTTTGAACACGCCCGCACCAAGAATTAACACTCCGCAGAACAATGCCCACATAATCAGTTTTCGGGTACTCATATGCATGCCAGCCTAGGATGAAACTTGTCATGGGACTCAAGGATGCGTTCAATTCAAAAGCAAAACCAATGCGCGAACTTGATGCCGAACGCCTTGTTGATCGCTTTGCCGACCTTCGCCTTCAACCACTTGGCGAACTAGAGGCGCGAGATCGCACGAAAGTTTGTGGCGAAGTAAAGCGAATGACCATTAAGCCTCGATCAGGAATTCCATCCACTGAAATTGTGATCAACGATGGAACAGGTGATGCAACAGTAATTTTCAGTGGTCGTCGCCACGTTGCCGGAATTGAACACGGTCAATGCATCATCATCGAAGGCATCGCATTCGCAGACAGCAACCGTCTGGTGTTTCTAAACCCGAAGTACACACTTTTGCCTCTTGGGCAGGACTGAATCAGCCAATCAGAATTTGCTGCACTGCGGCTTCGGCGTCTTCAGTAATGAGCGCCATTACTTCGTCGCCAACACGCAACATCATGTCTGAAGTTGGCATCAGCACTCGGCTGTCACGAACAATTGCAACAACACTCGCACTGCGTGGCATGTGCAAGTCGCCAAGCACCTTGTCGCGTGCCGGAGAGTTATCTGCAAGTGTCACTTCAACGAGTTCGGCTTTGCCACCTTTCAACTGCATGAGTCGAACCAAGTTTCCTACTGCAACCGCTTCTTGCACAAGGCTGGTAATGAGGTGCGGTGTTGATACCGAAACATCGACGCCCCACATGTCATTGAACATCCAGTAGTTGTTTGGGTTATTCACACGAGCAATCACGCGTGGAACACCAAATTCCTGTTTTGCAAGCAATGAAACAACCAAGTTGTCTTCGTCGTCTCCGGTAACCGAAGCAACTACGTCTGCCATGGTCACACCTGCAGCGGCAAGAACTGCAACATCACATGCATCGCCTCGGTGCCACTTCAATTTTCCTGATGGTTCATTTTCTGCATAATCTGCAACAACCGAACGATCATTTTCAATAATGGTCACTTCATGTCCAGCTGCAACCAGCTGCTCTGCAGTAAACCGACCAACACTTCCACCACCTGCAACTACTACTTTCATAATCAGTGGCCCTTTCCGTTTGTTGACGCAAGCGATGCATCAAAGGCTTCCAGTGACTTAATTTCCACCGCTACATAAGCGACGTCACCTTCTTGAACCACTGTGTCTGCCGTTGGAATCACGGCAGCACCCAATCGACGAATAGACACGATTCGAGCGGTTGCGCAATCAAGTGTCAACACGCGAGTGCCGACCAGCATCTTTGGAAGTTCACGCTCAACAAGCACCACTTTTGCGCTTGGGTCCGTCCACTCAACCGCAGGTAATTCTGGAAGGATGCGACGCAAAATTCGTTCTGACGTCCATTTCACCGTTGCAACGGTGGCAATTCCAAGACGCTCATAAATTTCTGCGCGCTTTGGGTCGTAGATACGAGCAACAACCCGTTCAATGCCAAATTCTTCACGCGCAACTCGTGCAATCAAAATGTTCGAGTTGTCACCGTTTGTTACTGCGGCAAGTGCTCCAGCCTTTTCAATTCCAGCTTCAATCAAAATGTCACGGTCAAAACCAATTCCAGCAATTTTCTGGCCACTGAATGATTCACCCAACCGTGAAAACGCTTCAGACTTGCGATCAATAACGGCAACCGTATGGCCGGCAGCAACGAGTTCCCGACCGAGCGTTGAGCCAACTCGCCCGCATCCGACAATTACGACGTGCACTATTTTCTCCCTTGCGGCATGGGCACACACCGCCCGAAATGCCTATGTAGTACTACGAGAGACCAGCGTAGGCGGTTGATGCCCCTCGCTGGTAGTCAATGTGGCAGGCTTCTAGACGCATATGTCTACTCAAACAGGTAATAAAGGTCTGAAGCGTCTCTTCATCGGCAACCCAATTGCTACTTCAGAAGACCACCATCAGCGCATTTCAAAAAAGGTTGCTCTCCCGGTGTTCGCCAGCGACGCAATTTCGTCTACTGCATATGCCACTGAAGAAATTCTGATTGTTTTTCTGTCGCTAGGCGCTGTTGGTATGGCGGCCTACTCAATGCTGGTGCCAATTTCCCTCATGGTTGTTGCGCTTCTCGTCATCGTGGTTACGAGTTATCGCCAAACGATATTTGCCTATCCAAACGGCGGCGGTTCTTACGTTGTTTCAAAAGAAAACCTTGGCGAAAAGCCAGGCCTCATTGCAGGTGCATCACTGCTCATCGATTACATCCTTACGGTCTGCGTTTCAGTCGCAGGAGGCACCGCTGCAATCATTTCTGCATTTAACGGGCTGGCTCCGTACCGAGTGCAAATCTGCATCGGATTTGTTCTACTCATGATGCTGGCGAACCTTCGAGGGCTCAAAGAGTCAGCGATGTTGTTTGCACCACCAACGTATATATACGTTGGTTCGCTCATCACTCTGATTGTGGTTGGGTTGTACCGAGTGTTCGTTCAAGGCTTGCCGCCGATCGAACACACGGGTGAAGCTCAGCACCTTCTAGAAATGCAAGGTTCAGTAACAGCGTTTTACTTCTTGAAGGCGTTCTCCTCTGGAGCTGTTGCACTTACGGGAGTCGAAGCCGTTTCCAACGGAGTGCCTGCATTCAAGAAGCCAGAGTCCAAAAATGCCTCAATCACCCTTATCTGGATGGCAGTCATCCTCGGAACGTGCTTTTTTGGTCTCAGCGTGCTGGCTCAACATCTTGAGCCAGTAAAAGACCACGAAGGACTCATTCCAAACACCGTGCTTGCTCAACTTGCCGAGCAGGTGTACGGCGGTAGGAATATTTTCTTCTTCATTACGCAATTTGCAACGTTTGCAATTTTGATTCTGGCGGCAAATACTGCTTATGCCGACTTTCCAAGATTGATGTCAATCATTTCAAAAGACAATTATTTGCCGCGACAATTTATGAACCGCGGTGACCGCCTGGTCTTTTCAAACGGTGTGATCTTCTTAAGCGTCGCATCAATTGCATTACTCGCGGCTTTTGGTGGTCTCATCAACGCGCTTATTCCCCTCTATGCAGTTGGCGTGTTCACTGGATTCACGCTCAGCCAAGCAGGTATGTGCGTGCACCATTACAAACACAGAGGAAAGAGCTGGAAAGTCCACATGGCAGTTAATGGCGTTGGTTCAGTCACAACGTTCTTTGTTGCGGGAATTGTGGTCACCGTAAAGTTCACAGACGGAGCGTGGATTCCAGCTGTTCTCATTCCAACGATGATGATCGGGTTCAAGGGAGTGCATCGCCACTACACGCGCGTACGTAGTTTCCTCGCTCCTACAGATGGCTACAAGGCTCCGTTCAAAACTCACACCGTCGTAGTACTCGTGGGCTCAGTCAACCAAGGCGTATTGCAAGCAGTTCGTTATGCCCAAAGCTTGCGACCAGACAAACTCGTTGCGCTGTCGGTGATTGAACAGCCAGAAGACCGCGCACGCCTGCAGGAGCAATGGGACAAGTTTGGATTAACAATTGAGCTGGACACCATTGTTTCCGAATACCGCGACCTCACTGAACCAATTCTTAACCGCATCAACGAAATTGACAACATGTATAACGACGACTTGATCACCGTGATCATTCCAGAATTCGTCACCAGTATTCGTTCGCAATGGCTGCACAACCAGTCGGCACTTGCCATCAAGGCGCGCCTTCTGTTCCGCCCAAATACCGTGGTTACTTCAGTACCTATCGTCATTCCGTAATCGGCGCACAACCTCACCTGAAGGCTCAAAGCGCCATAAGGTGAAGGCATGAAGATTGTTATTTCTGGAGCAAGTGGCTTAATCGGTACGCAACTCGTTGCCAAGTTGTCAAACAGTGGACACGAAGTGGTTCGCCTCGTTCGCAGGTCGCCAAAGTCTGGCGAAATTCAATGGAATCCGAAATTAGGAACTCTTGATGCTGCCGCGCTTGAAGGTGTCGATGCAGTTATTCACTTGTCGGGTGCCGGCATTGGCGACAAGCGCTGGACCTCTGGATACCGCAAGGAAATTCTTGATAGCCGCACTGCAACCACAGCACTTCTTGCAACAACAATGGCTTCGCTTTCGCGAAAGCCTTCGGTGTTTCTTTCGGGTTCGGCAATTGGAATTTACGGAGCACGCAACGATGAGCAGCTCACTGAAGTAAGCACGCATGGAACGGGATTCCTTGCCGAAGTATGCGAACAGTGGGAAGCTGCCGCGAAGCCAGCAGTTGATGCAGGTATCCGCACGGTGTATCTGCGCACAGGAATTGTGCTCACACCAAAAGGTGGCGCACTCAAGAAATTGCTCCCATTATTCAAGTTGGGCGTTGGCGGAAAATTTGGCAGCGGCAAGCAGTGGCAAAGTTGGATTTCAATCGATGATGAAATTGGCGCGATTGAACACTTGCTCACAGCAAANGTCAGCGGTGCAGTNAANCTCACAGCCCCTAACCCAGTGACAAACGCCGAGTTCACCAAGGTGCTTGCATCAGTGCTAAAGCGTCCGGCAATCGTGCCTGTTCCTACGTTTGCCCCAAAAATTTTGCTTGGTGGCGAGCTTGCAGATGCACTGCTGTTCACTGGCCAGCGAGTAATCCCTGCAGCGCTCAATGCAAGTGGCTACATGTTCAAGCACACCACTCTAGAAAGTGCGTTTCGTTCACTACTCTCTAAGTAATGTCTCTGCCTTCACAATGTGACGTAGTAATCGTTGGCGCGGGCCTTGCAGGACTTTCAGCTGCCCGAGTGATTCAACAACAGGGACTTTCGGTCATCATTCTCGAATCAAGCGATGATGTTGGTGGCAGAGTGCGCACCGACATTGTCGATGGGTTTCAACTAGACCGCGGTTTCCAAGTGATGCTTACCGCTTATCCAGAATTCAAAACACAGGTTGACATGCGAGCACTCGACCTTCGCCCCTTTGACCCGGGTGCCCTAGTGTGGCGCAAAGGAAAAGGTCACGTGGTTTCCGACCCATTTCGCAAACCACAAACTCTCGCTGCAACGGCTTTTGCCCCTATTGGCAGCGTGTTCGACAAAGCCCGAATTGTCTTGTTGCGCGCGCGTGTTATGCGACGCAAGCCAGCATCGCTTTTAGGTGGCCACGACGTGTCAACCGACGTTGCGCTTCGAGCATTTGGTTTCTCAACCAAAATCATCAATCGTTTTTTCCGCCCACTCTTTGGCGGAATCCAACTCGACCCTCATCTTGCAACTTCGCGAAGAATGTTTGACGTCATTTTCCGATCGCTCAGTGAAGGACAAAGTGTGTTGCCATCGCGCGGCATGCAGGCGCTACCCCAGCAAATGGCAAGCAGACTTGCTGACGGAACTATCCACCTCAATACCCGCGTGAGCAAGATTGATGGTGCGAAAGTAACTCTTACAACTGGCGAGAGTATTGCAGCACGCGCAGTTGTCGTTGCCACCGATGGGCCAACCGCATCTTCGCTTCTTGGCATTCCAGCAGTTGAATCACGGAAGGTTGGGTGCGTGTATTTTTCTGCTGAAACTCCACCAACACGTCGAAAACTTGTAGTTCTTGATGGTGAAGGAAGCGGACCCGTTTTAAATGTTGCAGTAATCAGCAATGTTGCACCTTCTTACGCACCAGCAGACAAACACCTCATCGTTGCGGCGCTCCCCGGAGTGACCGACGGCGACCTTGAAGCAATGAGCCGCAAACAACTTCGATCATGGTGGGGGCCACAAGTAGACAGTTGGAAACACTTGCGCACCTATGTAATCAACCACGGTGGACCCGTACAAAAACCACCGTTCTCGCCGAAGCAACCTGTCGATCTTGGCAATGGTCAATTCGTTTGTGGTGACCATAGAGATACAGGCTCATTACAAGGCGCTATGTATTCGGGACGACGCTGTGGTGAAGCTGTTGTTCGATCCCTCGCCTAGCCTGAATCCATGACTCATGACACAAAAACCAAAATCGTTTCTGTTGAGCGCTTTATTCCTGTAGCTCCAGGATTGATTTTCGAAATTCTTGCCGACCCGCGCCAGCATTCAAAGATCGACGGTTCAGGAAGCGTGAAGGCTGCACAGGTTTCTGCTCCACCACGCTTATCCCTTGGCGCAAAGTTTGCGATGAATATGAAGATAGGCGTTCCCTACAAAATGACCAACACGGTTGTTGAGTTTGAGGAGAACCGTCGCATTGCGTGGCAACACTTTGGTGGACACATCTGGCGCTACACCCTCGAACCAGTTGACGGTGGCACAAAAGTCACCGAGCAATTTGATTACAACGGAAGTAAATCAGTTCTGATGCTCAAGCTCAGGGGTTCAATGGCAAGCAACGAAAAGTCCATGATCAAAACGCTTGAAAATATTGAAAAGCATTTCGCTGCATAGTTATGGCCGTATTGCTTCCACAAGGGTTCCGTGCGCACGTTGCCAATATCGGAATTAAAGATCTAACAGACGATTTCACGCTCGTCGTAGCCGACACGGTGTGTTCCGCAACAGGCATGTTCACGCANAGCCGTTTTGCCGGACCAAGNGTTGTGGTCAGCCGCGAACANATNGNCAGCAATCACAAGGCCAAGGCAGTTGTCGTCATTTCGAAGAACGCCAACGTTGCAACTGGTGATANCGGCATGAGCAATGCACGCGAAGTAGTTGCAGGAGTTTCATCAGCATTGGGCTGCGATCCACGTGACGTGCTCATTGCCTCAACGGGTGTAATCGGCCGTCAATACCCAATGGACAAAGTTCGCGCCGGTCTCGCAGCGCTTCCTTCGCAACCACAGGGCACATCAGCAGACGACGTTGCCCGCGGCATCATGACTACCGACACGGTCAGCAAAGTCGCCGAGTGCGTTATCGCCGGATCAACCGCTCGTGTTGTTGGCGTGGCAAAAGGCGTTGGAATGATTGAGCCGAACATGGCAACTCTCATCACCATGATGTTCACTGATGCACAAATTGCGCCTGGAGAACTGAACAGCATTTTCCAACGTGTCATCGCTAAGACATTTAATTGCGTTTCTGTAGATACCGATACATCAACAAGCGATACCGCAATCGTGTTGGCTAGTGGTGCTACAGGAAATGTGGACTTATCAGCGTTTGAATCCGCTCTCTACGAAGTTGCTTTGTCGCTCACCAAACAAGTTGCCCGCGATGGCGAAGGTGCAGAGAAACTCATCGAAGTACATGTGGACAATGCGCGGGACTACGAGCAGGCGAAAACTATTGCCAAGGCAATCGTGAACTCTCCACTCGTGAAAACAGCCGTGCACGGCGCCGACCCAAACTGGGGTCGCGTGGCAATGGCTNTTGGAAAGTGCAGTCANTACACCGANGTAGATCANGANCAAGTGGTCATTCGATTTGGCACCCAAGAGGTGTACCCAACGCAAGTAAACGATCAGGGGCTAAGCGAACTCAGCACGTACATGAAGGGTGCCGACGTTCGCATTCATGTAAGCCTGAACACCGGGTCAACTGAAGCCACCGTGTGGGGCTGCGATCTCACCGATGGCTACGTGCGTATTAACGCTGACTACACCACCTGATTACCTTGCGAACGGCTCAAGCCATTTGAGTAGCGCATCGCGATAGTGCAACATCGATTTGTACTTCGCAACATCGTCTGGCAAACGCTTAACCAACGAATACAACGTTGACGCCACATCTTTGCCGCGTGCCACATATTCCGCAATCGGCTGTTGATACGTGCGAATGGTGAACATGGAACCACCGGTTTGCGGCAATGCGCGAAGTGTTTGGCGCTCCATGCGAATCCATAATTGCGTAACGTCTTGCACCAATGGGCCCTTTGGCGCAACTGGTTGGAACAACGCGCAATGGTCTTCAATGGTCCAATTTGAACGCACCATCGGTTGGTCAACACGAAGCCTCGACAGCGTTGTGTCAACCGCTTTTCCAACATGATCTGCATATTTCGGAACGGGAACATGCACGGCCAACATGTTGCTGTTCAGCTTTGTTTGAATGCTCCAGCGGCTGGGAGAGCACACCACCCCGGCAACAACAACCAATTGTGGTTCGGCCCCCATCGGCTGCATCACCACGATGTCATCGGCCACAAGCAAAGAAGCTTGGACCAGTGCATCAATTCCCCGCCCTTGCACAGACGCATCGCAGAACCCTGCAATGAGCGTCGCTGCTTCCTCGGCGGCATCACTTCCACCATCTGCCAAACCAACAACTTCATCGCGACGAAGACGCAACAACTCGCGCTTCATTGCAATGGTTGGTGCAGTTTCTTCGTCACCTGGCAGCCATTGCGCTGCGTCCAGAGATTTTGTTCCCATGCGATGCCGGAAGTGATCTCCAGTTTCAATTGGCAGTATTTCAGCAGGAATCGGCAATGCACGAAATGCAGCGACATCCCCAACAGGGACTTGATCGAATGGCGTAAAGGGATGCTGATGAAGAACGTGGTTCATTGCCACGCGTCTTGCTAGATCACTTAGGCGGCATGCGAATGCCACCGTCGACGCGAATCGTCTCGGCATTCATATAACTATTGGTAATGGTTTCAACAACCATCGATGCAAGCTCTTCCGGNTAGCCAAGNCGCTGCGGGAAGAGCACGCCCTTTTGCAAGTTCTGCTTGAACTGCTCGCTGTTTTCGCCTTCACCGTAAATCGGTGTATCGATCAAACCTGGAGCAACGGTGTTCACGCGAATACCAATTGCTGAAAGATCGCGAGCTATTGGCAATGTCATGCCCACAACTCCGCCCTTCGAAGCCGAATACGAAGCTTGTCCAATTTGACCGTCAAATGCAGCAACAGATGCCATGTTGCAAATTGCGCCACGCTCTCCGTTGGCAAGAGGTTCATTCGTGCTCATTGCTGTTCCAACGATGCGAATGCAATCGAATGTGCCAACCAAGTTGATAGCTACAACTTTCTTAAACGCATCCAAGTTGGCTGCCGATTCGTACGAACCATCTTTGCCAACTGT
>JGI25921J50272_10000685_pt1 | contig 11174 bp, 13 predicted proteins | sample LauGreSu1BDMLBSD_2_FD_50272 | JGI IMG/M metagenome (IMG submission 50272) | reverse complement strand
GCTATTTCATGCTGATTTTTCTTGTTGAAAATGACCCAAAATACCCCTGCAATGGTAATGACCATCCCCGCAAAGGCAATGAATGAAATGGTTTCTTGCAGAAATATCATCCCGAAGAGCAAAGCAGCGCCGGGTGCAAAGGTGTAGAACAAAGAGGTTTTTCTAGGACCAATCATCTCAAAGGCACTAAATGCGAACCAATCGCCAAGTGTTAATCCAATGAGGCCCGATAAGCCGAGCCATAACCAGGAACTTAATCCCGGGAGGGTAAATAATTCAGATGGTTTTATTTGATCGAAAAAGAGGACAGAAAATCCGAGGATCAATGCAGCCAATACCAGACGAAAATGATTGAGTACATTGGCTCCTAATCGTTTGGAAGCTTCTGTAAAGAACAGCATTCCAAAAGTCCAGCAGATGGCAGTTCCAATGGCAAACAGCTCGCCTTTGAGCTCAACACTCATCGTTTGAGCACCATTTTGAAGTGCTGAATGCCTGCTTCCTCAAATTGCGGGCCTTCTGCTACAAAACCAAATTTGGTATACAATCCCATTGCCTGAATTTGGGCGTGAAGGTAAACATAGTTGGCATCGGACGGAAGATCGGCAATAACGGCTTTCACCAGCTCCTGCCCTACGCCTAAATTTCGAAAAGACTGAAGTACGGCAAAGCGCTCCAATTTATAACCTTTCTCGGTTTTACGCCAACGGGCTGCACCTGCAGGGCTCCCATCAACCCGGGCTAGAAAATGCGTAGATTCGTCTTCAAACTCCCACTCCAGTTCTGGCGGACAATCTTGTTCCACTACAAAAACTTCTTTACGGATTGCAAAAACCTGATCGAGTTCTTTACTCGGATTTTTTACTCTTTCTACGCTGAGGTTTGGCATCGGTTTTTCGTGTGCTTTTATTGGCTTGCTGTAAGCTTACTTTTTGTGAATGCAGGTGCTCTGCCGCATCAATGGAATGGGAACTATGAATATCACGCTGTTTTTCGGCAAGAGCCGACAATTTTTGATAGAACTGATGAATTTTATCCAATTCTTCTTCGGTGAGATTTTCAATATCCACCATCCGGTTACTTGCTTTCTCGCTGGCGGCAATGAGTTCGTTTAACTTCAACTGAACGGCCTTATTGTCTTTGTTCTGCGTTTTCTGAATCAAGAAAACCATTAAAAAGGTAATGATAGTGGTTCCGGTATTGATGATCAATTGCCAGGTTTCCGAAAAATCAAAAAGCGGACCTGTAATGGCCCATGCCAAAATAATGGCCAATGCAGCTAAAAAAGCGAAGGAACTTCCGGTGATGATGGTTACCGTGTTGGCGAAACGCTCAAAAAATCCCGCTGGCTTTTTTACCTTTTTAGACATTCCTTATAGTTTACTGTTCACTTGCAAACAATTCAAATCTTCGAATGCCTGAGTTAATCGTTTCACAAATTGCTCCTCTCCTTTTCTCAACCAAACACGTGGATCATAATATTTTTTATTTGGCACCTCCTCACCTTCCGGATTACCAATTTGACCTTGTAAATAAGCTTCTTTTGCTTTGTAATAATCTAAAACACCTTCCCAATAAGCCCATTGCATATCAGTGTCGATGTTCATCTTGATGGCGCCATAAGAGATCGCTTCGCGGATTTCTTCCTGAGAAGAGCCCGAACCGCCGTGAAACACAAAATTGATTGGCTTCTCTTCAGTACGACCAAATTCTTTACGGATAAAATCCTGAGAGTTTTTCAGAATGACCGGTTGTAATTTTACATTGCCTGGTTTATAAACCCCGTGAACATTGCCAAAAGCAGCTGCAATGGTGAATTTATCGCTCACTTCCATGAGCTCTTTGTAGGCGTAAGCCACTTCAGAAGGTTGAGTGTACAGACGAGAGCTGTCCACATCAGTATTATCCACACCGTCTTCCTCACCCCCGGTTACCCCGAGTTCTATCTCCAGTGTCATGCCCATTTTTGACATACGAGCTAAATATTTTTTACAGATCTCAATATTTTCTTCGATAGATTCTTCTGATAAATCGATCATATGAGATGAAAACAAAGGTTTACCATGACGGGCAAAGAATTGCTCACCATAGTCTAGCAAACCATCAATCCAGGGTAAAAGTTTTTTTGCAGCATGGTCGGTATGAAGAATGACAGCAACGCCGTAATGCTCAGCCAATAAATGCACATGTTCGGCTGCTGATACTGCTCCCAAAACACAAGCTTTTTGTTGATCGTTATTTAATGACTTACCAGCATAAAACTGAGCTCCTCCGTTCGATAACTGGATAATCACGGGTGAGTTAACGGCTTTAGCGGTTTCCATTACTGCATTGATAGAATTGGTACCAATTACGTTTACTGCCGGTAATGCGAATTGATGCTTTTTTGCTACTTCAAATAATTCCTGCACGGCATCGCCAAAAACCACACCGCTATAATTTTTCAAACTCATGTTGTAATACTTATGTTTATTATGGTTCTAAAATAAGCAAATTGAAGTCAAAATCAAGATTTCTAGATCATTTTAAATCATTGATACTGCAAAATTCAAGTCTGTTTGTGATTACTATTTGTTTCTTGATTTTTTCGTTTATTTGTAGCTCAAATTTTAAGGTATATGGCCTGGTTTAAGAGAGATAAAAAAGGAATTTTTACGAGTACTGACGATAAATTAGAAGCTCCGGATGGTATCTGGGACAAATGTCCGTCTTGTAAAAAACCACTACACTACCAGGAGCAGGTGGATCATAAATATGTTTGCCACTACTGTAATTACCACCTCAGAATAGGTTCGGCCGGCTATTTTGAAATTTTATTCGATGATAATCAGTTTACCGAGCTTTTCCCTGACTTACGTTCTGGAGACCCTTTAAATTTTACCGACAGCAAAAAATACACCGAACGTTTAGAGGAAAGTTATGCTAAAACAGGCTTGAAAGATGCCATTCGTTCGGCTCATGGTAAAATTGAGAACCAAGATCTGGTAATTGCCTGTATGGACTTTAACTTTATTGGCGGTTCCATGGGCTCGGTGGTGGGCGAAAAAATTGCCCGATCCATCGACTATTGCATCAAACACAAAATTCCATTTTTAATGATCTCTAAGTCGGGCGGTGCCAGAATGATGGAAGCTGCATTCTCGTTGATGCAAATGGCCAAAACCTCCGCTAAATTAGCTTTATTGAGCAAAGCTAAGATTCCCTACATCTCTTTGTTAACCGATCCGACCACAGGTGGCGTTACTGCCTCTTATGCCATGCTGGGAGATATCAATATTGCTGAGCCAGGCGCTCTAATCGGTTTTGCGGGACCCAGAGTGATCAAAGAAACGATTAAAAGAGACCTGCCGAAAGGTTTCCAAACTTCTGAATTTGTTTTAGAACATGGATTTCTCGACTTTATTGTTGACCGACGTGAAATGAAAGCCAAACTAGCGACTTTCATCCGGATGATGTCCAACTGAAAATAATAAAAAAGCCTCCGACGGTTGTCGGAGGCTTTTTTTAGGCTTTATTTTTTCTTGAGGTAACAGGTTTTAATCACGATGACTGAGCCTTCTACCTTTCCTTCCACAGCGTCTTCATCATCGGTTAGTCTGATGTTTTTCACCACTGTTCCACGCTTGATACCGCTGGAAAATCCCTTCACTTTGAGGGTTTGGGTTACGATGACCGAATCACCGGCCTGCAAAATATTTCCATTACTGTCTTTAGGTTCCATGATTTAGATTTAAGCTTCCGCAAATCTAAAATAATAAATTAAATACCTTGATGGCGTGGCTCATGATCGGTCATGGGGTCGGTTTTACGGTTTTGAGCAGGATCTTCAAAATTAGTTTCATAAGGGTTGTTAGCCGGAGATGGATAGTCATCTCCGGGGTTTCTCATCGTAGTATCTCGACCTTTTTCTGAAGATTCTTCTTCCCGATCCAAATCCTCTTCGTCTTCTTCTTCCTCCTCATCAAGATCCTCATCCTGATCTTCAGCGTCATCATCCTCATCATCAGGCTCAACTTTCTTTTCTTTTAGAACAGGGATCAATCCTTCCTCAGTCTGAGCAGATCGAGAATGGTCAGTTATGTCTTCATCTGTTGGTGCGGCTTCTCTTTCATCAATTTGTTCCTGGTTTTGATCTGCACCATGTTGATCCATCTCTGATTGCTCTTGTTCTGTGCTCGTCATTTGGCGCTCCTGATCCCTTGGATCATTTGGCATGTATTCGTAGTTGGTGTTCATGTTCATTATTGATTTTTATACTAAACATGAAAACCGGGGGTGTTTGTTTGGGCTTTATAAAAAAAGCCTCCCAAACGGAAGGCTTTAGTGTACCCAGCGGGAGTCGAACCCACATCAGCAGAACCGGAATCTGCCATTCTATCCATTGAACTATGGGTACAATGTATTTTTAAAGATAAAGCTTTAAACGTTGAAACGGAAGTGCATGATGTCTCCATCTTCCACGATGTAGCTCTTGCCTTCCACATTCAGTTTACCAGCTTCTTTACAAGCATTTTCTGAACCTAAGCTGACGTAATCGGCAAATTTAATGACCTCAGCACGAATAAATCCTTTTTCAAAGTCGGTATGAATCACTCCTGCTGCTTGTGGTGCGGTCCAACCTTTCTCAATCGTCCAGGCACGTACTTCTTGCACACCAGCGGTGAAATAAGTAGCAAGGTTCAACAATTTATAGGCGGCCTTGATCAATTTATTCACTCCCGATTCCTGCAAACCTAAATCTTCTAAAAAGATCTGACGTTCTTCAAAGCTTTCCAGCTCTGCAATTTCTGATTCTATTTTTGCAGAAATAATCAGCACTTCTGCCTGCTCATCTTTCACGGCTGCTTTTACACGCTCCACATAGGCATTGCCTGAGTTTACTGAAGCCTCATCTACATTACATGCGTACAATACAGGTTTGGCGGTGAGTAAGAATAAATCGGCGATATAAGCCTGGTCTTCTACAGCAATGGGTGCAGTTCGCACCGACTTACCTGATTCCAGGTGTTGTTTAACGATGGTACAAACCTCAAAAGCTTTTTTAGCTTCCTTATCTCCACCGGTTTTAGCTTGTTTTTCTACTTTTTGAATTTTTTTGAGGACGGTTTCCAGGTCTTTTAATTGCAATTCGGTATCGATGATCTCTTTATCTCTGATGGGATCTACGGAGCCGTCCACGTGGATCACATTTCCATCATCAAAACAACGCAAAACATGAATAATGGCATCGGTTGCACGGATATTTCCTAAAAACTGGTTTCCCAAACCTTCTCCTTTACTGGCTCCTTTTACCAAACCCGCAATGTCAACGATTTCGATGGTATTAGGTACTACCTTCTGCGGATTCACCAACTCGGCAAGTTTGCTTAAGCGTTCGTCGGGAACGGTAATGACACCTACATTGGGCTCAATGGTACAAAAAGGGAAATTGGCTGCCTGTGCTTTGGCATTTGATAAACAGTTAAATAAGGTAGATTTTCCGACGTTGGGCAAGCCAACTATTCCACATTGTAGCGCCATTAATCTTGATTGAAAGGTTAAAAATTAGGCGCAAAGATAGCAAATAATGTTTTTGATGAGCCCTGAGCTACAACAAAAAAAGCCACCCCGGAGGGCAGCTCTTTGTTTAGAATTTAGGTTGATTGGTTATGTTAAATATCGAAATTGAAATCGTCATCGTCTACTTTCGTAGTTTCTGTAGGGTTCTCCGAAAACTCATATCGCTTCTCCACCACTTCCTGATTGGCCTTTACGTAATCTACCGATTCTTTTAAGCCTTCAGCAAACTTCTCGAAGTCTTCTTTATAAAGGAAGATCTTGTGTTTGATAAAAACGCCATCTTCTAAACGCTTCTTGCTTTCGGTAATGGTGATGTAATAATCATTTGAACGTGTGGCTTTAACATCAAAAAAATAGGTGCGCTTACCGGCTCTCACCTTTTTTGAATAAACTTCTTCCCGCTCTTTGTTGTCAAAATCTCCCATACTTAAATATTAGTTTTCGATTTGTTTTAATTATTGCTTGAGGTAAATATAGCAGATAAAAATTTTAATTTCCAAAAAAGAAAATGCTTAATCTTCAGTATTTTATTGTTCTTCCTCCAGCAATTGCTGCTGATAAAGTTCGAAATAACTGCCTTTTTGCTTCAATAATGAGGCATGTGTTCCACTCTCTACCAGTCTCCCCTCATCCAAAACCAATATTTGATCGGCATTTTTAATGCTTGAAACCCGGTGAGCGATCAAAATTGTTGTTCTATTGGCCATGATACGGCCGAGGTTACGCAAAATTTCTTCTTCAGTTTTGGTATCAACCGCCGATAAGGAATCGTCGAATAGGAGGATCTTTGGGGATTTAACCAATGCCCTTGCAATTGAAACCCTTTGCTTTTGTCCGCCCGAAAGAGTGATACCGCGTTCTCCGATAAGGGTCTCATATTGTTGGTCAAAAGCCATGATATTTTGATGCACTGCAGCATCTTTAGCCGCTTGAATCAACCGATCCTGAGGCAGTTCATCCATACCAAAGGCAATATTATTGGCTATGGTATCGGAAAACAAGAAAACATCCTGAGGAACAAAACCCAACTGCTGGCGATAATGTTGTAGATCAAATTTTTGTATGGGCTGACCATCTATTCGGATCTGTCCTTCCTCACAATCATACATTCGCATGATCAAATTAGCAAGCGTAGATTTCCCCGAACCGGTTTTACCAATAATGGCTAAAAATTCTCCAGGTTTCACCTCAAAACTTAACTGATCAATTGTCTTGATTCCAGTATCAGGATAAGTGAAAGAGACGTTGTCGAATTGGATGTGACCCTTTAATTCTTGTTTAACGATTCCATTTGTAATCTCTGTTTGAGTATGCAGAAACTCATTGATGCGTTTTTGTGAAGCCGCAGCTCTTTGAACCAATGAAGTCACCCAACCGAGCGTGGTGACCGGGAAAGTCAATTGATTCACATAGATCACAAATTCGGCAATATTGCCGGTCGTAATATTCCCTTTCATCACTTCCTGCCCTCCTATGTAAACGGTAATAATGGTACTTAAGCCCACTAGCAGCAACATGGTGGGGTAGAATAATGCTTGTACTTTGACTAATTCCATTGCGTTAGCTTGGTACTTCCGACTTTGTACCTCGAATTTTTGTTGTAAAGCTTGTTCTCTCACAAATGATTTAATGATTCGAATACCAGAAAATGTCTCCTGTACAAAACTGGAGAGATTCGAAAGCTGTTCTTGTATCTTTTCACTCTTCGAATTGATGATATTATTGACGAAGTAAATGGTTAAAGCCAAAATCGGGAGTGGTAATAAACTCCACATTGCCAAAACTGGATTTACACTGATCATGGCATAAATGATCAAAATAAAGAGCACCACCGTGTTGATGGTGTACATGATGGCCGGCCCCAGATACATCCTCACCCTGCTCACATCTTCGGTTACCCGGTTCATCAGATCTCCAGTATTGTTTCTTCTAAAAAAAGCTAAGGATAGCTGCTGATAATGAGCGTAGATCTCATTTTTCAAATCGTACTCAATGTGCCGCGACATGAGGATAATGGTTTGTCGCATGAAAAAAAGAAAAATCCCTCTCAAAAGCGCCAGGCTAAGTACAATACAGCCAAAAAGCAATAAACTGGATGCAAATAACTGATAGATCAATTCCTGTCGATCAAAACCAGCATACAAACGATATAAAGCAATGTTTTCGTTCACTAAATCGAATGCATGACGGATGACTTGTGCCGGTAATACGCCAAATAAATTAGAGATGATCACAAACAGCACCCCAGGCAATAAACGCCAACGGTATTTGTAGAAAAACTTATTGAGATAAGCCAGGTGTTTCATGATCGGGGATAAAAATACAGTTTTTTACACTCTGGCTAACATCCCGATTTGCCCCTGCAGAATCTATAAATTTTACTACTTTTGCGGTATCAGTAAGTATAAATTATCCATGCCTCCACTTTCACTCGAAGACAGCTCTGTTTTTAAACAAATGGGCCAATATGGCCACCAAAACATTGTTTTTTGTAATGATGAAGAAACCGGTCTAAAAGCGATTATTGCCATTCACGATACCACACTGGGTCCGGCACTTGGCGGTACCAGAATGTGGACGTACAAAACTGAGACAGAGGCCTTACAGGATGTGTTGAGACTTTCGAGAGGGATGACCTATAAAGCCGCTATTACGGGCTTAAACTTGGGTGGCGGTAAGGCCGTCATCATCGGCGATAGCCGTACTGATAAAACGGAAGCCATGATGCGCCGCTACGGAAAATTCATCAAAAATTTAAACGGAGCTTTCATTACGGCTGAAGACGTGGGTACCAACCCTAAAGACATGGAATACATCCGCATGGAAACGCAATATGTGACCGGTGTTCCTGAAACTCTGGGTGGCAGTGGCGATCCATCGCCAGTTACCGCAAAAGGCGTTTACATGGGCATAAAAGCTTGTGTAAAAGAATTATTCGGTAATGACAGCCTGGCCGGCAAATCGGTTGCAGTACAGGGAATTGGACATGTGGGTGAGAATTTAGTGCATTTANTACGTGAGGAAAACGCCAAAGTTTATGTGAGCGATATTGATGAGGAGCGTTTGAGCACCGTNGCAAAGAAATATGGTGCAGAAGCTGTTTCGCATCACAATATTTTTGATTTAGATGTGGATATCTATGCCCCATGTGCCCTGGGCGCCACTGTGAATACCGAAACCATTAAACAAATGAAATGTGCCATCATTGCNGGTGCNGCCAACAATCAATTGGCCGACGAAGAGGTACACGGTAAAATGTTGTTAGAGAAAGGGATTCTTTACGCACCCGATTATCTCATCAATGCAGGTGGTTTAATTAACTGCTATTCCGAAATTGCAGGATTCAGCAAGAAACGTACCATGCAATTGGCCGAAAATATTTACGAAGCCACCCGTAATGTGCTGCAAAAATCTAAAACAGAAAAAATCTCTACCAGTGAGGCAGCCAATAAAATTGCCGAAAAGCGCATTGAAGACATCAAAAAAATTAAGGCAAGTTTCTAAAATTTACTAGGTTTACACAACCAAATCGTTCTTTATCAGATGTTAAATAGAAGGCAATTAAGAGTTAAGGTATTGCAAACCCTTTATGCATACCAACAAGCAGACCAAAAAGAAGTAAAGGTCTTTGAAAAAGCTTTGCTTAAAAATATCAACTCAGTCAATGAAATGTATTTTTACATGCTTGCTTTACTCATCAATGTTGCCGATTACGCCCTCATTGATGCCGAAGAACGTGCAAATAAACACTTGCCCAGCGAACAAGATCTCAATGCAAGCACCAAACTGAGTCGTAATATTTTTATTAATTGCCTTCGCCAGCATCCAGATTACCTGCTGGGCGTGAAGCAATTCAACGTAAGTTGGGACTTTGAACCGATCATCGATAAAACCATCTTCTCTCTTCTTAAAAACAGTCCGGAATATGTAGCATACACTGCTGATGAATCGCAAGATTTGAATACGGATAAAGAAATCATCAAAAACATTTTCAGGAAGATCATTCTTAAAAATCCGGCTATAGAACAACTTTTTGAAGAAAAATTCATCAATTGGTCGGTAGATAAGGAAGTATTGAAATCGATGATGGCCAAAACCATCAAAAATTTTAAAAATGAAGATGTCAAAGGCAATCAATTGGCTCCCCTGTTTCAGGATGAAAAAGAAGATAAGGCTTTTGTGATCGATCTGTTCAACAAGAGTATTCAACATGCCGATGAATACCTCAAATTGATTGACGAAAAAACCATGAACTGGGATTCGGAGCGGATTGCATTGATGGATATTTTATTGATGCAAATGGCCATTGCAGAGCTGATCCACTTTTCATCTATCCCCATCAAAGTAAGCATAAACGAATACATTGAGATTTCGAAAGAATTCAGCACCCCAAAAAGCAATACTTTTATTAATGGTATATTAGACAAAATTCTCGATCAGCTGAAATCAGAGAAAAAAATTAAGAAATTTGGTAGAGGTTTAATCGAATAAATCATGAAAAACATCTTAGCATTTGTCCTTTTAGGCGCCTTTTTAAGTGCATGCAGCAGCAAACAAAGTAATCAAGAAACGGTGAGCGAAGTACCCACTTTTGTAGATCCTGCTTCTGCACCAGTGATGAGTTTCGAAAAAGAAACGTACGACTTTGGGATCATTAATGAAGGTCAGAGTGTGGTTTATGATTTCGAGTTTAAGAACACCGGAAAAGGTCCCTTACTCATTGGTAATGCCACTGCAAGTTGTGGCTGCACTGTTCCTGAATATCCTAAAGAACCCATATTGCCGGGACAAAAAGGCACCATCCACGTAGTGTTTAACAGCACCGGAAAGCCCGGCATGCAAAACAAAGTGGTTACCCTCAATGTGAACACAGTGAGTGGTACCCAGCAACTTTACCTCACGGGTAATGTCATTCCAAAAAACAAATAAAAATCCAGATATGTTAAATTCAATTTTATTACAAGCAGCAGGCGGTTCTTTAATGCAGTTCCTGCCCATGATCCTGATCATCGTTGTATTTTATTTCTTCATGATTCGTCCACAAATGAAGAAAGCAAAAGATCATAAAAAGTTTATTGAAGAGCTTAAAAAAGGCGATAAAGTAATCACTTCGGCAGGTATACACGGTAAAATTGTCGATATGAATGAAACTACTTTTTTAATTGAAGTAGAAGGCGGTACTAAAATCCGTTTTGATAAATCGGCGGTTTCTTTAGATGCTTCAAAAGCCTTGAATGCTAAATAAACTCCATTGATAGAATTGAAAAGCCATTGGTACGCCAATGGCTTTTTTTATTTGTAATTTTGGTAATGCCGCTGTTTAAATTCAATAAAATACAAAAACGGAGAATCGCTGTCTTTTTCGTTTCTTTTTGTATGGCTTGCGGCTTGTGGTTTTTGTATGCCCTTTCTAAGCCAATGGAATATGCTTCGAAGCTTTATATCCAATGGATAGACATCCCTGATGATTTTAAAGAAAACATTGCTGAAACAGATACTGTGGCTGTTCAAATGAAAGGCAACGGATGGAATTTGGTATTAAATGACTTGGATGAGCAACAGCATCAAGTGAAGGTAAGTTTGAAGCAGCTCAATTCAAAGAACTACCTCGTACT
>JGI25921J50272_10000682_pt1 | contig 11191 bp, 5 predicted proteins | sample LauGreSu1BDMLBSD_2_FD_50272 | JGI IMG/M metagenome (IMG submission 50272) | reverse complement strand
AGGTGTATCTGTTGGCGTTGGTGTAGGAGTTGGGGTTGGAGTTGATGTGTTAGTAGGTGTTGGTGTAGGAGTGGCCGTTGCCGGTATTACCACAACGTCAATTCCAAACTCACATATTGGTGTTGCGGTTGGTGTAGGAGTTGGGGTTGATGTGTTAGTAGGTGTTGGCGTAGGAGTGGCGGTATCCGTTGGTGTAGGTGTCGGAGTTGGTGTTGGCGTATCTGTAGGTGTTGAGGTAGGTGTTGGCGTTGGTGTAGCAGTAGGTGTTGGCGTTGGTGTAGCAGTTGCAGGTACAACTATCACGTCAATTCCAAACTCACAAATAGGTGTTGGTGTTGGAGTCGCCGTTGGTGTATTGGTTGGTGTTGATGTAGGTGTCGCCGTTGGAGTTGGTGTTGGTGTACCCGTATCCGTTGGAGTTGGGGTAGGGGTTGCCGTATTAGTTGGGGTAGGAGTTGGTGTAGGAGTGGCCGTTGCCGGTATCACCACTATATCGATATCAAACTCACAAATTGGAGTAGATGTTGGTGTAGGTGTAGGTGTTGAGGTATCTGTTGGTGTAGGTGTAGGTGTAGGTGTTACCGTTGGGGTTGGTGTTGCGGTTGGAGTTGGCGTAGATGTTAATATATCCACGTCGATATCAAAATCACATATTGGGGTTGAAGTAGGTGTCGGTGTTGGTGTAGACGTTGCTGTCGGTGTTGGTGTAGGAGTTGCAGTTGCTAATACTACCACAACATCAATATCAAAATCACAAACTGGTGTTGCGGTTGGAGTTGGTGTTGGAGTACCTGTTGCCGTAGGTGTTGGAGTAGGTGTTGCGGTTGCTGTTACTACAACAATGTCAATATCAAAATCACAAACCGGTGTTGCGGTTGGTGTAGGTGTTGGAGTTGGAGTTGGTGTTGAGGTTGATGTTGCCACAACAATATCAATATCAAAATCACAAACCGGTGTTGCGGTTGGTGTAGGGGTTGCCGTAGGAGTAGGAGTTGGTGTCGCTGTTGTGTATGTTACAACTACATCAATATCAAAATCACATATTGGAGTTGAGGTAGGAGTAGGTGTAGGTGTTGGTGTACCTGTTGCAGTTGGTGTTGGCGTAGGTGTTGATGTTGGGGTAGGTGTTGCGGTTGGTGTAGGCGTTGGTGTACCCGTTGCGGTTGGAGTTGGTGTGGCAGTCGGCGTTGCAGTTGCAGTTGGTGTAGGAGTTGCAGTTGGTGTAGGAGTTGCGGTCGGTGTTGGAGTAGGACTTGGGGTTGGGGTAGGTGTAGGAGTTGTTATTTCACCAACAAACGCCTCACAGGTACTACTACTTACTGGTGATTGTGAACAAACACTATCGGTACAATCTACGTCTCTTGTTATTATTTTACCCTCATTGCAAACGTAACCATAGTACCACTCCTCAATGTCAATATCTAAACATTCAAATTTAGTTGTACCCGTTAACCCATTATGTTTTGAGTTATTAATAAATGAAACGATTAATCTGTATGTTTCACCAGATTTACCGTTTATTAAAATATTCGTGTCATTCGAAATTGTTCCACCAACTTCAGTAGTAACTAATGTGTAATATATTCCTCTATCACAATAATTTAAATCTACACTTGTTACTTCTATTGGAAAACCAAATTGGTTGATTAAGAAATCACCACTTTGAAAATAATTTTCAGGATATTCACAACAAGGTTCTTCAGGTTGTTCAGGTCTTACAAATAAATCTTCAGGATGTTTAAATCTAAATTGATAAGGGATTGTTTGTAAATTTTCATCAACATTAGTGTATACTAATACCTTACTTGTTGGTAATATTTCGAAATCACCATTAATGATATCTTTCTTAATTGATGAGAAACACTCTTTTCTATTTACCGTTACGAATTTATAATCAAACGTGAATTGGTATCCTAAGTCATCAACAAAATTGAATAGGTTTGTTGGTATGTCTCCACAATCTTTTTGTTCAATTGATAAAAGAACATCTCCAATTTCCACATCGTCGATTGATATTTCAACAATACTTCCATTTCCAATTAGTGTTTGTAATGTTTGGTATGTTGATGGTACCGAACCCGAAACATATTTGTATACTTTGCTACCTTTCTTTAAACCATAATCAAATGATGTTTTATATTGTACTTTAGGATTAATTGTGTATCCACTAACTTCGTCAGATAATTGTACAATTTTTCTTTGTAATCCTTCTATTCTAATTTTCTGTTCACAGTTTGATGCGTCTGATACTATAATATCATACACATCGGTTTCTTTAACTGCCGGTATAACGTAAACTTTACCTGTAACATCACCTGTAGTTACACAATTTTGTACTGCTAATGTAGATGGGTTAACCCCTCTTTGTATTGGTTTTGGGTCATTTATTTCAATAAACTCACAATTGGTGCATACGCCAGTATCACAGGTGGTTCCACTTGTAATATAAAAATTAACATCCCATATAGTGTCCGCTTCAATACCTGTAAAACCTGATACGAAAATATAAACATCTTCAACTAATTGACAGTTTTCTATATCTCCACTATATGGTATACAAGGACCTGCAGCAACGACCTTTAAACCACATTCCCGTTCTTGGATTCCATAAACAGGTTCAAAATAAAAATCAATATCCTCACCATTTCTACAATCGGTGGTGTCTAAAATAAATTTAACTTTTTCAACACCATTTATATCCGTAAAAAATTGGAGTGATAATGTTTTCTTTGTGATTTCCGCACAATTACTTGTACTCGTGGCAGCGGTGTATGGTGCATAATCATCAATACATCCGTACGCATCGTATTTGATGAGTGAGTTTACTTTATCGACTAACCGAATTAATAATGATTTCCATTCATTTTTAATTGTTGTAATGTCTAATTTAACTCCACTCCAATTGTTTATACCATTGACACTTGTATTTCCACTATACTCACCTTTGTATCCACAAATTAGTGGAATACCTAATGGATTAGATGTTAGATTTAATTGTGGACACGATGCTGTAGATGTGAATCCTGTTGAAAAAATCTCATTATCTAATGTGTTTCCTGATAAATTATATTCAGTACCATTTATATTAAGGTACATTGTATATGTTAACCCGGTTAATATAGATAATCCTCTTAAACTATCTAAATTAGTGGACTCATAACTTGTCGTTCCTCCACCCAATATTGTTTCTAAATCTTCTTCAATTACAGTTTCAAAATCAGGATATAGAACTTCAACAAATTCTTTTGGTGTACAAGGTTGTTTGTATTGGAATTTAGACCTTCCGAATGTTCCGTTTTCAATTAAATTACCACCCAACCATTGAGTTGTTGCGGGAACAAATTGGTCAATTATATTAACCCAATATGGACTCATTCTTTGAATGAATTCATTTATTTTAATATAGTTGTATGGTAAATCCATTACTATTTACATAGTCTTCATAAACCTTCTTTAATAAACGATACTCTTTTCTATACTTAATAGTATTAGAATTTCGAATAACGTTACTAATTGCCTCCTTTAAAAACTCAGCAAAAGAAGGTTTTTCTTGTGGCGGTAATGTACCAAATGTTAAACTTAAGTTTCTACTTTTTGTGTAGATGTCATAGTCAATTGCTCTTGAACCGTCTAAGAAAATGTTTACATTTTTTCTATTTAAAATATGTTCAACTTCACTATCATCAATAATTTCTGTTTTATCATTATTGATTTCTCCATTTAAATCGTATCCATAATCTAAACCAGGTAATTTTCTATAAACATTAAAATAATCTTCACCATATGTGAACGGTTTTGATTTGGTTTTTAATACTTTAGTATTTCCTGTTAAAACTGAATTTTCAGTATCTAATATATCAATTGACCTATGGTCTAATGTTTTTCTATACCAACCAGCACCTTTAGCGAAATAATGACTACCATCTAAACTATTTTTTGCTTTTGGTGTTCCATCACTATAAACAGGATATTCGTCTCTTGTTAATGTTGTGGAACCTGATGTGGTAACTAATCGATATGAGTATGCTGAATATGTTGTACCATTTATNGTTGTNGTTGTTGGAACAAATTCCATCGTGTGGAATTCTTTAACACCTAAAATTACTTCTCTGATGTCATTCTCATACGTTGATTTTGGTAATAATCCATCTACTTTATAGATGTATTCGTCCAACCTAATCATTGGTTCAGGAGCACCTATGAACTTTAAGAAAAATTCAATGGCTAACCTTGTACCTTTTGTTTTATATAAATGTGCTAAGTTTACAATTAATCTTCTATAGAATTCATATTCACCTTCTAACAAGTTTAATCCTGTTAATACACCATCATATTGTTGTGTATGTCTTGTGTATAAGGTATCCTGTAANGATTTCTCATCGTATAAATTTACTGTTGATAATCCTAAAGTTTCGGATAGGTTTTTTAANAATACATCAGGAACATTGTTAGTTTTGTCATAACTAACATTCCTCATATAAGCAATATTGTCTATGAATTTTTTTACCTTGTCAAAACTTTGACCATAAAGTTGGAAAATCGCTTCCGCCTTTTTTTCTTCGGTATCAAATTCGAAAAGTTGTGGTGATGATAAAAATCTAATAATTAAATTTGATTTGTAATCATCAACGATATTACCAATGTTACTTAATCTTGTAATGTAGGATTCGTAATCTAAACCGATAATTTGTAAGTTCCATCCATCTCTAGATATTGGCCAAGTTGCGGTTTCTGTTTGTAATTCACTAACTGCTCCGTCATATAAATCCATTGGAATTCTAAATGACGCGGTGTATTTTGGATATGATTCTCTATCGACTAATGATGTTTCTAGTTCGTCTAAACTATTAAAAAATTCTTCAGTAACACCATTATTTGGTCTTATCAAATAATTTTCGGTATANCCCGTTGTATTTGCAAAACACTTACCTGAAACTCTTAAATTAATGTAACCATTATTATCTGGTTCATCATAAGATAAGATTTCATAGGTTGAGCCGCTTAAATTATCAATTACATATTTTGTATATGAAGAATAAAAATCTCTATATGTGTTTTTAGAATTTAAAATTACAACTGATTCTGGTTGTTGTATAACAATGTCGAACGGATTGTAAATTAAAGACTTCTTAAATTTAAATTGTGTGGTATTGGCAATACCGTCATATGAAATGTCTTCAGCACTGATACTTGTTGTTGACACCGGAGAGTCAACATCGACTAACATTGCTGCAGGATATTTTTCTATAACATTTGAAACTGCAACACTTAACCTAACACTTAAAGAACCAAACAATGATTTTGTCGCATCAGATTTTGAATTGTGAAACTTAATCTTTTTACTTCTTTCAAATGAAGTACTTGTTGAGTTATTTTCGTAAATCTGACTTGTCTCTTCTTGTAATGTATCTAATGTTAGAAAATCGGAAAAGGGTTGAGTTAAAAAATTCTTACTGTCTTTTTCTGGAATTACTCTATCTATAAGGAACGCGGTGTTAGCCAGCTGAGAACTACCGTCTGTAATCTGTAGACCAATCAGCTTGTCATTAAAAGTTTCACCACCGCTTGCCGCCTGACTAGGGACTTTCCTTGTTGCCATTATTCAGTTATAACATCAAAATTTAATGATTCGTCAATGTTATCACGTTTTTCNCTAATTTCGTATAACGTTTCATTAACATCATCTTTGATTTCATATAAGTTAAATTGCTTATAGATATTATTATTTTGGTCATAAATCGTGTAAATACCATCCTCAACCGACTTACTTTGGTTACCGTAAAGTGCGTGTGCCAATGTTGTTGCGTCGTGTTCTACCATATCAATCTCTAACATAACAGGATTGAAAAAGGTATTCGATAAAATGATACTTTGGTTCGGTTGACCAATAAACGGAATGGTGTTGGGTCTACTAGTTGGTGATGAACTTGGTGTTAATGTTAAAAACATTAAATTGGTTGCAATATCGGAATAACGGTATCTAATTGCTTTTTGTGATGAATTACTTAAGTTTGAGGTAATTGGTTCACAATAAAAGGATGATGTAACTATTCTAAAGAAATTAGGAATTTTTGCACCTGAATCGGCGTCCAAATATTCTATTCTATATCCTACCAATCCTTGTGGTACGAATTTATTTCTATCTGCAGGGTCTATTACGCTTAAATCAATTACCAAACCTCTAACAGAAGGAAGTGACGATAAGACACCGCAATCCGAAACCGTGGTTCTAATTTGTTTTGGTCTTAGGTAAAGTGTATATATTCCTAATTCAGAGAATCGTGAAGATTCTAATTTCAAGTTATACAAACCACCTAATATTTCAGTATCGGCATTACCTCCTGTATTTGCATTATGGAATACAGGGGTCAAAATATCTTGTGAATTATCTAATTTTTCGAACTGAACTTCAGCACTGGCAGTTCTTCCTGAAACGTAATGATAGAAAATATCAACGTCCGCTGGGGATACATCTGCTGGTCTTATTGTTCCGTAACTACCTACTGCCATACTTTTTATCTATAAATATAATTTTTATTGTTTTCTTACTATAAAATATCCATTACCGTACACACTCAATTCACCGGTATTGTCGATTTCCGTTAATCTGAAATTTTTTTCCATAATTCCTTGTTTACCTCTATCCACAAAAATGTCTGAGAAAATTTGTGGTTCGTCGATAAATCCCAAAAAATGTTCATTTCTCGTTATCATTCCGTTATATACCTCGTCAGTAAAGAAGGTACTTGTACTTCCTGAAGTTGAACCTGATATGTAGGTGTAACCGTCATTATAATCTCTATATGTTAATCCGTCAATATTATATTCTTTGTATTCACTTGTTGTGGTTACACCTGTGTATGATGTTGTTGCACCATAAAGTTTTTTCTCATCGATTCTACTTTTACCTAAACCCAAAAAGGAAATGGTCGTGTGATTCGTAGTTCCTGTGGTCGTTCGGTAATCAAGTAGGTAATCTTGTGTCACACCAGTAATTGGTGGATTTGAATATGGTATTGTAAATGTTAATTCTCCTAAATTGGTAGGGTATCCAAAAGATTGGACAAATGGTACTTTAACACTTTTCTTCACTTCGGTTACAATCCAAGGTGAGTTTAATGTAATTTTAATTATATACGTTCCTGAAGTTGAATAAGTGTGGTTTGCAGTTTTCAATGCAACTCCATTTGATTCATTAATATTGGATGTTGATATTGAACTTGTAGTCCCGTCTCCCCAATTAATGGTAAAGTTAGCATCAAATAACGTTGGGTATTTTGTTGTGTTTACGGTGTTGTAAATTTTGATGTTGTTTGAACTCCCACTATAAGTAAAATTACATTTCTGCTCTATTTGACTTATTTCTCCGTCAAAACCAATCATTTGTCCCAAATCCTTAATACCCTGACCTAAAAAAATAGGTAGATTATAAGTTAAACCGGTAGTTGTTTTTAATATTTTGTATTCTAATTTTTCCATTAACCACCAGATTCTACTTCATAAAATTTTATTGGGTCTCCTGATTTACCTATTCTTGAACCTGTGGTTCCCGTATATCTGAAAACCTCATACGAATAATTAGACCTATCTATAATTACCTTATAATATAAATCATTTGACTCATTTATTGAAGTTGTTTTAGATTTTGATGTGTTAGAAAAATTAAGAATACTACCATCATTTCCATTAAAAAATCTGGCAGTCATATAAAAAGTAGTTCCTGTTAGATATGTTCCTTCAAAAGAATCAATTTCCTGAAACCAAAAAAGATACATATTTTCTTTATTTCTATAATTTGAACCACTGAAAATAGGTACGTGTATATAATCACCGAATGGTGTGAAGAAAACTTTTTCACCCAAAGGCATCGTTAGTGTTTTAGAAAAAACTAATTTTCTATTTCCTCTTTCAGGTTGTTGTCCATCAGGTACTATAAAAAATTCTAATTTGAAAAACGTGCTTGTTGTTTGTCTTAATTGTTTTGCGTTGGTCATATTATCAATACCAACTAAAGAATAGTCTAAACCTCCTGTGTGTGTTGAACCGTTATAAAAATAAAATTGAAACCAAATGTCAGATTGCGTNTCNGTTGAGTTTGANGTGATACCAGAATATGGATTGTGTATGAATCTGACAGTTTCATAATTGTCAATAGGGTTTATTATACTTCTGATAGTCTCAGACTCAAATAACTGTAAACTCTCTTCTCTCCCTAAATCGGGTTTGAAGTTTGTTTCCATATTTAAAAACACGCTACCGATATCGTCTTTTCTTATTTCCATTAACACTTTTTATTTCTATTTCTGTTTAATTTGTTATTCTTGTTACTNTTCTTATTAAAGAAAGAATCAAAATCAAATAAACCATCNGCCTTGTGTTTATATGATTTTTCATTTCTCATATAAAAATTAATATCGTTTCTTACGTAATGTACATTGTTCATAAATGGAAAATCCACACCATATCCTAAATCATCAATATATCCATAATCGTACACGTCTCTCCACTTCCATAAATTCTCGTTCGGAAAATATCTAGCGTTCTGTGGAATGTTATCCACATCGGGAGATGTGGATGTTTCAGTATAAGGTGATAACTCTCTTACTTTTACTCGATGATGTGGTTGATAAATTACACCAAACATATTACTAGCTGTTGCACCACTAAATCCTGGTTGAGTATCGTCTTGGTCGTAATTAAATATTGTTGTTGGGTTTGCAATTCTATGATATGATTCTGAAATTATTCTTTCTTTCATTTCATATGGATTATATTCAACGAATGCACCTGTTAAAATCGTTCCTATTGGGAGTGTGGTTCCACTTGTAAAAGTGATTCCACTATTTATAAATGTATAACCAGACCCCATACCACTTTCAAATGGTGGTAATGTTTTAGTTGTACCACTGAAATGAGTATCAATCCATTCATTATGAAGATTCATTTTCCATCCAACTTTTGGTGGATATTGGAAGTACCCATTTCCATTTCTAAATAAGATTGATAGGTATAGTTCTGTTGGTTCGTAATTTAAATTATTTGTTAAACCAGTTAAAACAAATGGTTCTTTGAAATCAAAAAGAAGTGTTTCCGGTCTATTTCTTTCTACCAATACATCATTTTGTTGTGCNGCATTCTCAAATAATAATTTTCTTTCGTGTTCAAAAATTTGATTTTCAAATCCTGCTTTATCTAAAATATAATCNTCACTATTGGTAAGTGTTTTTAATTTATGAACATAATATTGAGATGTNGTTTCGTTTATATTTTTNGAATCTATACACCTCTTACCAATGACNATTGNATTATTAAATGTAGTTGTTCCTGACGGTATTTGTGATTTTAAAATATCAACAACAAATAATTCTGAGTTGTAATATTCATTACCGATTGAATTTACATAATATGGATAATCNTCCAATATTATAAACTCACCTTCACCTANACCGTGGTCCATTGGACTCGTCAATCTATATGAAACNCCATTATCACTTACTCTNAAAGGTATTCCNTCACCACTTACAAATGATTNCACAGTATTACCTGAAAGAGTATACTTCATTGGGTAATTTGTATCNCCTGTATAGACATAACTTACATAAAGATTCCAATTGTGATATGGAGCCTCCATTGGTGTTATTGTTTGATGTGATGTTGTTCCTGTTTTACTTAGTATAAAACCTGTAAATGTTGATAGTGATGATACGTCAATGTCAGGAATAGATTCTCTATAAACATCATTTCTTAGAAATGCGAATTCGTTATATGGTAAATAACCAACATAAGTTCCTGTTCCATCACCGACCAACGCCAATTGTTCACTTAGTGGTCCGTATGATGTGGTACCACTGTACATATTTCTAAATATTGGTCTTATTTTACCAAATATTTTATATCTCTTACAATCATTTCTTTCGGCACTAAACAACTCATTTATATCTAAAATATATTCTCTCTCGTCGTTTGTTAACAAACTTTTTTCTTCAGATAATTTAATTGATAAATTTAAATCTTCGGAGGATGCCTTAGCAAATCTTTTTTCTGGTAATATGACTTTTCTTTTTTCCATTAGAAATCATCTGTTGTTTTAAATGCATCTTTAGGTCCAAATCTTTCAATGAACTTATCTAATCCTGTTGCACCAGGTTTTAATCCAAAATAGAATAAGAATGGTGTTGATAATATTTGTTTTGTACCACTATAATAGTCTCTTGTTTTTCTAATAATAAAATCAGTACCGCTTGTCCAAGCTAAACTATGCCAAGTACCCGCCGAACTATAACGTGTCCACAGTGTACCTGTCAAAGGATTTTCAAGTGTTCCACTAGTAACAACAAGAACCGTATATCCCGGATATTCTGTGTTATATTGTTGATATTCGTTTCCTGTGACACCTGAAACTATTGAGTCAAACATTTCACCTTCATCATCAACCACATTTAAGTTTGATATCGCTAACCCGTCACCATCATATGTGATTGGTAACAATAGATACTTGTCTGATGAATCGTCAGTGGTACCTGTTAAGTTGTACGCATATGTCATTCCCTGTAAAGGTTGTACTGTAACCCCCGTATAAGAAAAAGATTGGTCATCGAGTGTCGATGTATTATATGCCCCAAATCCTGTTCCTTTTTTATCCCATAAAAAGAATGGTACCGGTTGTGATGATTCAGTTAATCTACCTTGAACTTGTGTAACACCGTCATTTGCAAGATGTGATGGTTCATTTAAACACAATCTAATTCTTTCACCGTCCTCATCTAAATCTAAGGTAATGGGTAAAGGTCCCCACACACTACCTTTTTTGAAAATGTCAGGATAGATTTCAGGGTCTAATATCTGATAACTGTAACCAATATATTTTGGATTTTGTAAATCAAATCCTTCAATACCCGCTTCATTATTAATTGATATTAGTTGTAAAATGTCGCCATCTAAAACTTTATGTCCTACTCCTGAATAAGGGTATCCATTGTTATCAAAAAAATTGTTAAAGTCAAAAGTATATGGACCAACATCTAATCTATAGTTAATTGCTAATCCTAACAATTCACCAAAATCTTTATACGTTGTAGGTCCGATGTTTCTTGAAACAGAACAGTTAGGGTCTAAATTAGGGTCAACACAAATCTCTTTAATAAACTCATCTCTTGGTCCTAAATCGACAAAAGTTGTTGGTCTATTTAAT
>JGI25921J50272_10000678_pt1 | contig 11242 bp, 12 predicted proteins | sample LauGreSu1BDMLBSD_2_FD_50272 | JGI IMG/M metagenome (IMG submission 50272) | reverse complement strand
TGATTTTACTTCCACTTCACTAGACAGGTCTGCATTGAATGTGGTGATGTTGACGCCATGTTTTTTCATCAACTGTTGTTGCCATTCCAAAGTTTTGTCCATATTCCTGGAGCAGAGAAACAGGTTGGCCCCTTCTGCTGCAAAATGTTCGGCGATGGCCTTTCCAATTCCTTTTGATGCTCCGGTGATGACAACATTCATGGCAATGATTTTTTCAAAGTTAGGGAAAGCCAGGATGCATAACTTTGCAAACATGAAAGCAAAGCAATACGAGCATCTTTTTTTTGACCTTGACCATACCCTCTGGGATTTTGAAACCAATTCTGAAGCCACGCTTCGCGACCTCTATGCAGAATTGAAGCTGGATGAAAAAGCAACTGGTGATTTTGATCAGTTCCACAAGACCTATTCGCACCACAACAACATTTACTGGGACCGCTTTCGGAAAGGATACATCAACCGGGAAGAGCTTCGTTGGAGAAGGATGTGGAGAACACTGGTGGATTATAAAATTACGGATGAGCCCCTTTCAAAGAAAATGAGTGATCGTTATCTCGAGATCCTTCCCACCAAGACCAACCTGTTTCCGCATTGCATGGAGCTGTTGAATTACCTGTCCGAAAAAAAATACCCCATGCACCTGATCACCAATGGGTTTGAGACAACTCAGCACCAGAAGATCAAAAACAGTGGAATCGGTCATTTTTTCAAGGAAGTCATCACCTCAGAACAGGCGGGCATCATGAAGCCTCATGCAGCTATTTTTGAATATGCTCTCAACAAGACCAATGCCAAAGCTGAAAAAAGCATCATGGTGGGAGATACCCTGGAGGTGGATATCCTTGGCGCGTTGAATGCAGGATGGGACACGGCTTATTTCAATCCTGCCGTTCCGCATACACCCAAGATCAAGCCTACCTATGTAATCCAAAACCTAGGTGAGCTGATGAAAATTTTCTGATCAGGAAATCAAATGGTAGCCAGTACGCTGATGCCATTTTTTACGGTATCGCCAATCTTTACATTGACCTTGGTGCCAACTGGCAGCAGCAAGTCTACTCGGCTGCCAAATTTGATGAAACCCAGTTCCTCGTTCTGTTTGGCTTGTTCGCCTGGAACTGCATAGTTCACGATTCTCCTGGCCAGTGCTCCCGCAATCTGCTTCACCAGCATGGTTACTTTCGGGTTGGAAATCACAATGCTATGGCGTTCGTTTTCTGTAGAAGATTTTGGATCCCAGGCTACTAAGTATTTTCCTTTGTGGTATTTACTGTATTCCACTTTTCCTGAAACAGGATAGCGGTTTACATGCACATTGGCAGGACTCATGAAAACGGAGATCTGTAATCTTTTTTCATTGAAATATTCCGTGTCAAAAACCTCTTCAATCACCACCACTTTTCCGTCAGCGGGCGACACAACAGAACTTTCATCATACGTGAATGTTCTTGAAGGTATCCTGAAAAATGAAAGGATGAACAACCAGAATCCCCCAAGGACAATATAAATTACCCAGGCCAATACTGCTGAACTGGGTTCAAGGTGAAGGTTGGTGGCAAAGCCCAGCAACAGGCAGAGCATGGTGACGAGGGCAATGGTGGGAAATCCTTCCTTGTGTATGGTCATGTTAAGGTATTAAGGGTGCAAAGTTACGCAATATGGCGGGCATCAACAGCTGATTGTCCTTTTTCTTGCGGCTACCTTCCACTCACCCACTACCTGCTCTTCTTCTATGGCGATCAGTGTTTCATGAAGGGCAACTGTCGGGCAGATATGATAGGGAATGCCAATCAATGCATCGCCTGGCTTGAAACCATGTCCTGGAGCAACTTCCATGACCAGGTGTTCCTCGCTTTGTCCTACCGGTTTCAGTTCGGGATGCTCAGGAAAATAAACCCTTTTGGCCAATTCATTTTCTGCAGCAACTGCTTTGTGTCCAAGGTCAAGACAGATGCGGTTGGGTGCCGGAAGCGAGATGACCCTGGTGAGGATCTTGACAGCTGGCACAAAATCCTGCTCAGGACAAATCAGTCCATAACCACGGTCCCAAAAAATATTGGTGCCGGGGCTGCAGTCCCTATCCGTTTTTTTGGCATGGATAGAAAAACTGGGAGAGCCGCCAGCAATGATGAAGGGACGCGGATATCCTTTTGATTCCATCCCTTCAATCAAGCCATAAACAGCCTGAAATGCTTGATCGCATGCCGTTTCACGCGCTGCAGGATTCGCCTGTCGGTGCTGCCCGTCATACACATGCAATCCCATGAAATGGATGCCCTTGATTTGTGTCACTGCTTCATAGAGTGCCAGGGCCTTTTCATCAGGATCAATGCCTGTCCTGTTCATGCCAACATTGATATCGATATAGACACCCATTGATTGCATGTGCATGTTGAAAAGCGCACCAATATGTTTTGCCGTTTCAACGTCATCTGTGATCGTTGAAAATTGGGTCTGGGGATAGTGTTTGGTGAGTTGTAGCAAACGTTCAATTCTTGGTCCTACAGGCTGATGGGCCAGCAGTACATCTTTGGCACCAGTCATGGCCAAGAGCTCAGCTTCTGCAATGGTGGCACACTTGAATTTGTGGATGCCTGCCTCCATCATCAGTTGAATACCTTCTGCCGTCTTGTGTGTTTTGATGTGGGGGCGGAGGCGGTTTACATCACCTACCATCCTGATCATTTCAGCAATGTTTTTTTTGACCAGTGATGGGAAAACCAGCAAGGCAGGGGAGTCTATGGTTGCGTAATTCATTCTTCAGTCAAAATCAAGTTGCTAAATTCTTCCAAGGTTTCTTCAATTTCTTCCATCGTATTCAACATCACCAACTTGGATCTCAGTGGTTTGATGTTGGTGATCCCTTTCAGGTAGTTGGCATAATGCCTTCTCATTTCAAAGATCCCTATTCTTGGTCCCTTCCAGGCAACTGATGCACGCAGGTGTTGGCGGATGACATCAAGGCGCTCTTCAATGGTTGGGGGTGGCAAGGTTTCGCCTGTTGCAAAATAATGTTTTACCTCGCGAAAAAACCAGGGATACCCGATGGCAGCCCTGCCGATCATGATGCCGTCGACACCGTATTTATTTTTNTATTCAAGGGCTTTTTGCGGAGAATCAATATCGCCATTACCAAAAATGGGAATCTTGATCCTGGGATGGTCTTTCACNTTGGCAATCCAGCTCCAGTCGGCCTCTCCCTTGTAGAGCTGGCTTCTTGTTCTTCCATGGATGGACAAGGCCTGCACACCGATGTCTTGCAATCTTTCTGCTACCTCAATGATGTTGATGCTGTCGAAATCCCATCCCAGCCTAGTCTTTACGGTTACAGGCACATTGCAGGATTTGATAACGGCAGTGGTCAGCCTCACCATCAGGTCAATGTCTTTCAACACTGCAGCCCCTGCACCCTTGCAGACTACTTTTTTTACAGGACAGCCAAAATTGATGTCGAGCAAATCAGGATTCACCGCATCAACAATGCCAGCACTGATGGCCATGGCTTCTTCGTCCCCGCCAAAAATCTGAATCCCAACAGGCCTTTCTTCTTCAAAAATATCCAGCTTCTGTCTGCTCTTCATGGCATCCCTGATCANNCCTTCACTGCTGATGAATTCGGTATACATCAGGTCAGCACCATGTTTCTTGCAAACTGCACGAAAGGGTGGGTCGCTGACATCTTCCATGGGCGCCAGCAAAAGCGGAAATCCAGATAAATTTATGTTGCCTATCTTTATCATTCAATTGTTGCAAAGTTACAAATAACAATCATGGAACAGCAAATGGAAAACAGACCGGGGTTGAACGAGAAATCGGGCTTGTTTATTTTGATTGGCCTGATGGGCGTTGGATTTATGGTGGGTGGTTTTCTTTCTTTTTTTGTCTGGAAACTCATGACGGGCCAGGGAATGGCAGACATGCAATTGTCGATGAGCAATCCTGCTTTTGCCAACCAGGTAAGGGTTACACAGACCCTGCTTTCTATTTTTCATTTTTCTTTTTCCTGCGTTGCTCACTGCCCGGATCATCAATACAAGGCCATTGAAGTTGTTGGGTTTTTCTCACCCATCATCCTGGAAAACATATGGCACGGCCATCATCATCATGTTGATCATGATTGTGATTGCAGGATCCCTCTCTACCCTCAATGAAATGATTCCCGTTACACCTTCCATGAAACTGTATTTCACTGAGATGGAAGACAAGTACATGCAGCAGGTGGAAGTGATGTCGCAGATGAAGGGAATACCAGACCTCCTTGTTTCACTTGTGGTGATGGCCTTTGTTCCAGCCCTAGTGGAAGAAGTCTTTTTCAGGGGTGGTTTTCAGAACCTGATGCACCGTTCTACCGGCAACATGTGGGTGAGCATCATTGTCACTTCCCTTTTGTTCAGCGCTATTCATTTTTCGTTCTATGGTTTTTTTGCCAGGACTGCGCTGGGCATTGTGCTGGGCTTGTTGTTTGCTGCCAGCCAAAATATCTGGGTGCCTATATTGGCGCATTTTGTGAACAATGCGATTGCTGTTGGTCAGGTCTATTACCTCAGGAGTACAGGACAGTCCCTGGCAGAAAGCATGGACGATAAATTCCCTATCTGGTGGGGTCTTTTGCATCTAGTGTTCTTATGGTTTGCCTACAGGAGATTTGAAAAAACAGTAGCATAATGGCATTGAACAAAGCAGTTTTCCAAACCAGGGCAAAGACAGCAATCGTTTATGCAGTCATTATGTTGACGGGCCTGTTCTGGAATGAATGGAGCTTTTTCATGTTGTTTTCNCTGGTGCATTTTGGNGCCTGGTANGANTTTCAGAAATTGTCCAGCCTCATCCATCCTGAGCTTCGATGGAATTTGTGGTATGATNGCCTGCTTTTTCCCCTCATCGGATGGGGTGTCATGCTGATGGCCTCTGCAGGNTCATTGCAGGTCAACGGAATGCTCTTGAGTGATCTGGGATATTACTTGGTCAGGGTTGGTCTTTTGCTCATCCCTTTGAATTTTTTCATCAACAAGCAATTTAGTTTCAAGCACCTGAAACAATTTGTATTGGGTTTTTTTTATATCTCAGTAAGCCTCGCTCTGCTCATCAACCTTCGTTCGGGCTGGATCTGGTCACAGGTACATGATAGCGGTTTTCTTTCCCATGCATTGTCTGGCTTCAATGGAAAAACAATGTGTATTTTATTGGTGGTGGGCATTTGGATCAACGATACCATGGCTTACATCGTTGGGTCATTGATTGGAAAAACTCCATTGACTTCATGGTCTCCCAAAAAAACATGGGAAGGAACTATCGGTGGAATCATCCTCAGTTCAGGGCTTATTCTTTTGATTGCCCTNTGGCNATTTGAACCCAGNTGGGCGCTGCTCATCATTGCCTTGGTGAATGCCATCAGTGGAACGGTTGGAGACCTGGTAGAAAGCAAACTCAAGCGCATTGCAGGAGTAAAGGACAGTGGCTCATTCATGCCCGGGCANGGAGGATTCCTCGATCGATTTGATTCCATCTTGCTTGCNGCACCAGCGGTATGGCTGGTTTGCTACCTGCTGTTCAGATAAGCAGGATTTATTTCTCTTTGTTGATTTGGATGCTAGGCTTGGTGCGGGGTGCAGCAGGATCCTGAGGNGCTGNNTTTTCTCTTGGTGCCTGAGGCCTTGCCTGACCTTGTGGTCTTTCCCTCTGGGGTCTTCCACCGGACTGTCCCTGAGGCCTGGGCCCTTGGGCTCCTGGAGATTTTTCTTGCATTTTGGGCCTTTCCCTTGGTCCTTGATTTGGATTGTTGGATTGACGGCTTTCCCTTTGTCCTTGATTTGCATTAGGGGATTGGCCTCTTTCCCTTTGACCAGGTCCAGAACGCTGTCCCTTTCTTTTTTGTGCATTCCTGTCCAGTGAACGAAGGCTGATTTGCCCCACTAATTCTACAAACTGTGGTTCAGCCTCTTTTACCTTGCCGGAAGCACTGACAATTTCAGCAATTTCCAGTTCTTCTGGTCTTTGTCCTTTCTCATTCATCGCCTTGATCTTCTTGACCGTATCAATGGTGAGCGGGTATTGCTTGTTGCTGTCTGGAAGCGTATACCACATGAGGTTCTTGAAAATATCTTTTTTGATCAGGTTGGCATTGCCTTTTGTGGTGTGCAATACTTCTACGTGGTCAGGAAAATGCTGAAGTGCATCAAGATAACTGTCCAATTCATAATTGAGGCAGCACTTGAGGCGTCCACATTGTCCGCTTAGTTTTGTTTGGTTGATGCTGAGGTTTTGGTAACGCGCCATTGCGGTGGTTACACTCTTGAACTCGTTCAGCCAGCTGCTGCAACAGAGTTCCCTTCCGCAACTTCCAATGCCACCAACTTTTGCAGCTTCCTGGCGGGCACCGATTTGTTTCATTTCAACTTTTACCTTGAAATCTCCAGCGTATATCTTGATCAGTTCGCGAAAATCGACACGNTCTTCTGCAGTATANAAAAAGGTGGCTTTTCTGCCATCAGCCTGAAATTCAACTTCACAGATTTTCATGCTCAGCTTGAGCTGCCTCGCAATGGCGCGTGAGCGAGCAAGGGCCTCTTTTTCACGGGCCTTGTTCTCTTCCCATTTCTGGATGTCCACTTCTGTAGCCCTGCGCAATATTTTTTTCAGTTCTGCACTGTCTTCTGCAATCCTTTTCTTTTTGAGTTGCATGCGCACTAGCTCTCCGCTGAGGTTGACCATGCCTACATCAAATCCTCCAACACCCTCAACACTGACCAATTCGCCCTTGTTGAAATGATGAAGTGTTGTATTCTTGAAATATTCTTTCCTGCTGCCGTTGCTGAAGGTTACCTCTACGATTCTGCAGGATACTGCAGGGTCTGTAAAAGGCAAATTGGCAAGCCAGTCATGTACATTGAGTCTATTGCATCCGCCTGAGCTGCATCCGCCGTTGCTTTTACAACCGCTTGGCTTTCCGTCTTTCGTACCGCATGAACTACATCCCATAATCTATATCAATGTACCAAAATTACTGCTTTATCCTTTATGATATGATAAATTTTGATGGTCAGGGCCATGAACAGGATTTTGGGGTTGGCGTTTCTTTCAATGTGATAGGAGGCCCTGTCGAGTTCAGCAACAATGGCTTCCAGCTGTTCAGTTGCCGCCAACCTGAGCAAGCGGTTGGCAAAATCAAGCTCATTTTCAGCAATTTCAGGTGCTGTTCCAGCATTCGCAATCTGCACAGCACAGGAGAGCAGGTGAATGAAGTAGGTGAGGAATTGTTTCTGTTTTTCTCTTCCCAGCTTGCTGTTGTCATCAACCCATTTGACCTGTGCAGCAGGACCGTTCTTTAAGATGGCATTCAGCCAATCCCTCAAAATTTCTTCCCAGTTTTCATCGCTGTTGTGCAATAACTGGAAGGCCTCACGTAGGTTTCCCTGAGACAATGGGGCGATGGACATGGCTTTTTCTCTGGGAACAGCTTGTTGATGGATCAGCCACTCTTGTATGTCTTTTGATTCCAGCTGGTTGATCTTGATCAGCTGAGTTCTGGACAGGATGGTAGTAAGCAGCTTCGACTCATCTTGGGCTACAAAGATGAGAAGGGTATTGGCGGGGGGCTCTTCAATCAGTTTGAGCAATTTGTTCCCCATCGGGCCAAGGTATTCGGGCATCCACTGGATCAGGATCTTGTATCCACTCTCAAAACTTTTAAGGTTCAGTTTTCTGATGATCTCTTCACATTCATTGGCGGTAATGTTTCCCTGTTTGTTTTCAGCCCCAATGCTTTGAAGCCAATCAAATGCATTGCCAAACGGGGTCTGGGCAACGAAGCTCCTCCATTCCTGGATGAAATCGCTGGCAATGGGTTTGTCTCCAGGCGTTTTCACAATGGTTGGATATGAAAAATGGATATCAGGATGGATCAGTGCTGCAGATTTTTTGCAGGATGGACAATTCCCGCAGGCATCTTGCAAAAACGTTGTGGTTTGTGAGGGTTCTCCAAACAAAGAGGATTCTCCGGTTTCTGATCCTGGCTTGTTTTTTTCGCAGACCACATACTGGGCAAGTGCCAGTGCCAACTGCAATGCACCACTTCCTTCTTTACCCAGCAAAAGCAGGGCATGGCTGAGCCTGTTGCTGCTTACAAGATTGACCAAATTGGCCTTTACTGCAACTTGTCCTGGTATTTCGCTGAATAACATTGCGTAAAGATAATGATATACGGCAGCAAGGACAACTGAAGGGCCATTCTTAAACCTTTTCTCCACGAAAGTGTTAAATTGCTTAATAAACACAACCGTATGATCAAAGCCATGATGATAGCCCTTGCGCTTTTTGCTGCAGGACCTGCAACCATTCACCAGTTCAAGGTTCCATCCATTGAAGGACAAACCATTGATTTCTCAAAATTCAAAGGGAAAAAAGTATTGATTGTCAATACCGCTTCAAAATGCGGTTACACTCCCCAGTATGCCGAGTTGGAACAATTGCACAAGGCATATGGCAGCAAACTGGTTATTGTTGGATTTCCTGCCAATAATTTTGGAGGACAAGAACCAGGATCCAATGCAGAGATCAATGATTTCTGTCAAAAGAATTATGGTGTGAGTTTTGTGATGGCAGAGAAGGTTTCGGTTAAGGGAACAGATATTCATCCTTTGTTCAAGTGGTTGACCACCAAATCAGAGAACGGGGTGATGGATGCTGAAATCAAATGGAATTTCACCAAGTTTCTGTTGGACGAAAAAGGCAAATTGTTGGCTGTATTCCCTAGCAAGGTCAAGCCCATGGGTGAAGAAATCACCACATACCTTAAATAATCTAAAGGGTGAAAGCAAGGCTGTAAATCCCTACTGTTTTTGCCCCATGTTGCATCAGCGTATTGACACAGGCTTCTGTTGAGGAACCGGTTGTTATCACGTCATCCACCACCACAACATGCTTGTCTTTGATGATGGATGGCTCACTGATATCAAATACTGACGCAACATTTTCCCATCTTTCTATTCTGGATTTTTTTGTCTGGGTCCTGGTGTTCTCATTGCGCACCAGGGCCTTTTCATTATAAGGTATCCCTGTCTGTTTAAAAATTCCTTCACACAACAAGGAAGCTTGGTTGTAACCTCTTTTGTATTCTTTTTTGGGATGCAGTGGCATGGGGATGCATAGCTCAGTTTCAAATTCGGTAAAAAGTTCCGATCCATGGATGCCCATGATTTGGCCCATGTGGATGCCCAATTCCTTTTCTTGCTTGTATTTGATGTGGTGGATGATCTGCTGCAAAGGAGTATTGTCTATATAATAAAATGTACTGGCGGCAAATGGAATGTCAGCCCTGCCCCAAAAAAGCTTCTCAACAGGATTGTTCCTGATGCTTTCAAATTGCGTCAGACCCAACTCAGTTTGGCATTGCAGGCATACAAATTGATCACCCTGGATCAGTTCATTGTTGCAGCCAAAACACAAGGAGGGGTAGAATACATGCACCAAGGCATCGCACCAAGTTTTAACCATGCCGTTGGTTTTACTGAAATATTGTTCGGTAAACCTCTTCGATCAACGCCACGGAGATGGTCTTGATGCCCTTGTGCGGTTCGGCTTTTCTATTGTACTTGCTGATCACGATGCTGTCAAAACCAAGTTTTTCCGCTTCTGAAATGCGCTGATCAACCCGGTTGACTGCCCTGATTTCTCCGCTCAGCCCCACCTCTCCTGCAAAACAGGTTTTTTGTGAAAGCGGAACATCTTCATAAGAACTCAGCAAGGCAAATACCATGGCCAAATCTATGGCGGGATCTTCAATTTTCAGTCCACCGGCAATGTTGACGAAAACATCCTTGGTTCCAAAATGAAATCCACCCCTTTTTTCGAGAACAGCCAATAAAAGCTGCAACCTTCTCAGGTCAAATCCACTTGCAGTTCTTTGCGGCGTTCCATAAACCGATGGCGTAACCAAGGCCTGCACTTCAATCAACAATGGCCTCAGTCCTTCCATTGTTGCACCAATCGCAATGCCACTCAGTTGTTCTTCTTTCTGGTTGATGAGAATGTCTGATGGATTCATCACAGGTTTCATTCCTGTACCTGTCATCTCATAAATGCCCAGTTCTGCAGTAGACCCAAAACGATTTTTGGTGGTGCGCAAGATCCTGTAAGCATAATGCTGGTCACCTTCAAATTGCAATACAGTATCCACCATGTGTTCCAAGAGTTTTGGTCCTGCAATGCTTCCATCTTTGGTGATGTGTCCAATAAGAAAAACNGGTGTTTGTGTTTCTTTGGCGAAGCGTTGGAACTCTGCAGTGCATTCCCTGATTTGTGAAATTGTACCGGGCGAAGAGTCTATATAAGGTGACTGCAATGTTTGAATAGAATCAATGATGACCAGCTGTGGTTTTATTTTCTTGATCTCCTGAAAGATGCTCTGGGTCGATGTTTCAGTGAGCAAATAGAATGCGTCATGTGCTACATTGATGCGATTGGCACGCATTTTTATTTGTTGTTCGCTCTCTTCTCCACTCACATAAAGAATCCTCAATTCATGCATCATCAAAGCGTCCTGCAAGAACAAAGTTGATTTTCCGATGCCAGGCTCTCCTGCCACCAGCACAAGGCTTCCGGGAACAATTCCACCACCCAATACCCGGTTCAATTCCTGGTCTTTGGTTACAATTCTTTCCTCTTCCTTTGAAATGACTTCATTCAATTCAATGCTCTTTGCATTGCCAGGCGTCGTTTCTTTCCATGAAGTTTTATTGCCTGGGGTTTCTTTGTGTATGATTTCTTCTGTCAGCGTATTCCATTCATTGCAGGCAGGACATTTGCCTGACCATTTTGGTGATTCATGTCCACAACTCTTGCAAAAAAATGCTTTTTTGATTTTGCTCATGCAATAAAGGTAATCAACCGATCAGCAATTTGCATGGGATTAACACAGTGTGCCAGATGTATTTTCACCAAAAAAATAGGGGATTGGTAGAAACCAATCCCCTGTACTTACTAACCCATTAAATTCTGACACTAAATTACAAATTGCTCCCACAGTACAAAATTATTTTTTGGATCTGTGCAAAACTTTAAAATCGCCAATAATATTTTATAAAGAAAATTCGTGTTTTTATGTCAATTAATGGCAAAAAAGTATAATTTAATCAATATTTAATCAGGTTTTATTGAAAAAACAGGTATTCTCTCAATAATGTTATAACATATAGATTTTTATAATATGAAAACCGCTTAAAAAAATTATTTGCTAATTTTTAGG
>JGI25921J50272_10000671_pt1 | contig 11293 bp, 12 predicted proteins | sample LauGreSu1BDMLBSD_2_FD_50272 | JGI IMG/M metagenome (IMG submission 50272) | reverse complement strand
TGCTGGATTTTGTCCAACGATTCCGATCAAGTGCGCCATTCCACCAGGTTTGGTCATCTGGGTTGAAAGACCATTAACACTGACATCACCCGCCAAGATTCCACCTGTGTGATGAGGGACTAGACCATTAATCAATCTGAGCAATGAGGATTTGCCCGAACCTGTTGGACCTATGACTAAAACCATTTCGCCTTCAGCGATTGTCAGATTCAAATCTTCCAAAACGGTGGTGGTGGAGTTTGGATAAATCAAAGAGACATGTGAAAACTTAATCATGAGATCACCACTAGACCCAAAGCTGTGATCACAACAAGAGAATCCTTTAAGCGCCAAGAAATTGGGCGATATCTGGAGCGCTTTTTGCTCACTCCATACCCACGACTATCCATGGATGCCGCCAAATCTAAGGATCGAGCCAGCGATTCTTCGAGTAATGGAATCGCCACTCGTTTCCATGAATTAAATCCACGCGTCTTTTGGCCTCTTAATCGTTGTGCCATCCGAATACGTTTTACCGAACTAACTAATTGTGGAAGGACAGATGTGGCAATCACTACTGCAATTGCAAACTCATAAATGTAAATCGGCATAACACGCAGCAAACGATGCGGACTTGTAAGTGAAGCGGCAGCCCCAAAAATCACAATGATGGAACAGATCAGTAAGCCTTCAGTAACAGAAGATGACAATCTCTCCCAAGTCACCGTGCCCCCGATGCGAATTCCGGGCATCCAATCGGGCAGCGGCACAATTGGCAGAGTAAATAGTGGAGTTCCTGGAATGGGAACACCAATAGCTATTCCAATCACAGTGCGAACCGCCAGGATCCAAGCTGAAAGCTTCAAAGTCCAATCAAAACTCTTAGCCCATGGAGCGTTGTCGCGACAGGTATAAACAACAACCATCACTACACCCAGGCAGGAAACAGTGAACCAGGTGCTATCAAATCGAAGAATGGCAACAGCCAAACCGATAGCCCAGAGCCACCATGTAAATGGGTGTAGTGATGGTTTTGTCATAGCTACTTCTTGATATAGCCCTTTGGAGTTTTCATNTCTACTCCACACTCTTTNGCTGGATAGCCATTGAGACCGCAGATAAATCCTGATCCTTCTGCGCGAACTTTGACAGCTTGTCCTAATACTTCGATGCCNANNGCTGATTTATCGGCGACCACACACTTTTGAATTAGTCGTGGAGTTGATTCACCCTTTGGTCGCAAAACAGATGAACCAAAATCAACCATTACGCCNATCCGCTTTTTTCCNGCAACNGCCTTTGTTTTTCCACAAATACTTGAAAAAGATGGCGCTACCTTTGGAGCTTTTGCATCAGGAATCGCATCATTGCTAAAGGTAAATGCCCATCCTTCAACTGATCCATCTTCAACATTAACTGTTGGGCCGGTCATTGCAGCTGTCCACTTGGTTGCACCAGGGGCGGCTTGAAAGTATCCCCAATAGCGCCATCCGGTATCTGCAGCTTGTGCTGATGGAGTTGATAACGTGGCCAAAAGTAGAACCACAAAAAATACTTTGAATTTCATTGCTGTGTAGCCTCTCAAAAATTAAAGAGTCTCACAGGGAGTGAACCAGGACCAGGGATGTTGGCAGAGCCGAAACATCTGGCGTTAGGAGCACACCCCGCAAACCTCGGCGGGTGTTTGTCTCATCTCGATCTAATGGGTAATCCGACTTATCTTTAAGGGCGGTCTTTAAAAGAACGATCTTTTTTAAGATTTACGGTTGCGGGTCAGCGTCGGATTTTCACCGAACTTCCCCCACTAGAAGAGCTATTAAGTTGTAAGCGAACCAAACCACAAGGGGTTGGGGTTGGCAACTAGGCGCGCTCGTCATAGGCTTGCAAGTATGGAATACAGACGCCTTGGCAGTACCGGAATGTATGTTTCAGAGATCTCTTACGGAAACTGGATCACACACGGTAATCAGATCGAGTCAGATGCAGCGATCAAATGTGTAAAAGCAGCACTTGATGAGGGAATCACAACCTTTGATACCGCCGATGTCTACGCAGGTACAAAAGCTGAAACTGTTTTAGGTAAAGCGCTTAAAGGTGTTAAGCGTGAATCTTATGAATTATTCACAAAGGTTTATTGGCCAACAGGTTCGGGTAAGAATGACCGCGGACTTTCTCGCAAACACATCATTGAATCATGTAACGCTTCGCTCAAGCGTTTACAAACCGATCACATTGATCTGTACCAGATGCATCGCTTTGATTATGAAACTCCACTAGAAGAATCTCTGAGCGCCTTCGATGACTTAATCCGCGCAGGCAAGGTTCATTACATCGGTTTTTCTGAATGGAACGCCTCCCAGATTAAATCAGCGTTAGCGATCCAGGATGCTCGCGGATACAACCGCTTTGTTTCAAGCCAACCTCAGTACTCGGCGCTATGGCGAGTGATCGAAGCAGAGGTCGTTCCTTTGTCACAGAAAGAGGGAATCGGACAGATCGTTTGGTCGCCCATGGCTCAAGGAGTGTTAACCGGAAAGTACTTGCCAGGAAAGAAGGCACCTGCCGGATCTCGCGCTACCGACAAGGGCAGCGGCGCGAACATGATCAAGGGCTGGTTACGTGATGAGGTTCTTGAGGCGGTTCAAAAACTCAAGCCGATCGCAGAACAAGCAGGGTTATCGATGTCTCAATTAGCAATTGCATGGGTTCTACAAAATCCAAATGTGTCCACCGCAATCATGGGTGCAACAAAGCCAAAGCAGGTCAAGGAGAATGTTAAGGCTGCTGGAGTGAAGCTAGATGCTGAAGTGATGAAGGCTATTGATGCAGCGTTAGGCAATCTGCCAGAACGCGATCCTAAGAAAAATGAAAGTCCGAACCCTCGGGCTTAATTGATTGGATCGCCAACCTTCACCTGAGGATGTGGCGCACGTAAGCGTCGCATCTGGGTGGAGCGCAACCAGGCATACATTCCAAGACCCTTGGTTGATGTTCCTGGAAACTTGGCTTCAACCGCTTTGCGAATTTTGCGTGAGAGAAAAATTCCATCNATTACCGCAATAACAAGAACTGCGTACATCAATGCGATCGCACCAATTTGCACCGCGGCGATTGGAAATAATGTGAGTACAAGTACAACAAAGATGATTGGCAAGAAGTACTCGCCAATGGAACGACGTGAATCTACAAAGTTTCTAACAAATCGACGAGCCGGACCGCGATCGCGTGCAGGCAGCGCCGCTTCATCTCCACGAAGATATGCAGCTCGTTGAGCTACACGGGCCTCTTTGGATTGAAGCTTTGAAGCACGCTTCTGATCCTTGGTGACGATGGGAGATAAAGAGGAGACCTTGCGCTTGGACTCTGCTTCTTTTCGCTTTGGGGTTGGACGGCCCTTGCCTTCATTGCTTGTCATGGGGCAACTATAGAGCCCGACTCTTATTTGGCTCGACTCGCAGCAGCCCCTCTCGGGGAGTAGGCTTGCCCTGTAGTCAATTAAGGAGAGCAATAATGACAACAGAAGCAACAACCACAACAGGAATCCTTTTAACGGATGTAGCTGCATCAAAGGTAGCTGCCCTGCTTGCGCAAGAAGGTCGCGATGATCTCAACCTTCGTGTAGCTGTCCAACCTGGTGGTTGCTCAGGCCTCAAGTACCAGCTGTACTTTGATGACCGCAATATGGATGGCGATATCGTCCGCGAATTTGGTGCGGTCAAGGTCATTACCGACAAGATGTCGGATCCTTACCTGTCAGGTGCAACTATTGATTTTGTAGACACAATTGAGAAGCAAGGTTTCACAATCGACAATCCAAATGCACAAGGCTCTTGCGCATGCGGCGATTCTTTTAACTAACAAGCTGACTCGTAGACATTAGGATCCCTACATGAAAATCGGTGTAGCGGGTTCGGTAGGTCTTGACCATTTAATGACTTTCTCCGGAAAGTTCACCGACTCACTTGTCGCAGGTTCTTTAGAAAAAGTTTCTTTAAGTTTTCTCGTGGACAGTCTTGATGTGCGCCGCGGTGGTTGTGCGGCAAATATCGCATACGGAATGGGTGTGCTTGGCCTCAATCCAATTTTGATCGCAGCGGTTGGAAAAGATTGGGCAGATTACGAAGCCTGGTTAAGTCGCCACGGAGTAGACACTTCACATGCTTTGGTTTCAACAACTTTGCACACAGCACACTTTGTTGTAACAACTGATCAAGATCTCAATCAGATCGCATCCTTTTTTCCGGGGGCAATGTCAGAAGCTCGCAATATTGAACTAAGTCCAATCATGGAAAAAACCGGCCGCTTGGACATGATGGTGATTTCACCTGATGATCCCGAAGCGATGCTTCGTCACTCTGAAGTCTGTCGTGAATTAAACATTCCATTTGCGGCAGATCCATCACAACAGATGGCACGCATGACGGGTGAAGAGATTAAGTTGTTAATCGATGGTGCTTCTTACCTGTTCCTCAATGAGTATGAATTGGCGCTAGCTATGCAAAAAACCGGCTGGAGCGATCGCGAGATTCTTGATCGTGTGAAGTATCGTGTTGTCACACTTGGTTCTCAGGGAGCAAAGGTTGAAAGTGGGGCAGGGGAGTTTGTTCAAGTCACCTGTCCGAAGGAGAAATCCAAAACCGATCCAACCGGCGTTGGAGATTCATTCCGTTCAGGATTTATTGCAGGGCTTGCATGGGGGCTTTCCCATGAACGGTGTGCCCAATTAGGTGCATTAATCGCTACCTATGTCATCGAAACCTTGGGAACCCAGGAGTACCGATTTACCTCGGCAGAGTTTGTTGCCCGCTTTGAAGAGGCCTATGGAAAAGATGCTGCAGCGGAGATCGCTNCCCATCTTAAGTAATGTGAGCAGTGCCACCCCTCGCCGAGTTTAGGCTCGTGCCACGCTCAGCGGCTTTTCAAACTATCCTTACCCCTATGTCCCGACGCACCCGATTGACTCGATTGAGCCGCCTCAAGCCGCTCCTCTTCTTGGCCCCGCTCGCATTGCTCACTGGTTGCTCCAAGGTTTCAGGACTTGGTTTTGAAGAGGGCATAACAAGTGTTAACGATCAATCCTTGTCTTTGTGGCAAGGTGCATGGATCGCAGCGGGAGTTGTCGGCGTATTTACTTTAATTTTAATTGTATGGCCAGCAATTTTTCATCGTGGCAAGAAGGAAGATCCATCTTTCCCAAAGCAAACTCAGTACAACGTACCTGTTGAAATTGCTTACACAGTTATTCCATTTATCATCGTGGCGGTTTTGTTTTACTACACAGCACAGAAGCAAACAATCATCACTGAAAAAACCACAACGTATGCCCATGAAATTACTGTTGAAGGAATTCAGTGGTCTTGGCAGTTTGGTTACCCAGAAGCCGGTCCAAAAGCTGTTGTAACGGGCACACCTGAACAAACACCAACTCTGGTGGTTCCACTAGGTGAGCGCGTTCGCTACACATTGACCGCAAATGATGTTGTCCATGGTTTCTGGATTCCAGCTTTCATGATTCAAATGCAAAATCTTCCAGGAGTAACAAACCACCTCGAATTCACCGCNAATAAGTTGGGTGAGTTCCCNGGTCGTTGCAATATTTTGTGCGGACGTAACCACTCGCAAATGTTGTTTACCGTAAAGGTAGTAACGCCTGCAGANTACGACGCATATCTTGAAACAATTAAGGGAGGCCAAGCATGACAACCTATGCAGAGAAGCCAACGATGACCGCAGGTCGTCCAGCGCCTACCCCAAAGGGAAGATCCTTTGTTAAGTGGATAACCTCAACCGATCACAAGACAATCGGTTANCTCTACTTGATGACATCATTTGCATGGTTNCTTATCGGAGGAGTCCTTGCCCTTGCCCTGCGTGCAGAATTAGCACGTCCAGGAATGCAGTTTGTAAGTAATGAGCAGTACAACCAGATTTTCACAATGCACGGAACAATNATGTTGCTTATGTTTGCAACACCTCTGTTNGTNGGTTTNGCCAATGTGATCATGCCNCTTCAAATCGGTGCCGCAGATGTNGCCTTCCCACGTCTGAACATGCTTTCGTACTGGCTGTACTTCTTCGGTTCCATCATGGCCTTCGGAGGTTTTCTATCGCCAGGAGGAGCTGCATCATTTGGTTGGACTGTTTACGCCCCACTTTCAAATGCTCAGTACTCACCAGGAATTGGTTCAGATCTTTGGTTGATCGGTTTGGCTATCAGTGGTGTTGGAACAATTTTGGGTGGCGTTAACTTCATTACAACGATCTTCACGATGCGCGCTCCCGGAATGACCATGTTCCGTATGTCGATCTTTTCATGGAACGTATTGTTGACCGCGATCTTGGTTCTTCTTGCTTTCCCACCTCTAGCAGCTGCNCTACTTGGCCTAGAAGCAGATCGTTTGTATGGAACCCATCTCTTTGATCCGGCAAATGGTGGCGTGATGTTGTTCCAGCACTTGTTCTGGTTCTTTGGGCACCCAGAAGTTTATATTTTGGCGTTGCCGTTCTTCGGAATCGCTACAGAAATTTTGCCTGTTTTTAGTCGCAAGCCGATCTTTGGTTACTTGGGATTGATCGCAGCAACGATTGCAATTTCAGCTCTTTCAGTTTCTGTGTGGGCGCACCACATGTTCGCAAGTGGTCAGGTGCTCTTGCCATTCTTCTCATTCATGACATTCCTCATCGGTGTTCCAACTGGTGTGAAGTTCTTCAACTGGATCGGAACAATGTGGCGTGGCCACGTAACCTTTGAAACTCCAATGTTGTGGGTTATGGGTTTCTTGATCACCTTCTTGTTCGGTGGTTTAACTGGAATCATCCTTGCCTCACCTCCACTTGATTTTGCAGTGTCAGCTAGCTACTTCGTAGTTGCCCACTTCCATTACGTTCTCTTCGGAACAGTGGTCTTTGCGATGTTTGGTGGCTTCTACTTCTGGTGGCCAAAGATGACCGGCCGCATGCTCAACGAAACTCTTGGAAAGATCCACTTCTGGACCTTGTTCTTCGGTTTCCACTTAACCTTCTTGATCCAGCACTGGTTAGGAATCAAGGGCTTCCCACGTCGTTACGCAGATTATCTGCCAACTGATGGCTTCACATTTATGAACACCGTCTCAACGATCGGTTCATTCCTGTTAGCTCTTTCAATGATTCCATTCGCAATCAATATCTGGATTACTCGCAAGGCACCACTTGTTGGTGTTGATGATCCTTGGGGTTATGGCTCCTCTTTGGAATGGGCGACATCATGTCCTCCACCTCGCCACAACTTCCTTTCAATGCCGCGCATATCATCTGAGCGACCAGCTTTTGATCTTCACCATCCGCATGTAAAGACTGAAGGGCACAAGTAAGCGATGAAAGCATCCTGGAAGTTATTTGGCGGATTAAGTGTTTTCTATGTACTAATGACTGTCATTTACTGGCAGGTCGGTGGCGAACCGGTTGGTGTTGCAGGAATGCTTCTTTCTGCTTGTTTGGCAGGAATGGTTGGTTTCTATGTGTGGTTCACACAAAAGCGAATCGGTGTAACACTTCCTGAAGATAACTTGACCGCTGAAATTTCAGATGGAGCTGGCGAACTAGGTTTCTATAGCCCTCATTCATGGTGGCCGCTTCCGGTTGCGATGAGCGCATGTGTATTTGCACTTGGACTTGTTATTGGTTGGTGGCTCTCACTTATCGGTCTTGGCTCACTTGTTATCTCCATCATCGGAATGGTTACTGAGTACGAGAAGCCAGAGACAGTTTCTGCTCACTAATGAGCACTCCTCGCGCTGAAATTCTGGCAACGGATTTTCCAAATACCGCTGCGGCGCGAATAACTATCAATGCACCTGCTCATGTGATCTTTGATCTAGTGGCAAATCCCGCCGCCCATCAACGCTTTGATGGATCTGGAACCATTCAGCGCTCTATCTCTGGACCTGACCGTCTTTTTCTAGGCGCGAAGTTTGGAATGGCGATGAAGATCAAAGTTCCATACCGCATCAAAAACACAGTTGTTGCTTTTGAAGAGAATAAGAAAATCACTTGGTGCCATTTAATGAAGTGGACCTGGTGCTACGAATTACAGGCGATCTCAGATTCTCAAACAGTTGTCACTGAATCATTTGATGCAAGCAACATCCCAACCTTTGCCAAGTGGTGGTTGAAGACAACGGGGGCAATGGCTCATAACCCAAAGTGGATGGCTAAATCTTTAGTAGCCCTGAAGGCGATCTGCGAAGGTTGAAGTTAGCGCGATTTGCTCCAGCGCTCTTTGTTCTTTTATGGAGCACAGGCTTTGTCGGAGCTAAGTACGGATTACCGTACGCCGATCCATTTGTATTCCTATCCATTCGCGTTTTGATTGCAGCGGTACTTCTCCTTGTGATCGCATACCTGTTAAAGATGCCTGTACGCATCGGGCGCAGTGCGATTGCGCGCTCTTCACTTATCGGGTTTTTCCTTCATGCCTGTTATCTGGGTGGCGTCTTCTACTCGATCTCTCAAGGATTGCCGGCAGGTGTAGCTGCGGTAGTTACCAGTCTTCAACCGGTTCTGGTCTCAATCTTTGCGGTCAAAGTACTGGGGGAGCAGCTGCGAATTTCGCAGGTTGCAGGATTGCTTCTTGGTCTGTGCGGAACCATTCTTGTTCTTGGTCCATCATTTAACTCTCATATTCCAACCGCTGGGATCATCGCAATCGTCGTAGCTCTCATCGGAAGTACAACTGCAACCCTTCTACAAAAGCGCGTAGGTGCTGATATTCCACTTGTTGCAGGGACTGCTTACCAATATCTCTTTACAGGGTTGGTTTTAGGTGTAATCGCCCTAGCAACGGGAAATACCCACATCACTTGGAGCTCACGCTTTACCGCAGCTTTTGTGTGGCTGGTACTTGTTCTCTCCGTAGGTGCGATTCTGCTGCTTTTGTGGCTTCTTAATTCAGGCAGCGCCGCATCGGTTTCTTCACTCTTTTACCTAGTTCCACCAGCAACTGCGATTGAAGCCTTCTTTCTCTTCGGAGAAAAAGTAAACACCCAAGGCTTCCTTGGAATAGGAATAACCGCCTTGGGTGTTTGGCTTGTAATCAGAGGTTAGTGCTCAATCTCCTTGAGATCATCTGCTGAAACCTTAGGAATAGCTTCAGAGTGAGCAACACTCATACGTGAGCGAATCTTGTTTCTGATCGCTCCGGCGCGCTTAACGCCACGACCATCAACCTCAGGAAGCTCAAGTGCAGGTGCTTGTTCATGTGAGGTGAGAAGGTAAGCCTTCTCCGGTGAGATTGGCTCATGTACTTCAACAAACTCTCCATGTGGAAGACGCAACAAACGACCTGTCTCGCGACCATGCAGAACTAATTCACGATCTGCGCGCTGGAGCGATAGACATAGACGCTTTGTTACAACAAAAGCGATCGGAGGAAGGATGAAGATTCCAAAACGAGTTCCCCACATAATTTGATTGATTGATAAATCAAAGTGGGTTGCAATCAGATCGTTTCCACCGTTAATCAGCGCAACAATCATGAAGGTAATTGACATTGCACCAAGGGCTGTGCGGTTTGGAGCGTTACGTGGACGATCTAGAAGATGGTGTTCACGCTTATCGCCAGTGATCCAACTTTCGATGAATGGATACAGCGCCATTCCGGTGAACAAAATTCCAGGAACGATCAAACCAGGAATCAAAATGTTCCAAGAAACTGTGTATCCAAAGTAATGGGACTCAAGTGGTGGTGCCATACGTACTAATCCATCGAGCCATCCCATGTACCAGTCGGGTTGCGAGCCAGCAGAGATCTGTCCTGGTGTGTATGGACCGTATAACCAAATCGGGTTAATGGAAGCAACCGCTGAAAGGAAAGCGATAACTCCGAAGACGATGAAGAAGAATCCGCCAGCCTTTGCCATGTAAACAGGCATCAATGGATATCCGACAACATTCTTTTCTGTACGCCCTGGACCTGGGTACTGAGTGTGCTTTTGGTACCAGACCAACATTAAGTGCGCGGTAATCAGTGCAAGGAAAGCACCTGGCAACAACAGAACGTGCACCGTGTAGATACGCGGAATAAATGCTTCACCAGGAAAGGCTCCACCAAATGCAAAGTAAGCAAGGTAAGACCCCACTACTGGAATAGCTTGAATAATCGCCTCGGCGATACGAATTCCTGTTCCTGACAAAAGATCATCTGGAAGTGAGTAACCAAGGAAACCTTCAACGATTCCAAGAGTTAAGAGACCAACACCAATNATCCAGTTACCTTCACGAGGCTTACGGAAAGCTCCGGTGAAGAAGACACGCATTAAGTGGGCAACGATCGCNGCCATAAAGATAAGTGCTGCCCAGTGGTGAATCTGNCGCATCAACAAACCGCCACGAACCTCAAATGAGATGTGAAGTGTTGATGCATACGCTGCAGACATCTTGATTCCTTCAAGAGGGGCGTATGCACCTTCGTAGATCACTTCACGTTGAGATGGATCGAACCAGAAGGTTAGGAAAGTTCCTGAAAGCAAAAGAATGATGAATGAGTACAGAGCAACTTCACCAAGTAGGAATGACCAGTGATCAGGGAAGACCTTTTGCAAATTCTTCTTCATCCATGCAGCAGCACCTGTGCGCTCATCTACATAGTTAGCAACTTGTCCTAAACGAGCTTCAGCTGTCATCGTGAGTCACGCTCCCAAAAACTTGGTCCGACCGGTTCGGAGAAAGGATTGCGGGCAACGAGGTAACCCTCGCCATCCACGGTGATATCTAACTGCGGAAGTGGTCGTGCCGCAGGTCCAAAAATAACCTTGGCGGCACGAGTCACATCAAATGTTGATTGGTGGCATGGACACAGCAGGTGCTTGGTCTGTTGTTCATAGAGTGCAACTGCGCAGCCCATGTGGGAACAAATCTTTGAAAAGGCGATGATTCCCTCATGGGTCATCGCAAGACGATCTGCATCAAGGTTGAACTCATCTGGGCGCAAGCGAATCAAAAGAACAGCATCCTTAGCGATATCGCTCAAGTGACGGTGCTCTGGATCTTCAATCTCTGGCAAAACCTGTGCAACTGCGCCAACCTCAAGATCTGAGGCCTTAATGCGGCGATTTCCTGGATCTGTCACTAAATGAGTTCCAGCCTTCCAAGTTGTCTTTTCCAATTCATTTCCAGGAAGAGGACCTAAATCACGAAGCAAAAGAATTGGAGAAAGAGCTGACAAGCCAAGAGCTGCTCCAAGAGAGCGCTTAATTAATGAACGTCGCCCTAACCCTGCAGCTCCCGCTCCATCCTTAACCGCTTGAACAAACTCTTTGCGATCAGAGTCTGGAGA
>JGI25921J50272_10000670_pt1 | contig 11295 bp, 8 predicted proteins | sample LauGreSu1BDMLBSD_2_FD_50272 | JGI IMG/M metagenome (IMG submission 50272) | reverse complement strand
ATCAAAAACCAACTTTCCCATATAACTATATCCATCTTTGTTGGGATGAACACCATCACTGGTGGTCATTAAATTNGATCGNCTTTCAAATGGCTTGGTCANGTCTAGAAAATATCCGCCCTCAGCTTTGGCGATTTTTCTGATTCTTTTGCGCAACTCCCANATCCTGGGCCGCCTCAGCGTCAGGTCATTTATTCTTTCTGGAGACAAACCTGCTGTGGAAATGACCATATCCAGAGGGCTACTGAGAATGAAAATACAGTCCGGATTGATTTCTTTTATCGCCTTAATGTAAGCTGAATAATCTTTTTCAAAGTCACCAATATGTTCCCAATTGTAACGGGGAGCACTTACTGTTTCATTTGTTCCAACTTCTATGATAACAACATTGGGCCGGTACACCTTTAATGAATCCACTGTCTTCCAAATATTGGGTGTACCAAAGCGGATTACCGTAGCACCACCGATGCCAAAATTCCTAACGTCATATCCTGAATACCCTCCGGATTGCAATAGTGTACGTAAAACAGCAGGATAAGATTCAGACGAGGGGTTCTGGACCCTGGCACCAAAGGTGATGCTGTTCCCGATGCAGGCTATTTGAATCTTTGCATCCTGAGCAATGGTTTCATGAAAAGAAACCAAGCAATTGATGAACAACAATAAATACTGAAATGCCTTACCCATAGTCTAAAGATTTGCAAATAAAATTAAATGAATTTAGAATACTGAGGGATTGAGCCAGCAATGATTCCCAGTATAAATTAAAATAATGCTATTTTGAAGAAGACACAATCGAGGCCTTGATTTTGTAAAACAAATCGTCAGGATTAAAGGGCTTGGTAACAAAATCCTGCATCCCCGCTTCAAAGATTTTCTGTTCAATGTCTATAGTTGCAGAAGCCGTGAGGGCAATAATGGGAATATGCTGATTGAACTCCCTGATTTTTCGGGTGGCAGTATAGCCATCCATGACTGGCATGTGAAGGTCCATGATGATCAAATCATATGACTGGGCTTGCACCTTATCAACTGCAATTGCCCCATTTTCCGCGATCTCAATGACCGAATTCCAACCCTCCAACAACTGGGTGGTAAATAAAATATTGAAGGGAGTATCTTCTACCAACAAAATCTTTGCCTGACCCAAATCTTCTTCAACGAGGGCGGAAGAATTTTTCTTTTCTTCCATATCAGAAGCATAAGCCAATTCAAGAGTAAAATAGAAATTTGATCCTTTTCCAACTTCAGTTTCTACTTTGATTTCACAGTTCATCAAACGAAGCAGATCTGCAGTGATGGCCAGACCAAGTCCTGTACCACCAAATTCTCTGGTGATGGAGCTGGACGCTTGTGAAAATGGACTGAAGATATGATCCAATTTGTCTTTGTGAATACCAATTCCTGTATCACTTACTGAAAACAAAATGGAGCATTTGCTTTCGCTAATTTTTTCCAGTTGCAAAGAGAGTCTCACCTTCCCCTTTGAGGTAAACTTGACCGCATTGGAGAGCAGGTTATTGAGCACTTGCGTCAATCGGTGTGCATCACCAAATACCTTATGGGGAATATTGGGATCGATGTTGATGGATATCTCATTTCCTCGTTCATTGGCCCTTATGCTATTGGCTTTAAAGAGATCTTCTACTGTTGTATTGATACCAAACAAACTGTTGTCTAGCTCAAGCTTACCAGCATCAATCTTGTTGAAATCAAGGATATCATTGATAAGGGAAAGAAGATTGTCTGCAGAAGTCCTCAAAACCTGCAAATTATTCATTTGATCAGGCCTTGGATTTTGCCTCGACAGGATATGCCCCAAACCAATCACCGCATTCAAAGGTGTTCTGATTTCATGGCTCATGACAGAGAGAAACTCTGATTTGGCCTGATTGGCTTTCTCCGCTACTTCTCTTGCAACAATCAATGCCTGCTCTGCAGCCTTGCGCTTGCTGATCTGTTCATTCAAATATCCAATAACATCCAATAAATTGTTCTCCCCGGGGAGGATCTCTGCGTTGGCATCAGGTTCCATGCTCCAGATGGATTCCTTCAATTTTTTTATGGATTGATTTCTTATATCAATTTCTGACTTTAATCGACCATAGATGTCCAGGTAATCTTTTTCACTTACCTGGAATGCATGTTCAGACAACTGCTTGTCCCTGTCAAAAGCATAATAGGCATCACTGATAACCTGTATGAAACGAATGAGGCTTTCTTCATCACCGATGCCCTGGGGCAGGTTTTTGCGAATTTGTCTCTCTAACAGTTTGTGGTATGCCAATTGTCAACGATTAAAATTCATTAAAAGTTGTGATGGTCATGGTCTGGTTGTGGAGCTGGCATGGCCCAATGTTCATTTGGGGAGAAATTTCACCATAAGAATAAAACCCTACTATAGATGTTTTGTCTGTAAAATAATCAGATACAACCCCTACTTCTTCTTCAACTTGTTTTCCAAGGATAATCCTGCGACCAACACAGCTGATCAAGATGGCCAATTCAGGAGAATAGGAATCATCCTCGCCAGAAATTTCTTTGGCTGCCTGATCTGCGGCATCAATAAGTTTTTCAAAATTGGCTTTCATGAAGCGGACAGTTGACCCCTCGGGGATATCCCCTGAAAAAATCATGCAATTCCTCTCGTGGCTGATGGACAAAATGGATCGGGCGATATAATGTGACCGTCCTGGCAACTTTACCGCCAAGGGAAACAAAAGGGTTGAATTGGTTTTGTCATCAATATATGGGCCAAGGTATATTTTGTAAAGGTCTACAGCGCTGCTGTTATCAATTTCATACACATCCGTACCAATGGCCTTGGTTACAATCCGCTCTGGACCAAAAACATCCCACCCACTAACTGAGGAAGAACGAACATCGATTTGTTCTCCATAAAAACCAATAGCAGCAACTGTCCCCATCTTGGGTTGGCCATTAAGACCTACCAGGGTATTATCAAATTGAATCCCATCACCAGCAAGTCCTCCTGTGATAAGCACCTTACCCAGATTACCAACCTCCATCCCTGCAACCAACTGACTACCATTCACCAACAGGCCATCTGAAAGAATGAGAATGCTTGTGAGGCCATCAATCTCTAATTGCTGAACAAGTGATTTTCCCAGTTCAAAGCTATCGTTGAATTCATTAAGGTTCAATGAGGCAGTTCTGAGGGTTGTTTTTTCAAACGAGATCACGGTAATGACGGCTGAATCATCATACACCGTATTGTATGCAATCTCCCCAGCTGTTGAGCAGAGAACAATGTCTGCTGATGGATAGCGATCTGTCAATAACTTGTACAGTTGGTCATCCGCCACCAATCTTTTGCTGCCAAATGCAAGGATAAGATTTGCTTTGAAGGGATCCTGAATCTCGTCTTTCCCGTTTATGACCAACGATTGGTTTGTAAACAACAACTGAGTAACCTTCATGGGATGATCATTAAAATATTATTAGGGAAACTATATCCCAAAATCATGTTTAAGTTCCTGCACAACCAACATTGCATTATTTTTNAGATTGATGATATGATCATGCAAATCATCTCCTGGCTGATTATTCCTGCCAACCAGCACAATTGCCATCACTGGCACCCTTAGGCTGTTGATACCCAAAACATAAATGCTTTGCTTCAATTGATGCGCCGCTTCTCCCATTTCACTATAATCGCCCGCCTCAAATCCTTTTATGATACGGTCGATGTAGATGGGTGTTTTAACGATGAACATCTGTACAACTGAAATAACAAATCCATTGTTACCCCTACTCACTCTTAATACCTGAGCCAAATNATAACTCTTACTGGGAGCAGTAGAGGATTTTAGTATGCCATTTCCTTGACCATTGTTGAGATTATCCAATGGGCCTTCTTCGTCTGCCATAATGCACTAATTTATTTCAAAATACAGTGGGTAATGTTTCAACTATGATTCAGAGAACGTAGTCACTGTCATGGTTTGATTGTGCAACTCACAGGCGGTTCCAACGCCAAAAGGTGATAATCCACCATATGTATAGAAGCCTGCAACGGTACAGTCTTGACCCAATTCTTCTTGAGCAGCCAACACTTCCTCTTCAACCTTTGTATCCATGATGATTTTTCTTCCCACACAACTCAAAAGCAAGGTCAATTGAGGCTTGTGATCCAAAAGGCTTTCCACTGAATCTTTTGCCGCAGTTCCGGAAGCGCTGATCAATTTCTGGATATCACCCCTCATGAGTCTTACGGTACTNCCCTCTGGCATATTGCCTGCAAAAACCATTGAATTGGCGCTGTCATCCGTTGCAAGAATGGTACGGATNAGGTATTTTTCAGCACCAGGCACCCTCATTGACAGGGGGAACATCAATGCAGAACCGGGAAGTTGTTCAGCAAAAGTACCAAGATAGCGTTTGTACAAATCGAGTGCTTTTTCTTCATCCACCTCAAACAATACATTCTTGTCTGAACGGGTAATCTGGCGTTCGTAACCAAACTCATCCCANCCTCCAAGAGAACCGTGGCCAATATGAATNTTTGCACCATAAAATCCTACGGCAATGATATTGCCCTGTGAAGCCACTTCATTCAAGCCCGTATACGTTTTTTGAAATCTTGCAGCATCACCGGCAAGTCCTCCGGTAATGGGAATTTTTTTCNCATTGTTATAACTAAACCCACGCACCAAAGCACTACCATCTACCATCAACCCATCAGAAATGATGAAAATACCGCTCAATGATTCGTCGTCGAGCAGATTTTTAAGTGCAACACCGGCAGCATAGCTGTCGGCATGTTGACCAATATTGGTCTTCACAGTCTTCAATGTTGAATTTTCCAATTGCATGGCAATTGCCACAATACTATCATCATGAACCGCATCTTGAATAATTTCACCAGCAGTTGATGATGAAACAATATCTGCATTAGGATAAAGTTTGCGGAGATGCTCAAAATGTTGTGCATCGGTAAGTAATTCAGGGGAACCAAAAGCCAAAACCAATTGACATTTTTCAGGATCAACAGTTGCGTCATTACTCTTCCAATTTCCTTGAACCAAATGATGAAGTGCAGTTTTCATATAGCAGAATTATTAGTACTTCAAAAGTACCTTTTCGCAATTCAACTGCGTATCAATCATGTCTTATGTAAACAAAATCAGTATAAATACCTAACAGGTATAACAGAAAGCACTCAGTACCTACTTATCAAAAAAGTTAGAAACAGCTTTTTCATCTAGATGCTCAATCCAATCCTTAAAATAAAAACCAGGGTTACGCCAACCATGAAGCGGATGCTCCCGATTTTATTTTAGAATAATCTGACAAAAAATGACGTTATAAATCGGCATGCTCGTTATCGGTACTGGCAAGCGCCTCATTCATTGATTTTCTGGCCTTACCCCTGAGTTTGTCAAACCTACTGGTAACATCATCCACCATCGAAGTCATGCCATCTTTCACCCCCTCAACCAAATCATCGCCTTTTTGCCTGATTTTTCTGCGTGTTTCTGAACCTTTATCTGGTGCAATCAATACACCAAGAAGGGTTCCCGCTGCAATACCTGCTAAAACGCCCAATACAATTTTTCCATTAGACATAAAGAATAGTTTAAGGGTGAATGAATAAATGATGTGTACGAAACAAAGCTACCCTCCAGGAGAAGATATTCAAATGACCGGGGTGAGGATCCAATGTGATGGCCATCAGTAAAAGGATAAAGAATCAATACATTAATTGAAACAGCTTGCAAAATAGTATCGGGCATTCCGTAATTTAGTGTCTACAACCACCAGACCATGACGTGTAGGCTAATTCCCTTTTTTNTACTTGCCCTGTCCTCTCTGATTACACAATCATCANATGGACAAGGCATTGATTCCATGATCAATGTTTATGCTGAACAGTCTCCCAAGGAAAAAATCCATGTGCATTTTGATAAAACGATTTACAACAAAGAGGAAACCATTTGGTATAAGATNTATATTCTTGACGATCAAGGACTTACACAATTGAGCAAGAATGTTTACATGGAATGGTTTGATCAGGCAGGAAAGCTCATTCGACAGCATGTTGCCCCCCTTTTTCAATCAACAGCNAAAGGAAGTTTTGACCTGCCTCCTGACTATNCAGGCAGCGTCATCCGCATGAAGGTATACACGCGCTGGAGCCTGAATGATGATCCAGCATTTGGTTTTGAGCGTGACATTGTCATCAACAACAATGAAAACATTGTAAAACCTTCAAAAACAGAAAACAATACGATTGTTAATGTTTTCCCAGAGGGCGGAGAAATGATAACAGGGCTGAACAGCCTGGTGGCTTTCAAAGCAACCGATAAATTTGGCAAACCAGTCAAAATCAAAGGATTGATCGTAAACCAATTGGGCAAAACCCTTGATACGATTAAAGTCAGGCATGACGGTATGGGCAGCTTCAAGTTGATGCCCAAGCCTGGCGAAACCTACTCAATGAAGTGGATTGATCCTGCTGGCAATACCGGAATCATTGGTATACCTGTCAATAAAAAAGAAGGCATCACCCTGTCTGTGACAACAAACAATGAATTTGCGAATGTAAAAGTTGAAAGAACTGCAATCATACCCGATAATTGTAAGCGCCTGAACCTGCTTGTGCACATGAACCAGGTTGTTCTTTTTAAGGTCAGCCTCAATACTGCAGACAAACAGCTGCTTGCCGCAAACATCCCCATAGAGGGTTTGAATACTGGAATTTTACAATTTTCCTTGTTCAGTACTGACTGGCTGCCACTGGCAGAAAGAATCATATTTGTCAACAACAGGGAGCATGAATTTGGTGCTAAACTGATNCCCCAATTGGTCACCCTCACCAAAAAAGGCAAAAACGTTTTTGATNTTTTTGTTGCCGATACTACAGTAACGAACATGTCTGTTGCNGTAACGGATGCATCATTGGAAAGTACACAGGCCAACCATACCATTTACTCAGACTTTTTATTGAGCAGTGAACTAAAAGGCAAGATCCACAACCCCGGATACTACCTTTCCAGTGACTCAGATTCTGTCACCGCCAACCTTGATCTGGTGATGCTGACCAATGGATGGAGAAAATTCAATTGGGAAAAAATGAAGGCCTCCATCGCTCCAGAAATCAAGTATCCTGTTGAGACAGACATGGTAAGGATTTCAGGNAAAGTGTATGGGTTAAAAACCGTCAGTGCCAACGACCTGATGCTCAACCTGATCATTCAGAACAAGGATAGTAGCAAGAACTTTATCTTTCAGCCAGTTACAAAAGAAGGACTTTTCCAAGGTGAGAACATGTTCCTGTTTGATACGGCCAGGATCTTTTATAATTTCAACCAAAACCAAAAACTGAACGAAATTACCCAGGTTCAATTTGACAATGGGCTGCTCAAGGCATCAGGAAAACTGCTTGAGCTAAAGGATGAAAATATGCTCAACCTATGGAACGACAGTGTTTCCCTGGCCAAAATGAATGCATTTCTTCAAATGCAGGAAGATTGGAAAAAAAGGTCCTCATACAAAACCTTACAGGAAGTTGTCATCAAATCCAAGGCAAAATCCAATGCACAGGCGCTGGATGAAAGGTATTCNAGTGGACTTTTTTCTGGGGGGGATGCACAGGTATTTGATTTTCTCAATGACCCTGCAGCCCTTGGAGGCATTGACATCATCTCGTATTTGCAAGGCAGGGTTGCCGGCCTTATNATCAACCGCTCAGGNGCCTCAACGTCCATGAGCTGGAGGGGAGCAACACCCGATCTTTATCTTGACCAGATGCAGGTAGGAGCAGACTTTATTCAATCCATCAATGTGAACGACATTGCCATGGTAAAGGTTTTCAGACCACCTTTTTTTGGGTCAATGGGTGGGGGTAGCGGCGGAGCAATTGCCATCTACACCAAGAAGGGCGGCGACTTCAAGGGCGACAATTCCAAATCCAGCAAAAGCATGCAAAGCGCATTATTGGTGGGTTATACCCGTTTTAAGGAATTTTTCAATCCACAATATGAAAACCCTGCAGAAAGCACAGATACAGATATCCGAACTACGCTGTATTGGAATCCTTATGTCATCACCAACAAAAAAAGCCCCAGGTTCAAAGTCCAGTTCTACAACAATGACATCAGCAAAAAATTACAGATTGTATTAGAGGGTGTGAATGCAGATGGCAAAATGACACGTNTAGTGAAAATCCTGGAATAAGAAGACCAATATTGACAATGGGCAAACTAATCAGGAATGATAGGTTTACAAGGACGATAATTTAAAATAACCCAAATGGAGTTCATCCTGCTTTTCTTCAACAGCATCTGTTAGGACTATTGTGTATTTTGATAAAGTTGAAGGAGAAAGCACCTCTTCTATTCTGTACAAATCATCCACATCAATTCCGTATTGATCATCAATATGGGAATTGGCTCCATCAAAATGGGTATGCTTAAAAAAAGCCGTCTGTTTTGCGGTTTTTATGGCAGTTGATTTTTCAGCAGCAGCTACTACCATTTTATAGTGAAATTCTTCAAACTCGTCTTTTTTGTAGCCTCCGAGGTTGATGAAAAAAAGATTTTTTTGATTTGAAGCCACCGCTTCTGTTCTTAGGGCTACTTTAATGTCCTGCCCATCCACCTGTGTCACTTCGCGCCACCCATCAACATGCATATCCCCTTCCGCCTCTGGCCAGAATGACAACATTTCAGGAATGAGATCTCTCAACTCAGCAGCAATACCAAAAAAGATATCATGTTGTTCTGTGTGACGACCTTTGGGTTTGCAACCAATCAGGATCATGAAAAGCTTTTGCATCATATTTATTTATGTAGAACGAATGTATAAAAATATCAGCAACACCTCAATTGCTTATTCTGAGGTGTTTTGAGTAAATTGTATGACTTATCTATAAACAATGAAAAGAAGAAAATTCATCGCCAACAGTTCAATGGGTATGATTGCAGCCATCCCATCCTTTGACCATTTGTCTGCATTGGATCTTCCTTTTTTTACGACAGGTATAAAAATTGGAGAAATCACCCCTACTTCAGCGGTTGTATGGGCCAGATTAACCAGTGATGCTATTAGGGTCGCAGACACAGGTAATCAACCCGATTTTCTTTATTTAGATGAAGAAAAAAATGAATGGCACGATATTGCCTATTTCAAATCGACATACAAACAGGACAGACCTGACAGAAAAGTACAGATAAATATGCCGAAAGGGAAAACAGTGGATCAATTGGATGGTGCTGTGCCAGGAAGAAAAGGTTTCATTAGTATTCACTACTGCATAAAAGGTTCTGGCAATTGGAACAAGACATCTTGGAAAGCTGTAGACCAGGAAACAGATTATACATGCCAGTTTGTACTAGACAGGCTGAAACCATTTACTGCTTATGAAATACGGGTAATGGGAAAAACCAATGACAAAGCAATTAATCAGGTTGAGGGCAGCTTCAGCACTGCTGCGGAAAAAGAAGATGCCATTCCGGTTAATTTCATGGTCACCACTTGTCACGAATACAATGACCAAGACGCTCGTAATGAAGGAGGATTCAAAATCATGAGGGAAATGGAAAAACTCAACCCTCAGTTTTTGGTTCATACCGGAGATGTTTTGTACCACGACCACAAGGCAAAAAACCTTGCCCTGGCAAGATGGAATTGGCAAAGAATGAACAGCCTCCCCTCTTATGTTCAATTTTACAAGAATACGCCTTGTTATTTCATGAAGGATGACCATGATACCTGGATGAATGATTGCCATCCAGCATCAACCAATAAATTCATGGGCGATTTCACCTATCAACAGGGGGTAGAATTGTTCCGCCAGCAGGTTCCATCAAGCGAAAAGCCTTACCGCAGTTTCCGTTGGGGCAAAGACCTGGAAATCTGGTTGTTTGATGTAAGAGAATACAGAAAACCCAATGAAATGCCCGATGGACCTGACAAAACAATTTGGGGCAAGGAGCAGTTGGAGTGGTTCAAAAAGAGCTACACAGACTCAGATGCAAGCTTTAAAATTCTGATCAGTCCTACCCCTATCATTGGCCCAGATCGTCCTCAAAAAAAAGACAATCATTCTAATGCTAATTTCAGTTATGAGGGCAATCTAATCCGCAATCTGATTGCTGGAAACAAAAACACCTTCGTTATTTGTGGAGACAGGCATTGGCAATATGTTTCTAAACATGCCAAAACCGGAACCTATGAGTTTGCCTGTGGACCTGCCAGCAATGAACATGCCGGGGGATGGAAGAAAGACGAAAGATACCCAGAACATGANTACTTAAATATTGTAGGAGGCTTCCTGAGGGTCGAGACAAAAAGGATCAACAACAAACCAAGCATTGCATTCAGTCACTATGGGGTTGATGGCAACATGCTTTTTCAAAAGCAGTTTTCCTGATTGTTTTAAGCAAATAATTACTGAATGTACTGCTAATACTACATATACAAGTAGTGTAAATACGTAAAANCAAAACAAAACATATTGATAAAATCATAATATAAAAACACTGGCGTTTAGTTTCCCCAAGAGCAATAGAGTTCCTTATTTTTTAAAAACTAAAACTAAATGTCCATGAAAACGAAAAACCAAACTTCACTCGCACTTTCCATTTTAGCTGCTTTTGTATTGATTTTTTCCTCTTGTAAAAAAACAGACAGCTTCAGAAAACCCAGCACTTTTACACCAGGCACAACTACATCCATAAAAGATGTACAAGTAATCATCAGTGGCAGCGGAGCAAACTTTCAATCCGTCATGCTTGATGTTCAAAAAGTAGAAATCAAGGAAGATCTTGACAATTCAAATTATGACAATGATAATTTTGCNGATGCTGACGACAACATGGATGACCACCTGAAATCAGTTGATGAATTTGGGCGATGGAAATCAACTGGCCAAGCCCCTCAACTGATAGATATTGCTTCTCTTAAAAATGGTGCAGAATCTTTGATTGGGAATACCACTGCCATGTACAAGGTCAGGAAAATCAGGATTACACTCGGAACCAACAACTTCCTCATTGACAATGCTGGCGAAACCCATGCTATCAAACTTGAAAATGATGTTGAGAAAGTGATCTACATCGGAGTGCATAAAGATGACATCGATGAAGACCTGGCACTGAACCAACAAATATTTAACCTCTATTTTGACGCTGCAAACTCTATCAAACTTGACAATGGAAACTATACCTTGGATCCAATTGTTCGACCTTTCAGCATCAAAGCATTCGGCGAGTTGACCGGACAAGTTCTTCCAGAGGATGTAAGCGCTATCGTTAAAATTGATGATGGCCA
>JGI25921J50272_10000668_pt1 | contig 11300 bp, 12 predicted proteins | sample LauGreSu1BDMLBSD_2_FD_50272 | JGI IMG/M metagenome (IMG submission 50272) | reverse complement strand
CCAGTACTAGCAGTTACTAATGCCAGCGGTATGCCGGCATCAATGCACTCCGCAGTTAGTTCCAAAGCATTAGGCATGAATTTCAATTCATTTTGTAATTTTTCCTCCATGACAAGATCTAAACGCTCACTGAAGTATCCAAATGGTTTTATATTTCCAGTACGTTCTTGCATATAACGTTCAGTGCGCTCCATAGGCCCACCCAAACAATTAATCTGATCAGATGGTTCCCAAATTGCACCAAGCTCTGCCATAACTTGAACCTCAGCAGAAAACCATAATGGTTCAGAATCAATGAGAGTCCCATCCATATCAAAAAGAATTGCACTCATGATGCGTTGAAGTACTTAGCTTCAGGATGATGAAGCACTATTGAAGAGGTAGATTGCTCGGGATGAAGTTGGAACTCCTCAGAAAGTTCAACACCGATACGTTTAGGATCCAACAATTCACAAATTTGAGTTTGTTGCTCTAAATCTGGGCAAGCCGGATAACCAAATGAATATCTTGATCCTTGGTAACCTTGATCAAAAATATCCTTTAAATCCTTTGAATCTGAGCCATCAATCTTCAACTCTTCACGAGTTCGGGCGTGCCAATGCTCGGTTAAGGATTCAGTTAATTGCACAGATAATCCATGTAACTCTAAGTACTCTCGATAAAGATTTGCTTGAAATAACTTACTTATGGCATCACTAATTGATTGACCCATCGTGATAACTTGAAAGCTCACAACATCAATTTCGCCACTAACTTTGCTTCGGAAGAAATCAGCCAAACACAATCTGCGATCTCTGCTCTGACGAGGGAATGNGAATCTCACTCGCTCCTCGCCTTTAGTTGGACCTTCATGGTGAAGAATTATCAAATCATTGCCTTCGCTCACACAAGGAAAATATCCATAAACCACAGCAGCATTTAACCAACCTTTTGATTGCACATCATTGAGTAAAGCTCTTAATTGTGGTCGACCTTGCTCGGTTGCCATAGTCTCAAAATCTTTACCTTTTAATCCCCATTGCCCAAGAAATAAAGCTCGCTCATCTAGCATCTCAACATAATCTGCAAGAGCAACGCCTTTAACTACCCGTGAGCCGAAAAAGGGAGCAACTGGTATTGGATTATTACTGGCAACATCACTTCGAGTTGTATCCAGCGCCGAGGAAGAAAGGTTTGAAGTTCTGGAAGTTCGACGTTGCTTTAGAGGAGGTAATTCAACACCTGGAACTCCTCTTTTAATACCCATCAAGGTATCCATAAGTTTTAATCCCTCAAAAGCATCTTTGGCATAGCGAACAGTGCCAGAGAATTGTTCACTCAAATCTTGTTCAACAAATGATCTTGTCAAAGCCGCCCCACCTAAAACCACTGGCCATTTTTTGCCTAATCCCCTTGAATCCAACTCCTGCAAATTCTCTTTCATGATTACAGTGGATTTCACAAGAAGTCCTGACATACCAATAACATCAACATTGTTTTCATTGGCAGCGTCAATGATTTGATTAACAGTTTGTTTAATACCAATGTTAACGGTCTCATAACCATTATTCGATAAAATTATGTCTACTAAATTCTTCCCAATATCATGAACATCACCCTTAACTGTGGCTAAAAGTATTTTTCCACGACCTTCATCATCAGTTTTCTCAATGAAAGGTTCGAGATAAGCGACTGCACTTTTCATTACTTCAGCCGATTGAAGTACGAAAGGCAATTGCATCTCACCTTTTCCAAATAATTCTCCTACAACTTTCATTCCCGAAAGAAGGTGATCATTAATAATGGCCAGAGCTGGCATTCCGGTATCTAGAGCGCTCTTTAAATCCTCATTTAGGCCTACTTTTTCTCCATCAATAATTCGACGTTGTAAACGCTCATCCAAAGGAAGTGCTGCCAACTCGGCTGCGCGACTTTCTTTTGTGGTTGTTACCTTAACATTTTCAAAAAGCTCTAAAAATTTGGTTAGTGGATCGTAGGAAACATTTCCATCATCATCAAATTTGCGGCGATCGTAAACCAGATCCAAAGCCACTTCTAATTGTTCGCTCGGAATACGATTGATAGGTGTTATTTTTGAAGGATGAACGATTGCCGAATCTAATCCATTTTTCACCGCTTCAGCAAGAAACACAGAGTTAAGAACAATTCGAGCTGCAGGATTTAATCCAAAAGAAACATTACTCACTCCAAGAGTTGTTTGAACTTGTGGATACTCAGACTTTAAGGCTTTAATCGCATTAATAGTTTCAATACCATCTCTCCTGGTTTCCTCCTGCCCAGTTGCTATCGGAAACGTAAGGCAATCGATCAAAATATCTTCAACTTTCATTCCCCAATTAAGCGTTAGATCAGCGATCAATCGTTTTGCAACTTTTAACTTCCACTGCGCATCCCGCGCTTGACCATCTTCATCAATAGTTAAAGCAATTACCGCTGCTCCATGTTCAACCACCAACGGCATAATTCTGGCAAAACGAGAAGTTGGGCCATCGCCGTCTTCATAATTAACAGAGTTAATAACTGAACGTCCTCCAAGTTGCTTTAAACCAGCCTCAAGAACTGCCGGTTCAGTTGAATCTAAAACTATTGGCAAAGTTGATGAGGTAGCAAATCTAAATGCCAACTCCTTCATATCTGAAACGCCATCCCTGCCCACATAATCAACTGACAATCCAACATATGTGCGCCATCACGTATTTGATCTCTAGCAATTTCAACACATGTCTGCCAGTCCTCAGCTAATAAAGCATCACGGAAAGCTCGAGAACCATTTGCGTTGGTTCTTTCACCAATTGACAAATAAGTATTCTGTTGTCTAAATGGTGCGAATTGATAGAGTGAAGATGCGCCATTTTCTCGGATGACTTCTCTTCCAGAAATCTTTGTATCCCTTAAAGCTAAAACTACCTCTTTCATATGTGCAGGAGTGGTGCCGCAGCAACCACCAACTAAATTCACTTTGTAATCTTTTACGAAGGTTTTTAAAGCTGTAGCTAATTCAAGTGGATCTAATGGGTAATGTGCGCCACCATCACTTAACACTGGCAACCCAGCATTGGGCATTACAGAGATACCTACGCTGGCGCCTTTACTCAACACTCGTAAATGCTCACTCATTTCAGCAGGACCAGTTGCACAATTCAATCCAATTAAATCAATGCCAATTGGCTCTAAAGCGTTTAGTGCCGCTCCGATCTCTGATCCCATCAACATGGTTCCAGTAGTTTCCACGGTTACCTGAGCAATTAAAACAATATCTTTTTTCGAACGGGATATGGCATCTCGCGCACCATTCACCGCAGCTTTAGCCTGGAGTAGGTCTTGTGTAGTTTCAATCAGCAGGGCATCAGATCCACCAGCAATCAATCCATCGGATGCGGTTGCATAAGCTTCCTTCAATTTTTCATAGCTGGTGTGCCCAAGTGTTGGCAATTTTGTTCCCGGCCCAAAGACCCAAGCACCCAACGTGGATGCTCCTTAGTTGAATACTGATCGGCAATCTCGCGAGCAATTTTTGCACCGGAGAAAGCTAATTCATAAATTCGATCCTCTATTCCATACTCAGCTAAATTTGCAAAATTGGCTCCAAATGTATTTGTTTCAATCGCATCAACACCTGCTTCTAAATACTCAGCATGAACTTCTTTAACGATGTCTGGTCTTGTGACATTTAATCTCGTTGCAACCCTCATGGTTTTGAAAATCCTCTAAAGAAGGATTTCGGGCTTGAAGCATGGTGCCCATAGCACCGTCAGCGATAACTACGCGTTCAGATAAAGCGGCGCGTAATGAGTTCATTCCAACAAGTTTACCTTAGTAAAGACACGCAACAGGTTGATTTATAGTGCTAAACCTAACAAGGAATCAATAGCTCTGGCCATTAAACCACTTTGATTAACAGAAGGGTTGCTTTTAGAGGAGTTGGCCCAGTTAATTAATCGCTCTAAAGCAGCTGGCGTATCAAGATTATTTGATAGGTCTTGTATCAAGGAATTAATTACATCCTTAGTTTCAGCCACTTCACTTTGTGCCAATGCGGATCTGATTAAATTCACTTCAATAGAGGATTTATCTAGCAGTTGAGTACTCCATGCACGATCTTTTTGATAATGTCCGCGTAGCAAGGCCCATCTTAGAATCATTGGGTCCACGCCAGACTCAATCAATTTAGATACGAAAACCAGATTACCTTTGGATTTACTCATTTTTTCACCATCTAAAGAAATCATTGCTGCGTGAACAAAGGTTTCAGAAAATCTACGCCCATAAGCTGCTTCAATTATCTGTGCACTCATAAAATGATGGGGAAATATCAAATCAGATCCACCGCCTTGCAATGAAACTATTGGATCATTCTTTTTATCATCAAGATAATGACAAGCAATCGCAGTGCACTCAACATGCCAACCCGGTCTGCCAAATCCAAAACTACTCTCCCAGCCAGGTTCATTGCCAACGTGTGCGCTCCAAACGAGCGGATCTAACTTATGTTTCTTACCAACTCTATGTGGATCTCCCCCGCGCTCAGAAAATACTTTTACCGCCTCATCTACTGGGATAGGTAGATCATTTAAAAATTTTTCAACTGCAAAATAATAATCATGTTCGATCTCATATAAATAACCATTCTCATCTAAACGCTTTATGAAATCTTCGATAATTGATAATGATTCTGTTACTTTAATGAAATGGTCAGGGGGAATGACTCGTAATGCTGACATATCAGATTTGAAGAGATTGATTTGCGAATCTGCCAGTTCTGACCAATCCAATTTATCCCGATTTGCTCTTTCTAAAAGCGGATCATCAACATCGGTGATGTTTTCAACGAATTTAANATTTNNTCCAGAAAGANATTGATATCGATAAATGAGATCAAATGCTAAATATGTAGCAGCATGCCCCAAATGGGTTGCGTCATATGGAGTAATACCACATACATACATGCGGAATTCTTTAGACTCGGCAAAGTTAATTAACCCTGCGGATGAATCGATGATCTTTAAGGGTGGAAGATCATGATCGATCAATACTGGAATAAAAGGTTTAGGCCAACTATTCATAATTAATAAACCTCTCTAAACCGGCGGCCATGGAATGGCTGGCCATTCATCACTAGGAAANGGAAATTTNCCGGCTGCAAGTAGATCTNAAATACGTTGATTAAGTGCAGATATCTCGTCATTAGTNAGCAAATCAGCAAATACAGAGATTAAATCCAATTCNTTAACCTTATTGAGCAACTCAATCTCTTGCGAATTGAAGTCCTCTCCAGCAAATTGCCACAAAACTGTTCGAAGTTTATTTTCTTGATGAAAACATACTCCATGGTCACAACCTCTAAGTTTTCCAGTTTGATCAACTAGCAAATGCCCAAATTTACGGTCGGTATTATTTATAATTGCATCAAACAGGGCAAGTTTGCGTAATTGGGGATTATCTCCTTGACCAAATTCAACAACATCCAAATTATCATCTATTTCTACCCACTCTTGCACCATTCCAAAACCAAATGGACCTTCTCGAAGCACTGTAGTTGGAACTAAATCAAACTCTGCCAATTGACTCAATAAGTAAGCTGCGTATTCACGGTTTGCTAAATTTCCATCAGCAAAGTCCCATAACGGTTTTTCGCCAAGAACGGGTTTGTAAATAACTTTCATTACTGGTTCAGTATTTTCCAATGTGGCTTGCAGAGTTGCATTTGAAGCATCAACCAACCGCCCAATCACGATCATTTTTTCATTCTTAATTGCCTCCAATGTTTTATTCATCGTCGATATCCATTAGCTCTTGGACATAAATGTCCGAGTGGATCTACTGGCAGAGCACAGAATGGACAAGCAGGTCGGCCTGCATTCACAACATTATTTGCTCTGTCGCAAAAACCCTTAATTTGATTGATTTTCAAATTTGCAACTATCAAATCTGGCCCATAATCAATGTCATCAANTAGCAATTCATCATCTTGCGAAGCAGCTTGCATATTTACAACTACGTATTCATTTTCCCAAGTAATACTGATGACTCCAACTGTGAAATCAGATTCAATTGGAAGCTCTAAAGGTTCATCATCTTGCACAGCAGGTGCGGTTAAGTCCTCTGGAGTAGCTAATTTTCCCCGACGCAACTCACGAATTAATTCTTCAAACCGCTCCGCAAGTGCGATTACTTGCCCCTTATCAATCGCAACCGTATTGAAATTGTTTTCAGATTTAACTTGCATGAAGAATTCACGTTGCCCAGGCTCTCCAATTGCACTCACAATAAATCGACTAGCTGGTTGATGTCGGTAAATGATCCTTGGCATTACTACTTCCACCATTTCTTAGGGTTACCAAGAAGATTTCCGCCACCCAACACATTAGATTNAAAACTACTCAAATCTGAATTCTTAATTTTGTAGTTACTCTGAATTACCGAATTGGCAGATTTACCTATGCTAATTGCAGATATTGAAGCTGGCTCTGCCACAAAGCTTTGAAATTTATCAATCGGTAAAGCCAAGGAGGCTGCCAAAATCATCTTAATTATGTCTCCATGGGTAACAAGGAGAACTGGACCTTTCTCTAATGNTAGATCATTAATTAGCCCATCGACTCTTCGCCGCATTTGCTTAAAACTCTCACCTTGCGGAAATGTGAAGCTAGAAGGCTTGTTTTGAACACTTCTCCATCGTTTATCTCTGGACAAGGTACGCAATTTCTTTCCGGACCAGTCACCATAATTCATTTCGATTAAATCAGATTTGATTTGGAACTCTACTTTAGGGTTCGCTTTCATAAAGGGTGTGATTGTTTGAACACACCNAGTCAAAGGGCTGCAATAAACCTGATTTATCTTCAAAGTNGCTAAGTAATTTANGAGNTCTTTTGACTGCTTGAAGCCATCTTTTGAAAGNTCCACTGAATCATCTTGGCCAGCCAAAATGCCTTTGGTATTAGCCACAGATTGGGCGTGACGTAAGAGATAAACAATCGGCATTTGGCAAGGTTACCGATATTTTCGACCTCACGTTGCTACTCTGCCAACCATGGAACGTCGAAAATTAGGTGGAGTATCGATATCTCGCCTTGGTCTGGGAACTATGACCTGGGGTCGCGACACAGATGAGAATGAGGCCGCTCAACAACTTCAATATTTTGTTGAAGCTGGTGGAAACCTAATTGATACAGCAGCAGTTTATGGTGATGGAGATGCCGAACGTGTATTAGGTGGTTTTATCGGCACCTTAGTTAAACGGGATCAATTATTTATAGCTTCGAAAGCAGGCATCACTTTCAAAGATGGATTGCGGCAGGTAAACAATTCTAGAAATGAATTGATTTCAGATTTGGATCGCACCCTTTCTCGCCTTAACGTGGATTACCTTGATATGTGGCAAATACATACTTGGGATAAAAATACTCCACTTGAAGAAACGCTCTCTGCTTTAGATTACGCAACCTCATCAGGTAAGGCGCGGTATGTAAGTGTTTGCAACTTTAATGGATGGCAATTAGCTCGTTCGGCAACATTACAAAACCCAATATTTGGCAAGGCTGCAATCACAAGCGCGCAAAATGAGTATTCGCTGCTAAATCGAAGGGTTGAAGAAGAGGTTATACCGGCTGCAACCGCATTAAATTTAGGTTTTCTGGCTTGGTCACCGTTAGGTCGTGGTGTGTTAACCGGTAAATATAGAAATGGAGTGCCATCAGACTCTCGGGGAGCTTCACCTCATTTTGCAAATTTTGTTGAACCATATTTAACTGAACGAGCTAAACAAATTGTTGAAGCAGTAATTGTTGCTGCTGATGGTTTGGGCTATTCGCCATTAGAGGTTGCCCTATCTTGGGTTAGAGATGCTCCCGGTGTTACAAGTGCACTTATAGGCGCTAGAACTGGAGCTCAATTGCGGGGTATTTTAACGGTTGAACAAATCACTCTACCCGATCAAGTGCGCCAGGCACTTAATGAGGTTTCTGCAAACTAATTTCTAGATGTTATCTAAGAATTCGTAGAGCACTCTTACGCCAAATTTCAATCCATCTATGGGCACNCGTTCATCAACTCCGTGAAAGAGTGCGAAAAAATCTAGATCTTTTGGCAAACGTAAAGGCGAGAAGCCATAACCAACGATTCCGACATCATGTAAAGCTTTGTTATCGGTACCACCACTCATCAGGTATGGAACTGGTATGCCTTGTGCATCTTGGCTATTAATTGCCTTACACATTGCATCAACTAAAGGTCCTGCAAAATCTACCTCTAGAGCAATATCTCGAGTTAAGATTTCAACCGAAACCTCATCCCCTGCCAATTTTTTAATAGTTTGATGCAATTGATCTTCATATCCAGGAAGAAAACGACCATCAATAACAGCACTAGCCTCTCCTGGAATTACATTGGCTTTATAACCTGCTTCGAGCATTGTTGGGTTTGCGGTATTCGAAATCGTTGCACCGAGCATTTTTACCGCATTTCCTAGGTGATTAAGTAACGGCTTAACATTGCTTGCCTCGTATTTATCACCAGTAAGTTCNGCAATTTTTCTGAAGAATTTGCTGCTNGTTTTAGTNTCAACCTGTGGCCATTCATAATTTCCAATACGAGAAACTGCATCAGATACTTTCGTAACAGCATTATCTTTATTAACAAAAGAGCCGTGACCGGCGGTACCTTTCGCNGTCAGCTTTAACCACTGTATTCCTTTTTGGGCCGCCTCAATTAAATATAGTCGATTCTCACCCGTAATCGTTATTGAAAATCCCCCAACCTCTGAGATCGCTTCGCTATACCCTTTAAACAATTCTGGCCGATGTTTAACCATCCAGCGAGAACCATAATTTGATCCTGCTTCTTCATCAGCGAAAAATACCAACAGAATATTTCTTGGTGGTTTATAACCAATTCTTTGCCACATGCGAACNGATGCCAAAATCATGGCATCCATATCNTTCATATCAACAGCACCACGACCCCAAATAAATCCGTCTTTGATAATTCCACCAAATGGATCTACCGACCAATCATCGGCGTTCACGGGAACAACATCAATGTGACCATGTAAAACTAGGCCAGGACGATCTNTATCGCGTCCTTCAATATGTGCAACAACATTTACTCGATTTGGCGCTGTTTCAATTAACTCACTTTTAATTCCAACTTCACTTAATTTAGCCGCAACATACTCGGCCATCGCTTTCTCATCGCCCTTGCCTTCGCCATAATTAATGCTTGGAATGCGAATCATTTCCTGACAGAGCAAAACAGTTTCATCTTCCAATTGAAGTATCTGTTCAGGGGTAAGTTTCATAGCCCTATTCTCCTATATAACTTCAATTTCCATTGAATCGAGATTGCGTTAAAATACAAATAAGTCCGGGTGGCGGAATTGGCAGACGCGCTAGCTTGAGGTGTTAGTGCCCGTAAGGGCTTAGGGGTTCAACTCCCCTCCCGGACACCATAAAAAAGAGAGTTGTGAATATGATGCGCTGGTGGATATGAATGCTTCTAATTTAATTCGGATAATTCCCGATTTTCCAAAACCTGGGATAATTTTTAAAGATATAACTCCTCTGCTGGCGAACGCCGAAGCTTTCCGCGAAGTGTGCAATCAAATTGCAGAACATGCCACCGATGTTGAATATATAGCCGGTGTAGAGGCCCGAGGCTTCATATTTGCGGCAGCGGTTGCAGCAATNAGTAATAAAGGTTTAATTCCGATACGCAAATCTGGAAAACTACCAGGGAAAACTTTTTCAAATAGTTACGATCTTGAGTATGGCAAGGCAACATTGGAAATTCACTCCGACCTAATCCCAACAGGTGGAACTGTTCTTCTAGTAGATGATGTTTTAGCAACAGGTGGAACAGCTGTNGCTGCCATTGATTTGATCAAAATGGCCGGGTTATCCCCCAAAACTATTGCATTTCTCCTAGAGATTCCCGCACTAGGCGGAAGATCACGGATCGCCAAGAGCCATCCTGGTCTAAAAATACAAACTATATTGGCAGAATAACCACATGGCCGAATTGATCTATTACTGCGGAACGATGGATAGTGGTAAATCCACTCTCGCTCTGCAAACTGCTCATAATCACCGATCTCGGGGACGCGAAGGCGTAATTTTCACAAGTAAAGATAGAGCCGGCAAAGGTTTAATTTCATCCCGTCTTGGATTACAGATTGAAGCATTAGAGGTAGATGATGATTTAGATATTCATAAATTAATTGTTGAGCGTCTTTCAATAGGTGGACGAATCAGTTTTATTATTTGTGATGAAGCTCAGTTTTATTCAGCTGAGCAAATTGAACAATTGGCAAAAATTGTTGATGGTTTAGGGATAGATGTTTATGCCTTCGGAATCTTGGCTGATTTTAGAACTAAATTATTTCCTGGTAGTGCCCGTTTAGTTGAACTAGCTGATCGCGTGCAAACTTTACAAGTAGAGGCTCTTTGTTGGTGTGGTGAGCGTGCAACCCATAATGCAAGAACGATTGATGGCAAGATGGTCACAGAAGGAGAACAAGTTGTAGTTGGTGATGTAAGCGCTTCCGCAAAGGTAGCTTATGAGGTTCTTTGTCGCCGACACCATATGCGTAAAGTTACCTCTAAAGTTTCAAATCCAGCCGCCGAACAATCCCTGCCATTTAACAATTAACTAAATATGAAAACCAAAGGATACGCAGCACTTAGCGCCAAAACTGCATTAGTTCCATTTGAATTTGATCGTCGCTCGCTTAGGCCAAGGGATGTTGCCTTAGATATTTATTATGCAGGTATTTGTCACTCTGATATTCATCAAGCACGCGAAGAGTGGGGTCCCTCAACATTTCCGATGGTCCCAGGACATGAAATTGTTGGAAAAGTAATTGAAATTGGTTCGCAGGTCAGTAAATTCAAAGTTGGTGAATTGATTGGTGTTGGAGTATTTGTTGACTCTTGTCGAAACTGTTCAAGTTGTCTAGCAGGCTTGGAGCAATATTGCCTGGAAGGTATGACTGGAACCTACAACGCACTGGAGCGGGATGGTAAAACAGTTGCATATGGTGGCTATTGCGATAAATTTGTAATCGATGAAGATTACGCCGTTCATGTTCCGCAAAACCTTGATTTAGCTGGAGTTGCCCCTTTAATGTGCGCAGGCATCACACTTTATTCACCATTAAAAAATTGGGAAGCAGGTCCTGGCAAAAAAGTCGGTGTAATGGGTTTAGGTGGACTCGGCCATATGGGGCTCAAGTTTGCTCACGCGCTAGGAGCTGAAACCACAGTTTTCTCCCATTCGCCAGCCAAGGAATCTGATGCGAAGCA
>JGI25921J50272_10000666_pt1 | contig 11307 bp, 11 predicted proteins | sample LauGreSu1BDMLBSD_2_FD_50272 | JGI IMG/M metagenome (IMG submission 50272) | reverse complement strand
GTTACATGCTACTGTTCCTCCAGCGTTTACTGTTCCCTTGTCCTGAAACTCGACTGGAATATTAAAGTATGTAAAACCTTGGCCATTGATTGGGGCCTGAAGGTATGTGTATGTCCACAAAGATGGTGTAACAGCTTGTGGGCTCATTGATACTGGCATTTTATTCTCCTTTTATTTCTTTAATTAAGCTTTTACCCAATAGGTAATTTTACAGATTCCTGAACCGCCTGTGTTTCCGCCACCGCCGCCTCCACCTGAGCCAGTGTTTGGCATTGCGTCAGCTCTTGGAGTTCCAATGTAATCTCCGTGTCCTTGACCGCCTCCGCAAGATCCTGCTCCACCAGTTCCTCTTCCTGCGCCTCCGCCGCCGCCTGCAAGACCGTAAAGACCTGGTCCACCTGATCCACCTTGAGCTCTTCTTCCTGAATCATTACCATTAGCCCATCCTGGACCTCCGCCTGATGACCCTTCTGATGAGTTTCTTGAACCACCAAAGTATCCTGAGTATCCGCCAGAGCTTGTAAAGTGAACATTGGGTTGATGTCCTGCTCCGCCTGCTCCGCCGCCTCCGCCGCCAGCACCCCATGAGTTAACCCATTCACCTTGTCCGCCTCCGCCTGAGCCAATTCCAGTTATGTTGTCTGCTCCTGGTCCGCATGAGCCAGATTGCCCATTACCCTGTGTTGAGCCTCCACCATATGCAACCATGTAGAATGGCTGTCCTGAAGTTCCGAATGTTGAGTTTCCACCTAGTTGATTACATGTTCCACCGTTTGCAATACCAACAGAAATTCCTGTTCCGAATGGAACTGAAGAAATGTTTAGCATTCTTTTTAAAAGCTGTCCTGCTCCACCACCACCGTGGTTTACTGAGCCGTTAGTACATCCGCCTCCGCCGCCTCCGCCCACAAGTGTTACTTCTATGTTTGGTGCGCTATTAGGTGGTCTTACCCACACACCTCCGCTTAGAAGTGTCACTTCATATGCATTATAAAAACCTGAAAGATTTGCTGCAATTAATGGAATTGCAATGGATGTTGAAAGCGCTGTTGTTGATGCTAAAATTTGAGCATCTAGTCCTGGTACGTATATCTGATTAATTGTTCCATATGTTGCCATTATGATATTACCTCAATTTCGTAAACACTGTTAACTGGGTCAAGCTCAAGGTGTTCTGGTTTTGGTTTTACTGATTCTGGTGCCTTAAACTTATTGTCTTCTAGTACCCACATAATTCCTGGTTGTGGGTCATAGTCTGTAATGTCAATCCGATCTAATCCTGAAAAATCTGGATGAGATTCAATAAAATCTTCTTCTGCAAGAATTACATTTCCTATAATGTTATCTACTAATAGTGCCCATACCCTTGACATTATTCTTGACCTCCCGCTAATTCATCCGCTACTGGTTCTGTAAGTTCTACTAAATGCTCCACAACAACATTTGTAACGGGTGGAACTGGCTTAGTCCAAACTTCTGTTTCTCTGTTATATGTAGAGCCAGGTCCTGGTTTGTCATCGTAAGCCCAGTCTGTGTAATCAAAGTATAAGAGATCTTTTAGGTCTTCGTTTGCTTCAATTGCTTCAGGTCCAACTAGGCTTAGTATGTTATGTACTGTACCATCTTCATTAATAAATACATAGTCTCTCATAGTTATGCCTTAACGTAGTATGTAATAATAGCTACGCCAGAACCTCCTCTGTTGCCGACTCCGTTTGAGTGAGAATTTCCACCACCACCAGATCCTGTTCCGTTTCTGCCTTCTCCACCTGAGTTATCAGTTGTTGGTGAGCCACCTGCTCCGCCGCCGCATGAGCCTCCGCCACCTGCTCCGCCGCCTCCGCCGCCTCCGCCTGCAATTCCATATTGACCAATTCCGCCGAAACCGCCAACTCCAATCCATGAAGTCCAGCTATGATTAGATCCTGGTGCTCCACCAGATGCTCCTGGTCCCCAACCAAATCCACCTTGATATCCTGGAGAACCTGTACCGTTGCTTGAAGTAGTGTTTCTTCCAGGTCCTGCAGCGCCGCCTGCTCCGCCGCCTCCGCCTGCTGCGCCATATTGCCAATCTCCACCAGCGCCTCCGCCTCCGCCTGAGCCGCCTCCATTTTGACTTCCCATGCCTTGTCCCATGTTACCGCTGTTACCATTGTTGCCAGTGCCATAAGGGTATCCGCCGCCTCCGCCTCCGTATGCAATACAATAGTATGAGTTTCCACTTACACCGAATGTAGAGTTTGCTCCATTGTTACCATTTGAGTTTCCAGAAACTGCTGGACCACCATTTCCAATTGTAACTGGAATAGTTCCTCCAACTGCTACTGAAGAAATGTCTAACCATCTTTCAATAAGTTGTCCTGCTCCGCCTCCACCAGATCCATTGTGTGACCAAGAGTGCCCAGACCCACCTGAACCTCCACCACCGACAAGAATAAGTTTAATAACTGGTCCTGTGTTTGCTGGACGTGTCCAGTTTGAAGAAGAATAAATTCTTGTTTCAAGAGGCATGAACATTGAGCTTACACCACCAGCAGCAATTGCTTCGGCCGTAATACCAGTCTGCAAGCCCTGTGTCACTGCAGCATTAATTGTTGTAGTTAACCCTGGCAAATAAATTGAGCTTGTGGTGTTGGAAACTTGTGACATTTTGTTACTCCTTTAAATTATGATGATGTTATTTTTACGCCTGAGATAAACATTGTAACTGCTGACCCGTTTGAGGCCTTTACAAGAATACTCTCTGCTGTGTTAAGAACTTGCTTAATGTCCAAAGTCATAAATGTTTGTGGAGGAAGGCTTAGCTGATAAGCCAAGAATGTTCCTGCCATCTTAACATCAAATGTCTGAGCGGCTTGTGTGATATTTTGTACTGTAATTGATGTGATTACATCTGTCTCTGCTGCTGGAACTGTCCAAACTCCTACTTCGGCGTTTGTAAGTGTTCCTGCATAAAAACGTGCTGGTAAACTAACTGTTGTTGGCATTTTATATTACTCCCATGTTCTGATAGATTGTAAAATTATTTAATTCATTTGCAACAGCTGCTACCTGTGTTGCTCCTGCTGCAGCCACTGCGGCTACTTGTGTACTTCCTGCAGATGACACTGTTGTGACAGCACCAGTTACAGCGGTTGAGATGTCATTAAGCTTTGTATTTGTAGCTGCAACTACGTCGTTGACTCCCAAAAGATTTCCCATTGATTCAATAGCTTTTGCTAAATAAACCAATTCTTGTGCTCCCAGGCTTGATCCACTAAGGGCTGCGACCTTAGTCTTAAATAGCTCTACCTGCGACGTTAAACTTGCATAATCTGGCATTATTGATCACCTCTTTGTATAGTATAGCATAATGACATTATAAAGTAGGCTCCGTAGGATACACAATATTATAGTCTGTTACGCTTTCTGGAAGATCTCTGAGGGCTTGTCTATATACTCTCCACTCTTCCTTCTTCTCATCAGACAAATTAGATGTTTCTACCCAGTCTGATAATTTTAATAGGTTGCCTCTTTTGGTTCTAGCAACTTGTAGTGCTCCGCTTAAATTAATTCCCGCCTGCCAATCGGCATGTTCTTCGTCTGTCATTAATCTAGGCGATCCGTTATTATAAACTAAATGTCTTTCTCCAGTAAATGTCTCATCTACCTCAAACCACTCTGAACCATCTTCTGTGTTATCTGTTGGGAACTCATGCCAGGTTCTGGTTTCTACCTGAATATCATATTCAGGACTAAATCTTGCATACTTTTTAAATTCGTCCATTATCTATCTCCGTATACTGTTGCGGCGTAATTCCAAATTTTATGGGAATCGATTGTTGATGTATAGTTAGCATTATTTACTTCGTTATACATTAATGCTGCCTGTGTCAATCTAATGTCTGGCTGAATAAAGTTATTTGAGCCAGTAAATGTGCTTTGTAGGTTATAGAACGCATTGTTCTCATTCCAGTGGTACTGATTACCAGTATCTGTCCAATATGTAAATGTATTACACAATAAAACTACACAAGATTCTCCAGCATTTAATGTAAATGATCCAGACATTCCAGAGTTTGAAGTATTAGTTCCTGTTAGGGTTGCAAGGTTTGTCCAAGACATTCCATTTGCATTTGCGTAATTTTTTCCTGATGAATAGGTTGGTCTTCCAACTTGAAGTCCTGCTCCATCTGTTCCGCTACACCAGTAAGTTCCAACTAGGCCCCAAACTGAAACAGTCTGATTTGTTGGGCCAAAGTTACGGATAAACATTACACGAGAGCCAAATGGACCGTAGCATGTAGTTCTAGGCCATGTATGCATGCGTGAGTTTGAGGTTCCGCACATATTATTTGTTGCATAGTCTAGGCGCTTATACGCAGCTGACCAATAAGATTTTCTGTTTTCGTTCATATTTCTATATCCGCCTAATGCATGCCAGAATGCTCTTTCAGCATCCCATGGCTGTGTGCCAGTTAAATATGTATGAAAAGTTGTCCAGTCGTCTCCAGCGTCCCATGAGTAGTTGTTAAACATTGCATTTCCACGCATGTTAACTGAATAGATAGATGGAATAGAATATGGTCTTCTTGATCCGTCTGTTACTTCTGGAAGCACTGAGCTAAGTCCGCTCTGAATTCCTAGGGATGCTGCAGTAATTCCTAATTGTGCTACAGATACTCCTGTTATTGGACCGTTTAAAGCTGAAAAAAGTGCCATTATGTTAGTACCCATCCTCTCGCTGCATTAACGTAAACTAAAGTCATAGATGCTGAGTTAACGTTTACTATAAGATCTTCTGCAAGACCTTCAATCTTTTCTGTGTTTCTTAAAACTGTAAAGTTTGTTGTTCCTGCTGCGCCTGTTGCATCTTTAATTTGAACTGTATATCCCATTGTTGGGCTGAAAGGAAGAGTTACGGTAATCCCGCCTGCTCCTACAAATATTCTTTCATTATTTAACGCTGTAGTATTTGTTGTGGCCAGCCGCCAAGACAAAGGAACGGTTGATAATGATGTTTGAAGAGCGGAAACTGTAGATTGAAGAGTTGTATATTGAACTGAATTTGTATTAACAAACCCTTCAATATTTACTACTCTTCCTTGCAAATTTACAATATCGTCTTCTGCAAAAGTTAATCTTTCTCCATTGACGCTGTTATTAAATGAATTAATTGCTAGTGTCCCTGCCGCTCCAATTGTTGCTAGAGCGTCGGTAGTAGCATTATTTATGTCTGCAACACCTAAAGTATTACCCATTTGATTTAATGCCGCTCCAACAAGCTGTAGCTCATTTGCATTTAACGGATCGTTAGCATTAGTCATTAAAGCAGTTGCTGCTGCTTTAAACTGATTAATCTGTGATGTTAATGTTGAGTAATCTGGCATTTTTTAAGCCTGCGCTTCCGTCCATGCAAGAACTGCTGAAATGTTGGCCGCTGAAGAACCAAGATTTGTAGCAACAATTGTAAGGATGTCTGGGGCATTTGGGAAACCTGGTGTAGCAACGCTACCGTCTCCATTTAGAATAGAGTTTCCTAGGTCTCTTGCTTTTGTAAGATCGATACGTGTTACAGAGTAGTTTGTACCTCCGCCGTTATCTGTGTAGAAAGCAAATACACGGTCTCCTCCAGAAACTGTATTAGTAGGAGAAAGAACTGGTGCGCCAGGTATACCTGTATTATCGTGGTAAATAATTTGAGCGAGTGATCCAGATCCTACTCTTGAATCAGACCATGCAGTTGGAATATTTACACCGTTTAAAGATTGTGCATTTAAAATTCCCTCAACAAGGAACTGTCCCTGTGCAAGAATGTTAACGCTATATAACTTTAGCTGCATGTTATTTGACAATTCACGAAGTCCGAAGTTACGTCCAGTACCGTTATCGGCAGATGGTGCAACTCTAAGTGAAATTAGAGGACGTGCCTGCTGTGTTGCTCCGAATACCTGAGTTATAGCTCCGTTTGGATTAACCGCAGATGAGGTTTCATCTGCTTGAGCAAGCGCATACTGAATAGTATTTGATGTAACGTTATTTATCAAAAACGTTCCATTGTAATAGCTTGAAGTTACAGCGCTTGGGCTAGTAAATGGTGATACTGCCTGAAACGGTATATTGCTAGAAGTTCTGGTAAATAAGAAGGTTGTAGATGTAACTCCAGTAATTGTCCATGTACCATTAAATACGCTATCAACTCCAGTGACCACTACTGTTTGTCCAACTCTGTGTCTGTGTGCAACAGATGTTGTAAGTTCAGCGGTGTTACTCGTTAATCTCTTGTATGTAATTACAGATACATCATTTACGCCTGAAATTACTGCGTTATATCCTGCAAGTAATGAGTGAGGTGCTGAAGTCGTTAATGTTGCAACTCCTGATGTTCTTGCTCTAGAAACAATTGTTGCTGAAACCGATCCAGATCCACCAACCTGTAGGTAGCGCTGCATACCAGCTGTAAAGATAAAGGAAGCATCATCATCAAAGCCTCCGTCCATAATTACTGAAGAACCCCAGTGGCTCATAACTGGAGCACATTCCTGAGAGATAACTTGAATTGAAACCTGTGCAGATCCTGATCCTCCAGGAATTGTTGCGTCTGGTCTAAAGGTTGCTGCTACGTAAGTTCCATTAAGACTATAGGATGACCCTGCATAATATGTTACGTAAGGTTGTCTACGAATAAGATTCATAGCATATCCCTTTGCTGTTTGATTGTATGCACCAATTGATGTAAATCTTGCAATTTCTACATAATTTTCATCTTGAATTCTAAGGTATCCACTTGCTGGCCAGTAATCGACGTTATCAACATACATTACTGTATCTTGTGGAAGAAGATTAGATCCTCTTACTGCCGTTCCTCCTGCAACTAGTTTTGAGAACTTTGTTGGCTCGTTGATTGCTTCATATCTTGCAGGTAAGTTACCTGAACGCTGATATGCTGCTAAATTATTATTGTTATTAGATATTTCATGACACCAAGTAATCTTTCCACCTTGGCCTCTAAATCCGTATCTAATTGTTCCTGCTCCGTACCATGAATAATCAATATATGTCATCTGCATCTTTGATGGATCAAAAACGTGTCCTGATGGACCTGTTCCGTCAAACTTATCTAGATTCCACTGGTCTTGCTTTACTTTAATAATTTGTGTTTTACGAACCTTTACACTTGACTGAGATGCTCCACGATATGCTGGGGCAATAGTCAAAGATGTATCTGAAGCAATTTGAAGAACTCTATAAGATTGTCCACGGATTACAATTTTATCTCCTGAAACTAATTGCTTTCTAAAGATTGTTCCGTTTCCAGTTACTGTTGAGTTATATTTAATAACAGATACATTTCCTCTAAGTACTTGAGTAGACCATTGACGACAAGCAAAGATTCCTTGTCCATCATATTCAAAAAAGAATCCATCTTGCTCTGAATATAGACCAGCTCTTGTTGATGCACCCTTCCAAATGTATGCTGTACANAATACATTTACTCCGCCTGGAATTTGATCAATTGCTGATAGTGTTTGAGTAAACACTACATTGTACTTAAATGTTGTAGCATCAATAATTGCTGTTACAAGGTGAACGCCATTAAATGGGTTGTAGGTTCCAGATGTCTCTGTTCCTTCAATTTTAACATATGCACCTGGTTGCAAATTGTGTGAATTAAGAGTAGTTACAGTAATATCTGTAGATCCTGGAACTATTCCATTAGCAGCTAAATACTCTACTTGGAATGTAGGAGTAAACTTTGTTCCTGTTGAAAATTGAATTGATTTTCCAGACTGGTATCTGAAGTATCTGCGTGTCTGACGCATTGTTTGCGTACCGCATACGTTATTTCCTGTAGACATAATAACTCCACCGTCATGAGGTCTGTGGTTTACATATCCTTCAGGCTTTGCATAAAACCCTTGATCTGTTGTATTAATTGGATTATTAATTTGGCCATTTGCCATAAATGACATTGAGTTTGGTGTATCTACAGTGTCGATAAAGAAGCTTCCGAAGAAATTACTTCCTTCTTTTTGTGTAACAAGAACTGGGGTTCCTGGAAGAAGGCCGTGTGGCTTTGGTGAAACAATTGTAATTCTTGATGGAGTAGCCTGATCTGATACTGCAGAAAATGATCCAAGTTGTCCGACAATTCCACCCATAATATGGGCATTGTCAAAAATTCCGCCGCCGTAAATTGATGTAAGTGTTCCGTCTTGAACGTTTCCGCTAACAATACCTTTTGCTGTGTATGTAAATGTAGTTGATGATGTTGGAAAACACAAGAATGTTCCATCTGCATTGTCTGAGGTTGTTTCTTGAACAGAAATAACATCTCCTGAGCTTAATCCGTGTGGGGAGTTACATGTAACAGTCATTGTAGATAATGGAGCAACTCCATTTCCTTGAATTAACTGAATGTCAATTGCGTTTCCTCCAGATGATCTTCCGAAGAATCCTGGGTAGTTCTGAATCATTGTAAGGGTTTCCCACTTAGAGTTCTGAATACCGTATTCAAAGTCAGTATCAATAAGAGACTTAGGGTTAGCTGTACGAAGCTTTCCTACTGCATCTACCAAATAGTCTGCTGGCTCAAATACTTCATTTTCTGTATCATAAACAATTTGCCAGTCATCTGTAGGCAACATTGAAGATGTGTTATATTTTAATACTAAAANTGTTTTTCCGTGAGCGGCATCATGATATGCATCTGAAGCAGGAGTNGTAAATGAATGACTATATAGTCCTAGGGCAGGGTCGGCAAAGTTATAAACAATCTTATTAGCTGTTGTATTTGTGATTAACAGTAGCTTTTCTCTACGAATAAGCTTAGGAATNGTTAANGTTCCTGTGCCTGGTACNAAANTAATATCTGTTAAACTTAAAATTTTTCTTGCCATAGTTTTTTTCTCCTAAAATATCATGCTTGTTGCTAAAAGTGTTGCATTTTGCTGGGTCATATTTGTTAAGAACTCGTACTTTGGATAGTATACACCAAGATTGAGTATCTGGTCTGCTTTCCAACCATCTAGTTCTGTTATTACATTTTGTACTGCTGTTTCTCCCGCTGGGCCTGTTGCGCCCGTTGGACCTGTGATACCTTGTGCTCCTGCTGTTCCTACTGGACCCTTTAGGTTTCCTTGAAGTACCCATGTAGTATTTGTAGAATTATATTGGAAGTANTCTCCCGTTGTTGTATTTAAATATGTGTCTAAGCCTAACTTGCTTGCTGGNTTNGATCCTGTTGGATTAGCAATTCCTGTAAATGTATAAGANCCTCTTTGTCCCGCCACGCCTTGAGATCCTGCAGCACCTGCTGCNCCTGCTGGTCCTGCTGGAATTTGAAAATTTAATATTGCAGCTGATGATGTTCCACCATTTGTAATTGCTGCTGNTGTTCCTGCTGCAACAGTTGTAACTGTTCCTACAGAAATAGTTGCTGCAGAACCTGTCGGTCCTGTTGCACCTTGGGGTCCTGGTCTTGAACCAGCGACGGTAACCCACGAGGTACCGTTCCATCTTTTTAATGACATTTTATGACCCTCCTAACCTAAATTATACCAGAGTGGTTATTCAAAACCCATCCAAGCTAAAGCTTTTAAATCTTCAAATACAGTTGAATTTGAAGAAATAATGTTATTTATATTTGATGCTGTTACTATTGCAAGCCACTGACCCTGACTTCTAACATAGGCCAAACCAGTAGATGCATCTGAGGCAACAAAACCATTCGGAGCGTTTTGTGGAAAATTAGCAACTGTAGCATAATTAGTAAAAGTTAATTGGTCATAGTAGCTTGGGCTTTCATTTTCGTTTATGTCTACCCAAAGCTGAACATTATTTGGGTTTGGAGGAGTTGCGCCAAATTCTACAATTGCGCCATCAAATTCATCTGTATCTATCCAAAGCTCTCCTGGGTATGAAGGCGTACCTGGTTCATCTGCACTATAAATTAATTCTTGAATTGGCTCAACGTTATCTACCCAGAATTCATATTGTGATGGATCTGGGGCAACGCCACCAGTAAAAAATTGATTAAAAGGTGTGTCAATATCATCAACGTCAATCCATAGGTCTCCGTTGCTTGTTGATTGTGCTGGTGGAGCAACAAGTCCTACAAAAAAAGTAGTAGGTGGCAAAGTGTTATCTGTAGATATTAAACTTAAGCCGCCGCCACCTTCACCAACTTGCACGTCTTGCCAAAGCCCAGACGCAAAAACTTTTAGTTTATCTGAAAGTTTATTATAATAAATTTGTCCGTGTACTGCGGTTGGCGGATTAGCATTCAATCCAATAACTATTCCATTTGTAAATGTATTGTCAGAAGTCCACGTATTAGTTGTTGACAAAGAAAGATCTGATGCCACATATTGCCAAGAAGATGTGGAAGATTGCCAAACTTTAAGAGCCCGTGTGCTTCCAGTTCTAAACTCATCTGAATCAAACCAAAACTGTCCATTTATTGGATTTGCTGGCGCTGATGCTGAAACTATTGCTGTTGATGGTGGAATTACAGCTTCAAGAATAAGCTTGTTTGCTATATCGTCGTAACTAGCATTAATATTGGGGTTTAGACCGTGAACAAAAAGTGGTGCTATGTAGTCTTGAGCCTCTTCTTGTGTAAGTTGTGCTGTAACTGCTAAATTAATTTTATTTGCAACATCGTCATAGGTTGCTGTAACGTTTGTATGTCCTGAGTGAGCAAGTANGCTAGAAACAGAATCTTGAGCTAATTCTGTAAANCCTGCTATTGGTACAAAAGTATTTGTTGCTGTAAGTTCTGCCGCTGNACGGGCTGCATTTGCTTTTGCTGTTGCGTCCGCTGCTGCGGTAGCTACAGATGCCGCATCTCCTGATATTCTAAGTGCTGCTTCTGCAGCAACCTTGGTAGTTGCATCCGTTGATGCTGTTGCCTCTGCAGCTGCTTGAGCGGCATTTGCTTTTGTAGTTGCATCTGATGCTGCAGTTGAAACCGAAGCTGCGTCTCCTGATATTCTTAATGCTGCTTCTGCTGCAACTTTAGTTGTGGCGTCTGTTGCAGCTGTTGATACTGATGCTTCATCTCCTGTAATTCTTAATGCTGCTTCTGCAGCAACTTTAGCAGTAGCGTCTGTTGCTGCCGTTGACACGGAAGCGGCATCGCCTGATATTCTAAGTGCTGCTTCTGCAGCAACCTTGTCAGTTGCATCTTGCGCTGCGGTTGTAACCGATGCGGCATCGCCTGTGATTCTAAGCGCTGCTTCTGCAGCAACTTTAGCAGTAGCGTCTGTTGCTGCCGTTGACACGGAAGCGGCATCGCCTGATATTCTAAGTGCTGCTTCTGCAGCA
>JGI25921J50272_10000665_pt1 | contig 11316 bp, 9 predicted proteins | sample LauGreSu1BDMLBSD_2_FD_50272 | JGI IMG/M metagenome (IMG submission 50272) | reverse complement strand
ACCAACGATATGAATGCCAAGATAATTACGAACAGTGCGAACAAAAGCTCGGTTCGCGGCGATAGTCTCTAGAAACTTTTGCCCAAAGCCATCTGTGTTTTCAGAGGTCGCATTCGCTACGTCCATTGAGGCAATCATAGTAAATGCATTTGGATCGAATGAGGTTTCGAAATTTTCGATCCAATCAACTTGGCAAGTAGCGACAACATAATCGTTGTCGAGCTTTGGAAAGTTAAAGGTTACTCTGTTGAATCCACGAAGCTTGGCAACCTCTTTGATTCCCGCCAGCTTGATCAGAAGCTGATCGTCGCGCAGTCCTTCGGAAGTTTCTGGAACTGCCATATTTCTACGGGCAAACCAGTCCTTATTTGGATAAAGGTGGGCAGGATTGACCATTGCACGCCAATCCACAGTCCCGTCCTTTTTAAAGATATGATTAACGTTCTTGATTAAACCTCTCTCGTCACGGAGAGAAGGAATTTTTTGCGCTGTTCCAGTTTGGTCGTTCATCTTTTAAAATGTGAAAATGTTCAGATTCTTCCCAGAAGTCAGGACAGTCAATGACTTTTGAGTACTTGTCAAGCTTTGCCTGGTTGTTTTTCCAGCTTGCTTTGCTCGAAAAGATTTTCCCGTTTGAAATGATAATTTTTTCTGATGAGAAAATCCACTGTTGGTTTACCTTATCTGAATCTTTCACGCTATCTTTTGTTGCGACCTGTTCTTTTTCCAGCCCAAAGTCAAAAAACTTTTCTGCTAATTTACCCCAGCCATCATTATTTGGAGCGGTCAAAGTTAATTTAATTCCAAGATTTTTTACTGCTTTTAAATAATTAATGTCAAAAGAAGCGTCAACGATCAGCGTCATGCCTGACACCTTAGCTTTGATTGTATTTAATAGCCCTAGATCGACTGGTTTATTTGAAATGATATTTAAAAATGAAATTGACGCTAATTGCAAAAGCTTTTTTTCATTAAAAAGATAATCCAGTCTAACATTGCAAACCTTTTCTTTAATCAGAACTGGGATGGGTCCATCATCTGGAATTACTTCGATGGTAGGATTGTGGAATGATTTTCCAATGTGTACCGTCTGAACTTTGTCCAGATCATTAGGAATTTGTAATTGATCCAGCACGGCTTTAGCAATAAGCTCTGGATTAATCTTATTGATCTTTTTGTCGTCCTCTTGTAGCGAAAATGAGGGTTTGCCATACTTTTCCCAGTCAACTTCTATAAGAGTATGATCTTTGCGGTCTCCCCAAACTGGGCTACAGTTTTGTGCGTAGCAGTACGAATAAAGAGCCACTATCTTTTTATTGTTGGCGCTCGCCAAATGAACTGACAAGCTATCTACGCCAAGATAAATAGAGCAATTTTTAATTATATATGCTAAGTGGTTTATGGAAGTCTTACCGCGCAAATCAATGTCAACCCCATAAACAGATTGATCGGAAGGAATGCCAACGTGAACGATTTTATAATCGGGCGCATATTCCTTAATAAAAGAAAATGCTTTATGCCAGTAATCATACTGGCGAGAATTACCTTTCCCGCTAGTTTGGAATACAACATATTTGTCTAGGGTTACTGGATAATAATGAGGGTTTATAAACGGCTGGTCGATCTTAACTCCGCAAGATAAAGCGTATCTATCTAAAATATGCATATTATGCCTTTGTGTCGAATTGGATTATGTCTTTGCCGTTATGCTGATAGTCAAATACCTTTTGAGTGCCAATATGAGGAAGGAATGCAATATCAAAATATCCTTCTCCACCAGCATGCCCTTCCATAGTCAATAGGTTTTCCATAAATGGACTAAAAACAATCCTCTTATGGATGTGAGGGTTACAGTCAAGAATTTCAAAAAACTCAGGTTTTGTTGCAAAGTATATATTATAATTTGGATAAGTTTTCTTTATTGATGGAAGCAGGGAGGTGCAAAGAAAAACGTCGCCTGCGCTTTGGGGAATTGCGAAAAGAATTCTTCTTCCCTTGTCGTCTTTGTCTAGCAGATCAGAAAGCTCGACACGGGTATTCTCTTGGTTTTCCTTTATGGCGGTTTGTCTAAAGTAATTCAAAACCGATTCCCTTGAGCCGCCATTTTTAATTTGGTTAACCCAGCCTTTTACGCCGCTATCCTCTGAATCAACATTCATCTTTAGAATGTTTTTGTAAAGATCAACTACCCAATCAGTGTCATTAGCAGACTCAATTGGCTGATGGTTTGGGTTTCTAGGCTCAAAAGAGCAGGAGTGGTTCCACTCGATCTTAGGAGCGTTATCAATGATCTTCTCTATTTGTTTGCCGATTACTTCAGCGGATAAATTGTCCAAGACGAACTGTCTGGCTTTTTTGCCCATTTCATTCCGTTTAGACAAAGGAGTGGACGCGACTCTTTCCAGCTTATCTGCGATAGATTCTGGAAGAGTGGTGGCCTTAATAAAATTCGTACCAGGTTCAAAGTACGGCTTCCAAGAAAGCGGCATTCCTCCACTCTCTTCAGTGCAGAAATCTTCTCCACAAGAATAGTTTGTGACCAAGGTGATTAGCTCAGTAAGCTTTGCTTCCGTTACTGGAATTTCTTGCCCGCCACTTGTAAACGGATGGCAATAAACATCCATTAAATTATATACTTCGTTTAGCTGATCTTCGCTTACTCCATTATGGATATTGGTTGTTTCTACAGTATCCTTGCCATCACAAAATCTGCATGCGATCTTTTGCCCACAGAAAGATTTGATTTCGTACTGCTTGCACTTTTTGCAGAAATAAGTCGTAAGGACATCGGAGTTTTCCAGTCCATTGTCTTTAATCAGTCTTTGAATATCCCATCCTTCTGACCAGTGGGTATGCAGAAGTAACTTTGCCTTCAGCTTTGGATTCTTATCTTTAAAAAGCTTAAAACCTTGCATCAGATTAGGAACGCTTTTTCTCAATTGATTTCTAAAAACAAAGCCAACGATAAATTCATCGGAAAGCCCAAACTCTTTTCTCAGAAGCTTTCTCTCTTCGTCTTTGAGTCGGAAGAAGCAGGAAGTTTCGGTTGCGCCTCTTAATGTTCTTATCGAACCTTCTGGATGCCCAAGTCGCTTGATCTCCTTTTCCACAAATGAACTCCAAGCATAATAATGCTTTACCTTTGGGATAATTTTGATTGCGTCAGGAAAGATAGGAAGAGAGTCAAGCGTTGTCCATATCATGCAATTGTCATTCCACCATTTCTTGTCAACCAAAGGAGACAGAGCCCAAATATCCTCTGTGCCAATATAGAAATCTGGCTTTGCCTCTTTGATAAGCTCATCAATTTCCATTACGCCATAACTAGCCATTCTGATCTTTGTTTGATCAGAGGCCAAAGCCTGTAGTTTTCCTTGCTCTGGAAGAGTGCCAAACGCTTGCCAAGGAAGCGTCTTTAGATCTTCGGCGTTCTTGGTCTTTGAATTGGCAAACTCGATGATATTGTATTTGCCAGTTTTATAAAGATGCCTGAGAACATTTTTAGCATTCTTACCGAATCCTGTGAACATTCGGCTATGGTTGCTATGGAAAACTACAGTCTTTTTCATTCAGAAAGATCAAGAGACTTGCGGATGTAGTTCTCTAAATATTGAGCGATAAGCTCACCTTCCCCAAGCTCGAAACCAATAAGGAAGGACTGTTCACCCTTTTTGATAGCGAAAGACAGTGCAGAGTCGCCGCTCTTCTTTACGTAAGGGCCAAAGGTGATTGATGTCGTTGAGCCTTGATAAGCATGGACCGTAGAAAACTTAGATCCTGTGCGAACTGCTCTAATAATCGAAGCCGCCTCTACTTCGTTGAATTTAAGAGAGGCTGTCTTTTCTGGGTTCTTTGCATTCTCGCTAAACGAACCCTTCTTTGTCTGATCATTCCAACCGGCCTGCTTGATAAAGCTGACGTAAAGATCTACGCCCTTTTCTTCCTTCTTTTCTACCGTGTTGAAAGATACTGCTGTACCCGTATTTGATCTATTTGGTTTATAAAAATTAAGGCGCATAAATCATCGTTTTAAGATGATAAATGCGCCCTTTGTGTTTTAAACTATTTATTACTCTATGATTACTCTAGAAACATCTTCCTCTTCCCACTCAGTCTTATCCATCGAACCTTCGTTCTTTTTCTTCTTTCTATTGTACTGCGAATAGCAAATAGCGGCTCTTTGTTTTTGATTTGGATACTCTTTGTTCATCGTCTCTGAGCCCATGCAGGAGGCAATGAAATCATCCTCTTCTTGATTCTTTTTAGGTGTTGGTATTGGCATATATATTTTTACACTAAAAAACCCACAGTTTCCTGTGGGTTTGGGTGGTTAGCGAACTACAGTTCGTGAACCTCGGAATGAGACCGCAGTAATGCTAGACTTAGCGATTCGACGTACCTCACCAGCATTACGGTCCTCTACAACGATTGTTGCGATGGATTCGCCAATAAAGCGGGCGTTGATGGTCTCATTCTTTGTCTCAAGGCCAAAATAGCGGCCAGCAGAATTTCTAATTACCTTTAGTGCAGTGTTTGTTCGATTTGTCATAAGATTACTTATCTCCAAAGATAGTATAAATTCCTTATCTTTTTGTCAATAGTTTTTGAAACAAAAAGTTTAGTGGCAAGCTTCTCATAATAAAAGCTAGACTTATTAATCCAATTTTTTAATTTGATTGGATTGCTGACGCCAAAGGTCATGTACTCAGAAACTATCTTGCTGTTAAAATAAGCAAAATTAAACATATAAGATGCATCAACGTAATCTCTATAATCGGATCTGTATAAACCGTGACATCTCAAAAAGCTATCAAAAGACTCTTCTGAGACATTCAGATTCTCTCTGGCTAAAAGTAAATCAAGATAAATATTCCCATTTGCAGCGTATTCAAAATTAATTAATTTAAATTCTTTCCTTGATAGGATTAAATTATCCAACGAGATATCAAAATGGCAAAGCCCCAAAAGATCGGGGTTTGATTGATATGTTTGCCTAAACAATAAGCGCAGGGTGGAGAATAATTCTACTACGGGAAATCTATCGTAGATAGATAGAGTTTCTGGCGGAAGAAAAGAATTAAAAATAGATATGGTTTCATCTTCGCTCTTAAGCTTTGTGACATGAGTTTTTTTTAGCAGTTGTGAAAAAGCTTTCTGTAAATCAAAACTTGGATGAAGAGGATAGTTTGAAATATCAGCCGCTAACATCCCAATTGGCACTTCATAGCAAAAATATTTAAACTCTTCGTCAAACGAATAGTCTATAATCTTGGGATGAAAATCAAAATTATTTGTGCAAAGTTCTCTCCAAAAATTAGGAACCTCTGGAGAAAGATTTATCTTTAAATAGTAGGGTCGCTTTTCTATCAATAGCAGATAGGTATCTGCCATTATTTCGCTATCTAGTTTTTGTTTAGAAGAGACCTCTTTAGATGTTTTATTTTTTATGCTAGCGCATACATGCGTCAGCATCTCGTCCTCAATTGGGAGGACGGTGTTATTTTTTGTCGCATGTTGCAAGAAGTTTTTTTGTTTTTCCATCTACTTGTATTTCTCCGTCTTTGATACAGACTTTGATTTGATTATACTTACCAGTAGACAAAACATCAACTATTTTGGTTTTTAATTCATTCTCTATAAAGAATACTATCTTTCTTGCTCCAGAGTTGGAATCCTTTGTCTTATCAATCACATAATCAACAATTTCTGAAGAGAAGGAGATTGTGGTGCCACTGGTTGCAAGGGATGTCTTGATAGACTCTAACTCTGCTTGAACTACCTTGACTAAGCTTTCGCCAGATAGCTCTTGAAAGATAACAATTTCATTTAATCTAGCAAGGAACTCTGGCCTAAAAAATCTCTTTAGGCTGTCCATAATGGTATCTTTAGTGGGCTTTGGATTTGAAACGGCTCCGAAACCCATCTTCTTATTGTCGTTAACTTGAAAACCTACATTTCCAGTCATAATAACAATAGAGTTTTTAAAGTTTAATTTATTACCCAATGAGTCAGTAAGCTCGCCGCGATCCATAATTTGGAGCAGGATATTTACTACATCTGGATGGGCCTTTTCTATTTCATCGAATAGGAATACCGTTGATGGATGCTTCTGCAACTGGGTAAAAAACATGCTGGGGCTGCTGTGCCCAACATAACCCGGAGGAGCGCCAATGAGCTTAGATACAGAATGGCTCTCCATGAACTCGGACATATCAATGATGCACAAGTTCGACTCATCTCCAAAAGCTTCTTTAGCCAATGTTTTGGCTAAGTGGGTTTTGCCAGAGCCTGTTGGCCCAATAAACATGAAGTTACCAAGAGGCCGAGAGTTCTTAGCCAAGCCGAAAGAGCTACGCAGCACGCAGTCAGAGATCTTTTTAATTACATCGTCCTGACCAAAAACATGCTTTTTAAGATTTGCGTATATATTTTTTATCCCAGAATTCTCCGATTCGGAGTCGATGACTTTGCCGATCTTATCAGAGAGAGCTTGATAAACATCTTTGGTTCTCGCCTTTTCTTTTTTATTCTTTATTACTTCTGCCCAAGCATCATACTTCTTTTGATAGTCGTTGATGATATCGTCGAGATGCTCTTCTTTGATGTTTTCTGGGGCGATCTTTTCAAACTCCAAAATCAGCTTCTCCATATTCTTGATCTCTTGTGGGCGCGCAAACGCTTTGATTTTAACCTTAGCACCAACTTGATCCATCAAATCAATAGCCTTGTCTGGAAAGTGTTTGCTGGTAAGATATTTATCGCACACATTAACAATGTCCACAAGAACATTGTCTGGGTACTTGATCATGTGGAATGACTCATAGAATTCCCTCAGTCTCTTTAGGATATCAAGAGTCTGTTCCTTATTGGGCTCTTTGATGAATACAGGCTCAAAGCGACGATTCATCGCTGCGTCTTTTGCAAAGTAATTTTCGTATTCTTTTTCTGTGGTGGCCCCAATGAAAGACATGTCTTCGCATGTCAAATAGGACTTTAGAATATTTGCGCCGTCCATTGAGCCTGCGTCATTTCCAAGACCAATCAAATTGTGAACTTCGTCAATAAAGACAATGACATTACCAATCTTTTTTATTTGCTCCATTACTTTTGTCAAACGCTCTTCAAATTCACCTCTGAGCTTTGTTCCAGCGATGAGGTTGCCAAGATTAATGCTTATGATTCTTTTATTAAGCAAAAACTCTGTGCATTGACAGGAAACAATTTTCTTCGCAATTAGTCCAACAACTGCGCTTTTACCAACGCCTGGATGTCCAATGAGGATTGGATTTCTCTTTTGCTTGCGGCAAAGGATCTCAGAAAGTTGCTCTACTTCTTTTTCTCTAAAAAAGATATGCTCAAAATCTCCAGCAGCAGCCTTTTCATTATAGTCTTCGCAGAACTCAGAGAGGGCGTCTTGCGACTTTGAAGACTGAGATTCTATAGGCTTCTTTACTGGATTGGATAGATGCTTGCATTCTTTTTCTACTTTATCAGCAAAGTAGGCTATGTCTAAGCCATGTTTTTTGAAAAACTTAGCAACACTTTGAGAATGTCTAAGAATTGAGAGAAATAAATGCTCAACTCCAGTATAATTTTGTTTAAAGCTCTGAGAAATTTTGTAAGAATTATCGACAATAGCTTTTGCCGTAGCGCTAAACTGTACTTGCTTTTCGCTAACTTTCTTTTTGCCAGTAGGCAGGGTTTTAGAAAGGGCTAGTACAACGTCTTTTATTTCTATCTTAACGCTTTGAAAGGCAAGGTTTACTATCATCGACTCCGAAAAGAGAACGGCATGTAATAAAAATTCATCAGTAATTTCATGCCAGTTGTTCTCCAAGCATCTCTGCTTGGCTACATCCAATGCTCTCTTAACTCTAGGAGTAAAGTTAATCTCTTGCACTTTATTCATTTTACACTTAAGATTCTACTTGTGACATCTTTGTATAAATCTTTTCGGTCAAGATTGTCAAGCCATTTAGAAAAATAGAATCCTCGGCCTTAGACCCATAGACAACAACAATATCATCTTCTTTAGGCGTTTTGCCACCTCCTTCGTAGTACATTGTGAACTTATCGTCTCTTCCGCCATCTGTGAGTCTGCAAACTGTTTCTCCATATTCGTCAGAGATTTTTACGAATAAATAAGGGCGACCGGCTCTGCTAACTTTCTTGCGAGCTTCTTTAACAACTCCTACCATTTTGACATTTTGGCGCACCTCTACTTGAGAGACTTCATATGTCGTAGAAAGGCGATCAGAATCATCTTCGGAAAATACTTCTTTAAGTTTGTGTGTGTAGCTATACCCAAGAAGCTGCCGCTCAAAAAACCAGTTGGCAAACTTCTCGTATTTTTTATTCATATCATAGATTTTCTTNTANGCCTGATATTTATTTTTGAAAGTCTCNTATCTGGAGTCTTTCATAAAAATCTTACCATCGTCCCCAACGGTTTTGTTTTTAACTGTTTCGGCAATAGTATTTAGTACGTCAAAATTATGCTTTGGNGCCAAAAGTTTGACGTTTCTTTTTTCTCTATCAGTAAGAATATTGTAGGTTTGAGCCTCAAGCACAAGCCTGCATCTCTTGTCGCCAAAGCTCGAAAGAGTTCCAGCTTGAATCAAAGATGACACGACGCCGATATTTACACCAGCTTCTTTAGCGGCATCGAAGCAGTCAATTTTATTTGAGAACTCAATGTCTCTAAATTCAAGCAGATGAGAAAGCACTTTGTCTGAAACGCCCTTAATGGCATTTAATCCAAAGCGGATATCGTTTCCTTGAATTTCAAAATCCGCCTTTGACTTAGAAAGGTCTGGGGGCAAAAGACGGATGTCGAAGAAGCTGAGTTCTTGCGAGATCGACTCAATCTCTTCGTGTGGATTTGGTTCATGCCTAGACGACCTAAGCAAAGCAAGGAAGAACTCCTTTGGATGGTTAAACTTAAGATAGGTTGTCAGCGCACTAAGGGTTGCGTAGCTAAAAGCGTGAGACGCATTGAATGAATAATTCGCGCTATCTTCGGCAACCTTCCAAAGAACGTCTGCAATCGCAGGATCAAGATTATTGGCAGTGATCTTTTCTCTGATCTTCTGTTGCCAAGCGGGCATTTCGCTAACTTTCTTTTTTCCTACGATACGGCGAACCGTTTCTGCTTCGTCAAGGGTGAATCCAACCTTAACGATCATCTTCATCAACTGTTCTTGGAAGATTGGGATGCCTCCAGTTACACTGAGAATGTCGTCAAAGAAAGGGTGAACTGATTGGAAGTCTCCAGTTCTAACGTATGTTGCATACTGCTCCAAGAAGTCTAATGCTCCGGGTCTTGCCAGAGAAAGCACGCAAGCAAGCTCAAGCATGTTTCGCGGCTTTACCTTTTTGCAAACATGAAAGTTTGTGTTCGCTTCGATTTGGAAGAGTCCCTTTGGGTTCGACAAATCCTGCAAAAATTTGTAAGTCGATGAGTTATCAAAATCAAGATTCTTGAAGTCGAGACCAAGGCGCTGACAAGTATCATAAACTACAGTAAGAGTTCTGAGGCCAAGGATATCAAACTTAACTGTAATTTCTGAGACGTTATTCATGTCATAAGCAGATACAATTTCACCGTCTCCCGTCTTTTGAAGCGGCATAATATCCTCATTATTGTAATAAGAGATCGATATGCCAGATGGGTGAACGCCGGTATTCTTATTCAGAGCCTCGATTTTTTTTGCAATTTTAAAGACTTTAGGATTCTTATCGCAGAAAGCCTTGAACTGCTCGCTCTCGTCGTAGGCATCCTTTAGCGCGAATACCTTTCCAAACTGCTTTGGAATCACATCGCTTACAGCATTCACCTCGTCCTCTGACATTTCGGCAACGATCTTGCCGCATTCTTTAATGCAGAGTTTACCAGTTAAAGTATTCATGGTAAGAATCTTACAGGTCTTACCGCTATACTTTTCCTTAATGTAGTTGATTACCTCTGCTCTCTTGGAGAATTCGATGTCGTTATCAACGTCAGGCATAAGAGAGCCATCAAGATAGGTAATGCCATCAACGATAATCTTCTTGGCACGGCTCTTTGATACGAACCGCTCAAAGAATAGTCCGTTCTTGATTGGATCTACATTAGTTACGCCAATCAGAAAAAGAACCAAAGAGCCAGCCGCAGACCCACGACCGTAACCAGTAGGAATATCATGCTCATGAGCATAATTAAGAATGTCCCAATTAAGCAGAACATAATCGACGAAACCAAGCTCTTCAAAGATTGCCAGTTCATATTTAGCTCGCTCATAATAATCTTTTTTGTTTTGTAGTTTATCTATGCCTTTTGTTTTGACAGCCTTGAGGCAAAGCTGCCGTAGGAATTCAAAGTTTGAAACGGTTGGATCAATACCAAGAGATGCATAATATCTTGGATCGATCTTAATTTCTGGAAGACGAACACCAGGGGGCACTGGGTTCTTGTATTTTTCAAACGATTCTTGGAAAGCTTTCATACTTCTACCCCCATAATCAGCTTACGGAAAATCTTATAATTCATTGTGATGTCGTACAAGGCATTGTGAAGCTTTGAAGGGTCATGGTCAATACCAAAATGTTTCAAAAGGAACGCTTGGTTAGTCTTTAGCCCCTTTTCTCTAAAGTGCATAAGTTTCATTTGCCATGAAAGCCTATCTCCAGAATATTTAATATCTTTAAACATTGCGGTAGCCAATGCTCTTGTGTCCAGCATTCTAGGTAAGAAGCTCCAATTGTTCTGGATTCCAATAGTCCGCATCATCGTGTTCAGAATATAAATGTCATAATTCAAGATATTCTGACCGACAAGAATATAGTTCTCGTCATACAAAAACTTAGAAAACATCTTCCAAACATCCAGCGGAGGCTTGGCTTTGGCTAGATAACTGCCATGGTTAAAGCCTGTAATTCTTGCTGCGTCAGCAGAAACATTTAGATCAGGGTAGTGAACAAACTCATCATACTGTTCAATGATGTCTTCTCCTTTGCAGACAATCCAAGAAAGCTGCCAAGGGCGAGAATCGGTTAGAGACAACCCCTCGGTTTCAGTATCAAATACAACGTACTTCTGATTAATTTTCTGCCTTAAAAGATCGTTCATGATACCTCCTTCCAAGATTGGAATGAAAACTCTTTGCTGCCGCAATCAGATAAGTCTGGCGCTGATAAGGTACGGCTTCTGCCCATTGTTCCGCTGCAAGCAATTTTGTATGTGATCCAAGCCTCATAATCTTCCCTATTCTTGTAATATATTGATTTAGCTTCAATAACTTGCTTGCCCTTAGACTTGATTACTTTCGAAATAATGTC
>JGI25921J50272_10000664_pt1 | contig 11316 bp, 6 predicted proteins | sample LauGreSu1BDMLBSD_2_FD_50272 | JGI IMG/M metagenome (IMG submission 50272) | reverse complement strand
GACCCGACCTAGACTTGGTCATTGACGGAGGCGCCTTGCTTCGCAAACAGGGCCTGACAGTGAGGGCGCAGCGGATTGAATACGACCAGTCTCAGAACACCCTGAGTGCAGAGGGCGGCGTGAAGATCACGCGAGAAGGCAATACCTTCCAAGGCCCTTCTTTGAGTTTGCAAGCAGACTCTTTTCAAGGCAAGTTTTTAAAACCTGAATACACGCTGCTCAAAGGTGGCGGGCATGGTGAGGCCTCAGAAATAGAGTTTGTTGACGCGCAGCGCGCCATCATCCGCAATGCCACTTACACCACCTGCAGCCGCATTCAAGGCCCCAGTTGGCTGCCCGAGTGGATTTTGAAAGCGGCCAGCCTGCAAATCAATGAAGAAGACAACAGCGTTCAGGCCAAAGACCTGCAACTTCGCTTCAAAAATGTACCCATTTTGGCGGCGCCCTCTCTCACTTTTCCGCTCAGCAATGAACGCCAATCTGGGTTTTTGGCCCCTCTGGTTGGCATTGATACTGTCAGCGGCATTGAATTAACTTCGCCTTACTACTGGAACATTGCACCCAACCGCGATGCCACACTCAGCACCACCCTCATGAGCAAACGGGGCGTGGCTCTCGATTCTGAATTCCGCTATCTTGAGACCGACAGCCAAGGCCAAGTGCGCTTGAACCTCATGCCCAATGACTCCTTGAGACAACAATCTCGTTGGGGCGTGTCGGCGCAGCATTCGGGTGGCGTTGAGACGGGCAACTCGGTGTTGGGCCGCTTGGGTGTCAATGTCAATGTCAACAGGGTCAGCGATGACAATTACTGGCGAGACTTTCCGCGCTCTGGTTTGTCACTGACCCAGCGATTGTTGCCTGCCTCAGGTAGCTTGCATTGGGCACAAGGCGATTGGTCCATGATGACCCGCGTGCAGCAATTCCAAACCCTGCAGGACGTCAGCTCCCCCATCACGCCGCCTTATGATCGATCGCCCCAAATTGTGGCTCAATACAACAAATGGGACTTGAATGGCTTTGATATCGGATTCACGGCCGACACCACCCGATTTGAAGCCGATTACAGCCGCATCCCAGGGGGTAGTCGCACCGTTTTGAGAAATGGTCAGCGCAGTTTTGCAGTTGCACAAGTCAGCCATCCCTGGCGCAAGCCTTGGGGGTTTGTGGTTCCCAAAATTCAATTGCACGGCACTCGCTATCAATTGGACACCGCACTTGACAATGGTCAACTTGATGCCAATCGCTTGTTGCCTACTTACAGCCTTGACACGGGTTTGATTTACGAACGCGACGCTGCCTACTTTGGCCGGCAGCTTCGGCAAACGCTAGAGCCCCGCGCNTTTTTTGTGCGCACACCTTATAAAGANCAAAGTCTGNTGCCCAGCTATGACAGTGGCGTCACCGACTTCAATCTGACCACCATTTACGCCGAGAACCCTTATGTGGGCCAAGACAGAATTGCCGACTCCAATTTGGTCACGCTGGGTGTCAACAGCCGTTTCTTTGATGCCAATAGCGGCGCAGAATTGGCTCGCTTGGGCATCGCCCAAAGGTATCGCTTTTCAGACCAATTGGTGCGCTTACCAGGCGAGTTGCCCGTTGCGTCGGGCTTCAGTGACATCTTGTTAGGGGCAGGGGTCCGCTGGGACAGCCGTTGGAGTGTTGACTCGACCCTTCAATTTGACGCCCAAACCCACCGCACCACACGCACCACACTCACCACGCGCTTCAACCCCACGCCCTATCGAGTGTTCAACACAGCTTACCGACTCGCGCGCGACCAAAGTGAGCAACTTGATGTGGGGTGGCAATGGCCGCTGCGCGATTTCACCTTTGAGCGTGGCAACCCTACCGAAGGCAGCCCCTACCTCACCCCTGGTCAGGGCTTGGGCGCAGATCGTTGGTACAGTGTAGGACGCATGAATTTCAGCCTGAAGGACCGAAAATTGGTCGATACTTTGTTGGGCTTTGAATATGATGCAGGTTGTTGGCTCGGCCGCGTGGTTTATGAACGCCTGCAAAGCACCACCACCACGTCTCGAAGTCGCATTTTGTTTCAACTTGAATTTGTAGGATTGGCTCGCGTTGGCTCTAGTCCGTTGAAGACATTGCGCGACAATATCCCCCGTTATCAATATCTTCGCGAAGATTTGGCGCCCACCAGCAGATTCAACTCCTATGACTAATTTATTTGCTCTGAAATCCACTCAAGTTCTCGCTGGCATCCGCGCACTCTTGAGCATTGGCAAACCATTTAATAAGAAGCGAGGTTTGGGTATCACCCTCGCGTTGTGGACGGCGCTTGCAGTTCCAGGCTGGGCCCAGGCGCAAAGCAATGTCCAAGCTAGATCTGCAGACTACATTGTGGCCGTGGTCAATTCAGAGCCCATCACCAACAAAGAAGTGCAAAACCTCAAGCTGCGCTTGCAAAAACAATTGCCACCTGGGGCGCCCAGCCTCAGCCCTCAAGCTTTAACGCAACAAGCGCTCGATCAATTGATCAATGAAAGAGCTCAGTTGCAACAAGCACAAGAAAGCGGTATTCGCGTTGATGACAATGAGGTAGAACAAACAGCGTTAAGCATTGCTCGACAAAACCAAATTTCGATAGAAGATCTTTATAAACGTCTTGCTATAGATGGTGTGAGCGTGTCTGGCTTTCGCGATCAATTGCGCAAACAACTCATCATCAGCCGTTTGCGAGAACGTGATGTCGACAACAGAGCCCGCGTTTCCGACGCTGAAGTCGAGCAACAAATTCAAAGTGAACAAGCCGGTCAGGCTGGCTCGGCCAGGCCCATTGATTTGAACTTGGCCATGATTTTGATTGCTGTTCCCGAAAACAGTTCTGACAAAGAAGTGGCTGAATTGAAAGTCAAAGCGCAGCAGATTGTGCAACGCGCCAAATCTGGCGAAAGCTTTGCAGCGCTGGCGCTTTCATTTTCACAAGCCTTGGACAGAGGTGCCAATGGTGGTGAGATGGGCTTGCGGGCTGCCGATCGTTACCCCAGCCTGTTTGTTGAAAGCACACAAAATCTCAGACCAGGAGAAATTTCAGAGCCCGTTCAATCTGGCGCTGGTTTTCACATTCTGAAGGTTTTAGACAAGAAGCAAAGCGAGATGAGCAGCGCCATGCTGGTTCAAACTCGCGCTCGACACATCTTGCTGCGCATTGGCAATGAGCTCACTGAAGCGGCTGCAAGAAGCCGTCTTCTCAACTACAAGCAACAAATTCAAGCAGGTACAGACTTTGCAACGTTAGCGCGTCAGTTTTCACAAGATGGCAGCGCGAGTGCGGGGGGTGATTTAGGCTGGGCAAGCCCCGGTCAATTTGTGCCAGAGTTTGAACAGGTCATGGCACGCCTGCGCCCTGGACAAGTCTCAGACCCCCTCGTTTCGCGCTTTGGCGTGCACCTGATTCAAGTGATGGAAAGGCGAGAAGCACCCATGACCGTGCGTGAGCAACGTGAAATGGTGCGCAATCAATTGCGTGAAAAAAAATTAGAAGAGTTGTACGCCAATTGGGTGACCGAGCTGCGTGGCCGCGCCTACGTTGAGTTGCGCGAACCACCTCAATGAAGCACATCCCACGCAAGCGCTTCGGCCAACACTTTTTATCCGACGGCGGCATCATTGATGCCATTGTCGACGCTATTCATCCGCAAGCCGGTCAAGCCATGGTTGAAATTGGGCCGGGTCTTGCCGCGCTCACGCAACCCTTGGTTGAACGCTTGGGTCACCTGACGGTCATTGAGCTCGATCGTGACTTGGCGCTTCGCCTTCGACTTCACAAGCAATTGACCGTGGTCGAATCGGATGTTCTGCGTGTCGACTTTACGGCCTTGGCGGCTGGGCAAAAAATCAGGGTGGTGGGCAACTTGCCTTACAACATTTCCACCCCTATTTTGTTTCACCTGCTCGCACACGTGAATGCCATTGAAGATCAACACTTCATGCTTCAAAAAGAAGTCATTGATCGGATGGTGGCTGCACCAGCAACTTCTGACTATGGCCGCTTGTCGGTCATGTTGCAGTGGCGCTATGCCATGGAGAATGTGCTGTTTGTACCGCCCGAAAGCTTTGATCCACCGCCGCGAGTTGACAGTGCGGTGGTGCGCATGGTGCCTCACGCAGAGCCAGCCAACATCGATGTCAAGCTCCTAGAAAAAATGGTGCAAGTGGCGTTCAGCCAACGTCGCAAGTTGTTGCGCCACACTTTGGGCGCGTGGCTCACTGAAAGAAATTTTGCGGGCCACTTTGATGTGCAGCGGCGTGCAGAAGAGGTAAGCGTTCAAGAGTACCTGCAACTGGCAATAGCTTTGAACCCTGAAATTTGAATGAAAAAAAAGTGCAAGGGCAATGAAGCCTTTGCACTTTTTGAAACTGAGCTAGCAGCTTGTGAATGGGTCAGGCAGCTGCGAGCCAATAACCTGCATTGAATGGGCTGCTCATGCGCAGCGCCAATGGCGATACATCGACCAATTTGTCGGTTGGCATTTTCTCGCCCTCTTCAGTGACCATCTCTACGCCGTCTGCATCCAACTCTGGGGTGACATCGGCCAGCTTTTCAGAGCCAGCTGTTGCAGCACGCGCCACTGAGAAAGAATAAAAGCAGCGGAAGGGCACTTTGCGATCGCCCCAATAGTCGGCGGTGTCGCGGAAAATGTCGAGCAACTGTTCGCGAGCTTCTTTATCAAACTTGGAGTTGGCAGGAATATGCTCCAACACCACAACAAAGCCAGGCTGCGGGCCAGACTTGTGCAGGGGGTCGGTCATGCTGTCGTAGAGCGCGTCAAAGTTTTTACCGAAGTGCGAAGGCAGCGTGAACTGGGCCGCGATCAAATCGAGCACGTCTTGTTTGCTTTGCGCCTTCGACAAATTGGCGTACAAAAAGTGTTGACCCAAACCGCCTGCCGCTTCCTGCAAATCGCTCACGCGAAAAGCACGAATTGACTGGACGATGTTTGCACGTACACCCTTCAAAGGTGTTTCTTGGTCCTGCCGAATTGGCTTGTCCATCGCCGTTCTCACTCTCTAATTTTTAAAACCAGCCTTTTGGGCTTTTGTTTGACACATTGCGAATGCTCTTTTAAGAACACTCTTCACTTCGTTCATGACCTACTGTGGCTTCACGCTTTTTTAAGGCGTATTCACAATTTCCCGAAAACTTGCGTAATGGTCTTGCGTGTAAAAACACTTTTTGGGCAAGCGGGGCTCATCCCCTCCACACACAATTCTTCGAGCGCCACGGGTTTTTTCACCTGGGGTTCTGACGGTGTATTCGCGATAAAAACCGCGGCTCGCTGGAGGCAAAAGCCGTTCACGATTGCCAAAAACAACCCCATCTTTTTCGTACCGAAACGGCCCACCCTGGCGGATGAGCAGATAGGTTTCTTGGCCCTCTTTGGGCAAGTCCTGTAAAGCGATGGGTGCTGTAACAACTGCTTCGGGAGCTGATTTTGCCTGCACCAAATTAGTGCAAGGCGCAAAAAAAGCCCTAAACAGACGGCAATCCCAGCAAAACCAAGCGTTTTTGAGCGCATGTCATTCCTGTGAAATTAAGCCGCACACCCACTGACAACCTTCAAAATCCACGGGTAAACCCCGAAATTCGAAGGCGCTAGTGTGCCGCAATGTGCTAAAAAAAGCAAGTACTTTCCCCAAGGCTGGGGATTTTCTCGCAGAACTTATCGAACAGCGTTGGCGTCGGCGACGGTCAGCGCCGTCATGTTCACAATTCGACGCACAGTGGCACTGGGCGTGAGGATGTGAACTGGTTTGGCAGCTCCCAGCAAAACGGGGCCAATGGCAATGTTGCCACCTGCTGCCGTTTTGAGCAGGTTGTAAGAAATATTGGCCGCATCGATATTGGGCAAGACCAATAAATTGGCGTCGCCTTGCAACGTGCCATTGGGCATTTGTAAGGCGCGGGCATGGCCATCTAGGGCAATGTCGCCATGCATTTCACCATCGACCTCTAGCCACGGTGCATCTTTCTGCAGCAAGGCCAAAGTGGTGCGCATTTTCACGGCACTCGGTTCATTGGATGTACCAAAGTTGGAGTGCGACAACAAAGCCACCTTGGGTCGAATGCCAAAGCGCTGCATTTCATGGGCAGCCATGACCGTGATTTCCGCCAATTGCTCTGCACTGGGGTCGTAATTGACATGCGTATCGACCAAGAAAACTTGGCGGTTGGGCAACATCAAACCGTTCATGCAAGCGAAAGTGTTCACGCCAGCGCGCTTGCCGATCACTTGTTCTATGTAGGGCAGATGCGTAGCGTTGGTGCCCCAAGTGCCGCAGATCAGGCCATCTACATCGTCTTTGTGCAAAAGCATTGCGCCAATCAATGACAAGCGGCGGCGCATTTCAATTTTGGCGACCTGCACCGTAATGCCCTTGCGCTCCGTCATGCGGTGGTAGGTTTGCCAGAAGTCGCGATAGCGGTGATCGTCCTCGACATTGACCACTTCGTAATCCAAGCCTTCTTTCAATCGCAAGCCGAATTTGACAATGCGCTCGGCAATCACGGCCGGACGGCCGATGAGAGTGGGGCGCGCCAAGCCTTCGTCGGCCACAATTTGTGCTGCGCGCAAGACCCGCTCTTCTTCACCTTCGCTGTAGGCCACGCGCTTTTTCAGGCCGCGCTTGGCGGCGGTGTAAATGGGCTTCATGGTGGTGCCAGAGGCATACACAAAGCTTTGCAAACGCTCACGGTAGGCTTCCATGTCGGTGATTGGCCTTGAAGCCACACCACTGTCGGCGGCAGCCTGCGCCACTGCAGGCGCAATTTTGATCATCAAGCGTGGGTCAAAGGGCTTGGGAATGAGGTAGTCCGGCCCAAACACCAGCGGCTGCCCAGCATAAGCCGCTGCCACCACTTCGCTTTGCTCGGCTTGCGCCAAGTCGGCAATGGCATACACCGCTGCAATTTCCATCTCTTGCGTGATGGTGGTTGCACCGCAGTCCAAAGCGCCCCTGAAAATGTAGGGGAAGCACAAAACGTTGTTGACCTGATTNGGGAAGTCGGTACGGCCCGTGGCCATGATGGCGTCATCGCGTACCGCTTTGACATCGTCGGGCAAGATTTCGGGGTTGGGGTTGGCCAATGCAAAGATCAAGGGCTTGGCCGCCATTCTTTTCACCATGTCTTGTTTCAAGACACCGCCCGCAGACAAACCCAAGAATACGTCGGCACCGTCAATGGCTTCGGCCAATGTGCGCTGGTCTGTTTTTTGGGAAAACTGAATCTTGTCTTCGTCCATCAATTCTGTGCGGCCTTCGTAAACCAAGCCCGCCAAGTCGGTAACCCAAATGTTTTCCCGGCGAATGCCAAGTTTGAGCAACAAGCCCAAGCACGCCAATGCTGCCGCTCCCGCGCCTGAAGTGACCAACTTAACTTGGCTTGGGTCTTTGCCCACCACTTTGAGGCCATTCAAAATTGCCGCACCCACTGTGATCGCAGTGCCGTGCTGATCGTCGTGGAAAACGGGAATCTTCATGCGCTCGCGCAATTTGCGCTCGACATAAAAACAATCGGGGGCTTTGATGTCTTCTAGGTTGATACCACCAAAAGTGGGCTCGAGTGCCGCAATGATTTCAACCAGTTTTTCGGGGTCCTTCTCATTGATCTCAATGTCAAACACATCGATGCCAGAGAATTTTTTAAACAAGACGGCTTTGCCCTCCATGACGGGCTTGCTAGCCAAGGGNCCAATGTCGCCCAAGCCTAAAACTGCCGTGCCGTTGGTNACAACGCCCACCAAATTGCCGCGACTGGTGTATTTGAATGCGGCCGCGGGGTCTTTGACAATTTCTTCGCAAGGTGCGGCCACGCCAGGCGTATAAGCCAAGGCCAAGTCGTGCTGATTCACCAACTGCTTGGTGGCACTGACTGCAATTTTTCCAGGTGTGGGGAACTCGTGGTACTCAAGCGCCGCTCGGCGCAATTGAGCGCGGCGCTCTTCAGCATTGACTTTCGCCATGTGTTGTCTCCTTTAGGGCACGAACCGCCCTCTCAACGAGTGAGGGGCTTAAGCTCTGCATCATCCCATTTTAGACGCCAGTTCACGGACGGCCTTTGTGGAAAGCCGCATACAAAGTAGGCAGACTTTTGACTTCAAAGCAAAAGTGAAACGCAGATGCTGCTGAGCTTGGCCTGCTTAACCGCGCATCAAGGCCTCAATTTCATCGGCTTTTACCGGCACGCCGCGGGTCATCAATTCGCAGCCATTGGCCGTCACAACCGCATCGTCTTCAATGCGAATGCCGATGTTGTGAAAGCGCTCTGGCACACCCGGTGCGGGTCGAACATAAATACCCGGCTCGATGGTCAGTACCATGCCGGGCCGCAAGACCCGACTGGGTCGGTCTTTGATAAGTTCGCCGCTCAAGGGGTCTTTGCGTTCACTGAATGTGCCCACTTCTGAGGGCTCGACATAGCTGCCGCAGTCGTGCACATCCATGCCAAGCCAATGGCCTGTGCGGTGCATGTAAAACTGAAAATAATTTCGATTGGCGATCACGTCTTGCACATGGCCCACTTTGTTGGCATCCAACAGGCCAACATCCAACATGCCTTGAGCCAAGACCTTCACGGTGGCTTCGTGCGGATCGACAAAACGCGCGCCCTCGCGCGTGGCCGCCACTGCCGCATCTTGAGAGGCCAACACCAAGTCGTAGAGTTCGCGCTGTGCGGCGCTGAATTTGCCATTGGCAGGAAAGGTTCGCGTGATGTCGCTGGCATAGCCGTCGAGCTCGCAGCCTGCATCAATCAGAACCAAATCACCACTCAAAATAGGCCCCGCATCGGCGCGGTAGTGGAGCACACACGCATTGGCACCACCCGCTACGATGGAGCCATAGGCGGGGTATTGCGAGCCGTGTTGGCGAAACTCGTGCAACAGTTCGGCGTCTAAATGGTATTCACGGACCTCTTGTCCGGCACGCAGCATGGCGGCAGAGCGCTTCATGGCGCGAATGTGTGCGCCAGCACTGATTTGCGAAGCGCGTCGCATGATGTTCAATTCGTGTTCGTCTTTGACCAAGCGCATTTCGTCCAACAGGTCGCACACATCGCGCTGTTGGGTAGGGCACAAAGCGCCATACCTGACCCGTGCACGCACGGCATTCAGGCCGGCTTCAATGCGGGCTGACAAATCGGAGTGGGTTGCAAACGGATACCAAACGGCCGCTTTGTTTTCTAGCAGGACTGGTAATTTGGCATCCAACACAGCGCTTGGCCAAGCTTCATGGACAGCCAACTGCTTGATTGCGGCATCTGGCCCCAAGCGCACACCATCCCAAATTTCACGCTCCATGTCTTTGGGCTGACAAAACAAAGTTGACCGGCCATCGGCGCTTAAAACCAAACAAGCATTGGGCTCTGTGAAACCCGTTAAGTAATAAAAGTAACTGTCGTGCCGGAACAAAAAGTCGCTGTCGCGGTTGCGTTGGCGCTCGGGCGCAGTGGGGATGATGGCAATGCTGTTGGGCGATTGCGCGGCCATGAGGGCTGCCAATTTGGCACGGCGTGCTGCGTACAAGTTGGGATCAAATGTCATCTTGAGGTCGTTTTCTAGAGGGTGGGTTTTGAATTCGCCGAGTTGGTTTGATTGAGTTCATGCAGGCGCTCTGGGGTGCCAACATCGGTCCAGGCTCCGGTATAAAGGCTAGCACTTACTTGCCCGCGATCCATTGCAGATCTTAGCAAGGGCGCCAAAGGCGCCGCTTTTCCTTGAGGATTGCCCAAGGGCATNCCTGTGATGGCCGGGTCGAAAAATTCTTTTTTGTACAAGGCGAATGTGCTGAAAGTGAAGAGGCTAGCAGGCTTTGGCAGATTCAGTGCCAAGCCCTCTTCAGACAAGCCAAAATCGCCTGCTGGATTGTGCGGGGGATTGGGAACCAACCAAATGTGGGCCAATTGAGGGCTGTTCTGAAATGTTGTTTTGTGTTCAACCGAGAATTTGAAATCGGGGGCAAAAATATCGCCTGCCAACACCCAAAATACTGGGGCCAAGGAGGGCAAGGCCCGCACAATACCGCCAGCTGTTTCTAAGGCGTAGCCAAAATCTTTGCCCTCATGGGAATACTTTAAACGCACACGGCCAACCTCTGGCAGGTCTGGGTTGAGTCCAAAGTGCGATTCAATTTGCGGGCCCAGCCAAGCCGTGTTGATCAGCATGTCATGCTGCCCCGCCGCCGCCAGCGCTTCCATGTGCCACTGCATGAGGGGTTTGCCGTGTACCAACAGCATGGGTTTGGGCGTCTGGTCTGTGAGTGGTCTCATGCGCTCGCCTCGACCTGCTGCTAAAACCATGGCGGTTGCCAAGGTCTCGGCAGACGTGCCGCGCCAATCATTTGCAGCCGATGGCTCTAAATTGGAATCCAAGGTATTCAAACGCATCCCGCTATGTTGCCACGGTGTCGGGCTTGCGGGCACTCTTGGACAGTAAAATATCGNGCTAACTTGTGAAATTGACACGACTATCTTTTTGGAGCCCCCATGGCAATCACCCAACCCGCAGCTCATCAAATGGCCAACGCAATTCGTGCCCTGGCCATGGACGCTGTTCAACAAGCCAATTCGGGTCACCCAGGTGCGCCCATGGGCATGGCCGATATGGCGGTAGCTTTGTGGGGCGAGCATTTGCAACACAACCCCAAAAANCCTCATTGGGCCAACCGNGACCGCTTCGTTTTGTCCAACGGTCATGGCTCCATGCTGATTTATGCCTTGCTGCACCTCACTGGCTACCCTTTGCCCATGACGGAGTTGAAAAACTTCCGCCANTTGCACAGCAAAACCGCCGGTCACCCCGAAGTTGGCATCACCCCTGGCGTTGAAACCACCACAGGCCCTTTGGGACAAGGCATTACCAATGCCGTAGGCATGGCCTTGGCCGAAAAATTGTTGGCCACCGAATTCAATCAGCCTGGTCACTCCATCGTCGACCATCACACCTATGTGTTCATGGGCGATGGTTGCTTGATGGAAGGCATCAGCCACGAGGCTTGCGCATTGGCGGGTGCATGGAAGCTCAACAAGCTGATCGCCATGTACGACGACAACGGCATCTCCATTGACGGCCAAGTGGCCCCTTGGTTCATTGACAACACCCCTCAGCGATTTGCCGCTTATGGCTGGAATGTGATTGATGCCGTAGACGGTCATGATGCAGCGGCTGTGAGCAAAGCCATTGCCGACGCCAAAAACAGCGCTGACAAGCCCACTCTGATTGTTTGCAAAACATCCATTGGCAAAGGCAGCCCCAACCGCGCCAATACGTCTAAAGCTCACGGCGAACCATT
>JGI25921J50272_10000663_pt1 | contig 11317 bp, 18 predicted proteins | sample LauGreSu1BDMLBSD_2_FD_50272 | JGI IMG/M metagenome (IMG submission 50272) | reverse complement strand
TTTGTTTTATGTTTAATAATAATTGAAATTTTTTCTCTATCATCCGATGAAAGGTTTTGATACCAATCCGGATTTATATCCTTATATAATTTTATATCTTCGATGTTAGGCGTTCCATCCGAATTCGGTTGGTACACTCCATCCGAATCCACCCAAACATTCATAGATTCTAATTTTGTTAATTCTACCATTTGTGCGTATCTTTTATGTTTTTAGGTAGCCTCCATCCTTTTTGTCTTCCCCTCACTACTAAATAACTTGAACCTACTGTAAAAGTTATCAAAAATGTGATTGGTGAGTTCAACACAAATAAAGCTAAACTACATAATGTAACCACTGCTATAAAACTTAATCCCTGCTCCATAATTATTTTTATTTATTTAGAATAAATATTCGAGTCCTTTAGTATTCGTTCTTTTGAACTTAATATCTATTTCGGATGTAGTTATAGCCTCTTTAACCTGCTTCTTATACCACCAATACAAATCTTCTAATGTCCCCTTTCCTCTCTGTCTCTCCATTGCTTTATCCCACAAATCCTTTCCGAATTCCTTCTTCAGCTCCATCCTCAATTTCCACAATATCATTTCCTCATCTCTACCGGCTTCCAACTCTAACTTAATAGCCTTCACCCTTTTCATTCTACTAGCTTCTATTGCGGCCTGTTCTCTATTCCTTTGGTCAGTACCACCATAGTTCTTATATGCTTCATTGTATGCACTTTCCGAAGTTTCTCTCATCATCTTAGCTTCACTAAACATATATGAATAATCAAAATCACCATTTCTGATTTTTAATAGAAGTGGTGCTTCTGATTTAAGTGGTTTATTAGGTCTACCCTTAGTCCACCATCTGAACGGATTGTATCCCATAAATATTAGTTTACAAGTTCAATTCTGAATGTACCATCTTCATTGAACCATCCTTTTAATTTATATTGTTTATCGTTATCACTAGCCGATGTCAAATAACCAGTCATATGCGGTCTTTCACCCATTCCCTTCTCAATGATTGCATCGAATTTAATAGTAGTACTTTTTATCGCCTTACCATCACTAAATATATCCGAATCTATCTTAGTATCAAAAGATTTCATACCACCCAATCTCATATGTCCGGCAGCTTGTAACTTACCTAAATAAAATTGAACTTGTTCATTACTAACACCTTCTTTCTTAGCTTTAGTCAACATTCTATCACTACGCATCTTTCTTACCTTAGATGATGAGTATGCTTTTCTCTTTGTACCTACTAATATGTCTCTCATCTTATAGTTGTTGAATTTTTTCCATTACATCAGTTACATCAATATCTCTAAGGTATCCAATCACATCGTTAGTAACTGGTGTATCGTATGTTAGGTGTCCATCAGGACCCAAAACCGCTAACTCATACAAACCTTTATCACCACCATAGCTATATGGTGTTTTAACTACACTAGCACCATATCCATTATCAAATGTGATACGAGCTTGAACACCCCCAATATGACCGGGATGTTGAACAAATTCTAAATCTTTGAATGTTTTCATTTCTTTTTTCCTTTAATGCTTTTAACAATAGCTTGTATTAACCAATAGTTCATAACAAATATACGAAATTATTTTCTTTTTACCAAATCTTTTTTATCCCGTCCCATAATAATTTTTAATTGGGATTCCTTTAGCATTGATACCGGTTCTTTTTTTTGTTTAGGAGTTTCTTCAGGCAACTTATAGTTTTTAGCTAATCGTTCCATCCAATCCTTTGTTTGATTACTCATAGTTTTATTTTAGATTATTCATTTTAATTGCATGTAAGAATTCCTGTCTTACTAAGTTATCCTTCTCCACAAATGCCCCACTAAATTTGTTGGTGGTCATCATACTATCTGGATGTTGTACACCTCTCATACCACAACAAAGGTGATGTCCACTAATCGATACCGCCACATCCTCACATTCTAATTTATCAGTAACAAATTTGTGTATCTGAGCCGTTAGGGATTCCTGCATTTGAGGTCTCCTACTGAACCATTCAACTACTCTATTTAATTTACTCAATCCGATTACATTTTCTTTTGGTATGTAAGCCACAGCTGCATATCCATAGAAAGGTAAGTTATGATGAGCGCACATTGAATTAACTTTGATACCCGTCTGAATAACTACACCATTGTAATGCTCCTCATTTGGGAATACAGTGATATCAGGTTCCTTTGTTATACTACCTTTAATCAAATCATCCAACCAAGCTTTAGCTACTCTCTTTGGGGTATCTATTGTTTGAGGGTCAGCTTCATAATCAAATCCTAATGACTCTAAGAATAGGCCATAGTACTTAGCTGCCGAATCCAATCGTTTACTCTTTTCAAACTTATCTATTACTTCGTTTCCGTTTGCTTTACTTAACATCTTATTATAATTTCATAGGGTTAAAAAAATGGGAGGACCGAAGCCCTCCCGTTATGCTTGGAGAAGCTAACCCCTCAACTTCTTACCAAACAATAGTTTCTGAATCTTCTTCGGTTGGTTCGGTGAATAACTTCTCATCAGCCTTCTCATCCTTCACATACTTCTGAACTAACTGCTTCACATAAGTTCTCTCACTATCTGCTCCACCATCGTTACTAAAGAATGGGAAGATACCAATCTCAGCTGCTTCGAACAAATTGAATCCATCGTACAACAACCCAGCTACCTCAACACTAGCACGAGTTGATACCATCGAACTCAACTTACCATCACCACCTTTACTTACCTCACGAGTGTGATGAGCGATTTCAGCTACTGCTTTCAAATCATCATCATTCACATTCGGATACATATACTTCAATAATCCAAATTCCTGCTCATCGTTTAACACATCCATTTCAATGGTAGTGAAACGGTCCATAATTGCTCTATCGATAACACGCGTTGAAGTGTATTCACCCCCGATATTCGCGGTAGCGATAAAGGTCACACCTTCGGCCACATTCACAATTGGTGAACCTTCAGCCTCATCCAAACGTAAGTAACGTTGTCCCTGGTCTAATACGGTCATCAAGATGTTCCAAGCATCAGGGTGTGCTCTACTCAACTCATCCAATAAGATAACAGCGTTCTTAGTACTGATAGCCTTAACGAATGCTGATTCACTAAAGAAAGTACCTTTCTTAGAATCGAAGTGAGTGTTACCAATTAAGGTTGCTCTAGCATCCTGCGTTGCTCCTAAGTTGAAGTAGAAATCAGGACGATTCAAACCTTTGGTTAATGCCTTAGCTGCCATAGTTTTACCACAACCAGCAGGTCCAGTCATCATAATGTTTTTAGCTCTAACTGCTGAACGGATTAAGTACTTCCACTTAAGGTCAGTCATTACGATTGATTCAGGCTTTAATNCNACTGAATCATTGTGGATGAAGTTTTTGATTTCTTCGTGTGTACCACTTACTTCGTTATTCACTTCGGCGTTACTCTTAAGAGGAGCAACTAAGTCCGAATACTCTTTCATATCAACCGGATGAAGTTTTTGATTTCTTCATGTGTACCACTTACTTCGTTATTCACTTCGGCGTTACTCTTAAGAGGAGCAACTAAGTCCGAATACTCTTTCATATCAACTAAACGATATGAAATCTTACCACCCTTACCAACTACTTGTCTAAGGGCCTTACCCGTCTCATAAGCTTTCTTACGAGTTCCGGTGTTGATACCATTTGTACCTACGATTGTACCGGCGGTATTCGCCAATTTGAAATGCGAACCAACCTTTTCTACTTTGAAAATTTGGTTACTTACTTTGTCTTTTAACTTTGCCATAACTGGGGTTATTTAATGATTATTGTTATATTGTTAATTTCTTTACTTCATAAAGATACGAAAAGTATTCCATATAAACAAGTCTTTTTGTATCTTTTTTTAATTATTTTTCATTGAAAATCAATTAGTTACAATTGATTGATTATCAATAGGTTATTAATCCTTAGCCATAAACAGGCCGTTCATTGTACGAGTAACTTCGTTTACATTGGTTACATTGATATAAGATGCCGCCTTACCATAACAATCTTTGAATACCTTACCACTACCAGAACTAGCATCTACATCACCACTATAATCACTTACAAAGTAACTCAATACTTTGATACCCATCCCTTCAATTTTATCCACCATCTTACGAGTGTGCTTACTAGCGAAATGTCCCTGATACGAATAACCTCTACCATGAAAGTAAGGTTCACCATCGGATATGTTTAAGAAGTATGAATCAATATCATTGGTACTACCTACCATTTGTTTCATCACACCTTCAAATGCCAAACCTTCAGGCGTTGTACCGCCGGGTTGTAAGTATTGGAATAAGGTCTTAACTTTGATGAACTTATCAACTCTACTATCATAAGCCACCACAATGTAAGGTAACTCACCAGATGTAGTACGGAAACTGATTTGAATCTCTAAGTTAGAAATCATATCAACTGCTTTGGCCAATGCTACAACGTTGGTCATAGTTTTTCTCCACTTAGAACCACCCATTGAACCAGATGCATCTACTGAAATGTGTAAGTTAGCTTTCTTATATGCATCCACCTCTTTAGTATAAAACACATGCTCATTACCAAAACCTAAAGATGAAATCATTCTCTTATCCATTCTACCAACTAATTGGCGATTGAATATTGTTTCTCTACTCTCACTACGAACCTGCAATTTCTTTCCTAAGATAGTTCCTAAACGAATACCTTCCGCAACTTCAGTAGCGCAATGTGATTGACACTGATGCTCTCCTTCTTTGGCGTTGTATCGTAAAGATGCTAATGGGAAATCATGCGATTCTAATAAGGTTTGTGTCATCTTCTTAACTACGATACACTCAATACCTTTAGTTACTACTTTACCATTTGCTAACTCCTGCCCTACTGTCTTTAATTCAGTACCTGATTTATCAATGGTATCTAATTGTTTGTTTTCAGTTTGAGATACGTTACCTTTCTTCACATCACCTCTTAAGAATTCCTTTTGTTTCTCAATCTTCTTCTTAAGAATCTCTAATTGTCTTTGAGATAACTTACCTTCAGCGGGCTTACCATTCTTACCTTTACCACCCAACATCACTTTAATCTTACCCACTACACCTTTACCTTCTTCAGCCACTTCATTATCACCAGCTGCCTCATCGAATTCTTCACCTTCATCACCCATACCATCACTACCACCATCTTCACCAATCTCAACTTCGATATCATCTTCACCGGCTTCTTGCTCACCTTCACCTGCTTGCGGTGAACCACTACCNTGTCCTTTACCTTTACCCTTACCTTTAGCTTCGTTTTCAGCTTGTTGAGCTTGTGGGTCGATGTTCTTAAGAATAACATCAAAGATATCACAAGCAACTACTAATGCATCATCGGTAGTTTTTAATCGATTGATATCTGATAACTTAGCCAACTTAGTGATTTCACTCAAACCATTAAGAGCGTTTGCTCTACTGAACTTAGAATGTAAGTTAATCAAACGGAACATATAAGAATCTAATGTTTCTTCACTCATCTCCGTTGATTGCATTCCCTTATCGATAGCAGGGTCATTGAAGTACTTATCGTACATAGCACGATAGTAATCTCTATAACCCGGTGCCCCATCGAAAATGAATTGGTCAATACGTCTATCCTCTACCCAATTAAGAATATCCTTAATGGTATAGATAACATCACTAACACCCTTAGCGTTAGCTGTTTCACTCCACTCTTTTAACTTAGCGGGACCAACTACCTTTTGAATAGATTGGTACATATCCTGCAATAATGTAAAGTTGGATAACTTAATGTGTGAACCTTCGTGTAATGCTAAACCAACTGCCGGGTCAAACTCATTTGGTTCAGCTACCTTAGATGAAATTACTACCGTAGTACCATCAGTATAGGAATTACCTTTAGTGTTAAACTTAACTGGGATGTTTTTACCAGTTACGATACTTACGAAATTGGCGATTGCTCTACGATGAGCTGCCATCTTATACAGGTTCTTAGATTTTTCCTGCTTTGAAGTGTGAACTACGGTATAATCGTTGGTTTCCCAATCACTCATCCACCAAGAGGAGTTACCATATTTACTACTACTATAACTTTTGTACTTTGACATATAAATGGGGTTTTATTTATTGTTACTAATTGATTGAATTCAAATATACGAATAATATTTGACGTAAACAAGCCTTTTATGAAAAAAGATTAAAAATTATTTATTGTAAATCAATGATTTACACATATGTTTTTGTGTAATATATCTAACTAATTGAGTATCAATCAGTTATACGAGGGTCAGAATACCCTAATTTTTTGATTATTTCGGATTCTGAAAGTATTTTGTTCAATTCTTCGGGAATATTCACTACCGAATTCATATTTTGGAATGGTTGGTTTATTTGCCAAGTCCTATATGCATATCGGTCGGATTGGTAATCTTCACCATCTTTAATATTAGCATATTCTTTACCAGGCCAATGAATATAATCTTTTGTACGATTTGTAAAAATTTCTTCTGTGTATTCTAAATTTAACGTATCCATAAGTTCACGTAATTTCTGAAAATTATTAGGAAAGAAATCTTCATATCGTATTGCGTGTATGTTTGGAAAATTATTGTCTCTAGCTTGCATAAACAATTCAGCAGCAACTTCATATTCTTCTACTTTAGAATGATATTCAGAATTACCCCCATCGACTGTTAAATTATTTAGCGGATTACTTCCGGTCTTAATCATACCCGTATATACATTCCAAGGATTTCTAATTACCATAATGATTGTATATTCATAGTACCTAGAATCAGGATGTCTTGTATATGCAATACCCCCAGCTCTTATATCGATTGGTAGCATTGGGTATTTTATTAGAATGTTTTCTTTGTCTCCGGAATAATGTATATCTTCCGGTCTCACAAATGCAGTTTCAAATGGTACTTCATGTAAGTTAGAACACTCACCAAATTTAGATTTAAGAATAGAAGTACCACTATGTGGAAATCCCGTAACCAGTATTTTTGTTTTTTTCAAAATTGTTTTTTATTAATCAATTTCATCTTCATCCCATTCGTTCAATGGAAATGTTGATTGCATTTCTTCATATATAAATGTTAGTTCTTTTTGTACATCTTCAATTCTACCCCAATCTTCAAATGCGATAGCATCTTCTAACATATCTATGATATCTTTGATTTTGTTTTCTACGTTCATAATGCTTTAATTTTTATTAAATATATGATTATTAAACTAAACGATAAAATCATCTTTTATAGAATCTTTTTTGAAGTTACCATTTGGGTCAGGAAGAAAATTGATATCATCACTATATTGTATATGTTCCAATGGTGGTGATACAAAATTATTATAAACTTCATGCTGACTTCCTTTAGATACTCTTGTTATTATCATATAATTTGGGAATTCTCTTATTTGTATTTTTANTTTACTGAAATGTACTGATAGAAAGTGTTCAGGTGGGAATACATAATGTCCATCTTTTAGATATTCCATCATTTGTAAAAATATAAAAGAATAATAATCCATTATTTTAGGTGTGGAATAAGCAAAGCAATCATTTATACCATATGCATTATTCCAAGAATGTAATTGAACTTTACCCATTGGTACATTCAAATACTCATTTAATTCTAATTCAAAATTCTCATCTAAAACAACATCGATTCTAGCTCTAATAATTAAATCATATTTAATATCCAATTGCTTAGATAGCATATTACATTTCCAAACCTTATAATACATCGATAGTTGGCCGAATGCTTTTGATGTATCTTGAAACATTTTAGCTATACTTGTTGGCGATTGTATATGTAAGGATGCAATATCCTGTGTTGTTGATTTGAATATATTATAACTTTCAACTTCAATTCGTTTGGGAGAATATACCTTTTCAAATTCTTTAATAGTATCACCCAATTCAGGATTTTCAATATCCCAAAATGATGCATATACATCTATATCATACTTCTTAATAAGTTCTGTCCAAAAGTTTTTCGTTTCATTCAGGTCTCTCATATGACCCGAAAAGCATAATGCTACTTTCATATTACATTTGTATTAGTTCTACCATCCGACCAATATTTCACATCACCATAGTAGGTAAATATTTCTTCATCTTTTTTTATATCCTTACCAGCTATAAATTCGAATGTTTTATTTTCAATATTAGAACGCCAATATGCATTTGGGGCATCTGAATGATTATATATTGCACCATATCCAAATGGCATTACTTGCATTTCCCAATTTCCACCACTACCTTGAGGCCAATTAAATCTATAATCAATTAATACACTACTAGATTCACCCTTTGGTATTTGTAAATCTAATATAGGAGTTTCTTCTATAAGCTCTCCTTCGAATATATGTTGTTTAGCAAATACACCAAGTCCATGTATAGGACTTTTAGATATATAAATTTTTGTAGGTGGATGTATTATCATATAATATATTTATCATTTTTTACACAAGGNATCTTAACCACTGTTGTTATTGTATCTTGCAATGCTTCAAAATCAGTTGCTTCACCGGGCTCAATAACCACCATCTCACCTTCGTTNTACTCTNTACCATTCATAAGGACTTTACCNTTTGATATAACAGTTATTTCGGTTGCTATTTTATGATAATGTTTTTCATCACGTTCACCAGCTTTGTAATTTTTTACAGCTACCTCAACATCATCCGTTTTATAGAGTGATGGTTCGAAGTTTCCAACTATCCATCCTTTGAACATATCTTTAAGCTTGTGCAATTTCATCTTTATATTTTTTAATTACGTCTGAACAAATTCCTAAACAACTACTAATATCTTCTCCTTCTCTTTCCGGCATTACTGCTATACTTCTAAGGACTGGTTGTCTGCCGGGGTAGACCCAAACATAACCAAATGATGTTAGTGTCATCGTATCATTCTCATGCCAAAACCAATTTATCTCCGAACATTTGAATGAGTTTTCCGTAAAGTATTCAACCGATGCTACATCTTTACAATGAACCCATAACCTATCATTTCTATCATATATCCAATCGAATGTTACTTCGTATTGAGGTTCATCATGTCCTAAATAAAATTTATCATTTACAAGCCATACATCAACTTCAACATCATATCCTAATTGAATTGCCTCATCTATATAAGATGGACTATTTTCTAAATGTGGCTTTTTGCCATCTATGTTTCCTCTATGTGATATCAGTATCATTTGTTTGGTATTTTATATGGGTCTTCTACAAATAATTGTTCTATTGTAGATATACTAAAATTTCTTTCTGGTATAAAATTCTCTGTCCATTCTTTTCTAAATAAATTTGCTTTTATTTTATATGGATGTAATAATTCTATATCTAAAATATCAAAATATTCTTTCATTAAAATTCTACCATCAACTTTTTCAAACCTAAATGGTTCTTTTGCATTCAAATACGATTTAGTAATTCGTTCTTCGGGAGCATGTGTAGTTACCCATTTGAATAGCTTACCATCTTTTTTCCATTTGGATACATTCACCTTACCAGTATCGAAATTCAATTTAGTTTCTCTAAACATTGTTAGTAAATTATCCAAAGTACCAGATATTATATGGTCAGAAATATGATATTCGGCATATTGCCATGCTCTGAAAAATATAGATGATGTGTGGATTTTTGTTGGGTCTACCCTAATAGAATTAAGTATGTATTGTAAATTGGAGTAATATTCATCACCTCTAATTTTAATAACATATTTTGTTTTAACTCTTTCTAATGCAGTTAAAGTTGATATTAATTGTAGATTGATATTTTGTGCACCAAAATCATATGGATATGGTGATAATATTACCGTAAAATTTTTAGGTAAATTTGTAAAATCTATTTCAGTATCAACCCATGTTGAAATAATAACAGGACAATTTGTATAATTTTTTATCCAAAAATCATAACAATCTTGTATCAATCTTCCTTGAATGACAATTGTAACATTTTCCATTATTATAAGTAGACATTAAACTATTTTAACCAACCTATTTTCTTACCATTGATTTTTCTTTCTTTCCATTCTTCTTCCGAACCCGGATATCTCCAAGCCCATACTAGCCAAAATAACATAAAACAACCAATACCAATAAGTGCTGCTGGTTTGTGCCATAGTGTGAATAATAGGAATGTATAACTACCTATCATAGTAGCTAACATAATCCATTTTACTTTTGTTGGATAAATACTTTTTTCTTCCCAACGAATTAAATGTGGTGAGAATGTTGGGTGAGTATGCAACCAATGATTTAATTTTGGTGAACTCTTAGCGAATGCCCACGCTGCTAAAATAGCGAATGTTGTCATTGGTACACCGGGAACAATTGCCCCAACGTAAGCCATACCAACGAAAAATAACCCTAAGGCTCTCCATAACCATACTTTCATAACTTGTTTTTTAATTACCTACCCTGTCCTTTATACTTTTTTGGTTTTTGTGCTTTAGGACCATATGATTTTTTACCAATTGGATTGCTCTTTCTTTTACCAAAAGATACTTTGTTTGCCGAACCTACTGATTTTGCCATTTATTGTTACATTTTAACTGTAAAGTGTAATATAACATATTGGTGTAACCTATTTTATAATATTAGCATTCTTAAGCATTCTAGCCGTTTCTACCCATTTCTTTCCGATTTGGTTATAGATAGGTTTTCTTAAAAATGCATCAATTGCTTTTTGAATGTTCTGAGCGATATTAGTATCAACGATTTTTATTTCGCCTGATTTTCTATCCCTAAATTTAGATTGATATTTTTTATATTCGGTATTATCCACAATGATGAAGTTTCCACCAAACATAGATTGAAATGCTCCCAAATTGTTTTGNCAAGCTTTCCATATTTGGGTTACTCTTTCAGCAGATAGAGTTCTATCTCTACTTGCGTTTCTTTCTTGTGCAACCTCTAATGATGTGTTTACAAATACCATATAACAATCGTATCCAAGTTTTTCAGCGTGCTCTTTTTTCTCCTTAATCTTTGTTACCTCATCGCCAGTGCCATCGATAATCATTCCCAATCTACCAGCTTCATAAAAAGCTTGTTGTTGTTTTGTTATTTTTTTGGCCTGATTACGAATTGATTTTGGATTATCTTCACCCGCAATGAAATCCCACATTTTTGGGTCTTCTTTTTCAAACTTTCCCAAATCTTTAGGATTGATACCATTATCTTTTAGAGCTTTCTCAAACGCAGTATCTGAATTTACTAATTTCAATCCACCGGCTGATACGGAACTTATTGATGTTTTACCAACTCCAAATATTTCTTTGGCAGTATATGATTTTCCACTACCC
>JGI25921J50272_10000660_pt1 | contig 11323 bp, 8 predicted proteins | sample LauGreSu1BDMLBSD_2_FD_50272 | JGI IMG/M metagenome (IMG submission 50272) | reverse complement strand
AGTAATGAATCTGGCATGACTGCTTTATTATACGCACTGTCTAATGGCCAAAATTGAGGCACAGTAGCAGCTTTGACTAGTCTTGTTGGGTGGGTTTTATAATCATGAATGCTATGCTTACCCCAAATGGCAAAATTTCTTAAATGTGCAAATATGGGTGTATAAGCAAGGCCAATCGTTATAACAATTAACACTATAAAACCATATAATATTTTCTTTAACATAAAAGGATCAATTTGATTTGTTATTAAACAACTATGCTTATTTTTATTCCTTAGTTGTAAATTTTACTCAAATTAAAAAAATATATGTCTTTATCACAATCATTTGAAGAAATTATTGAAAAAAGAAGGTCTAATAGAAAGTTTGACCCCAATGTAGAAGTGCCGGACGAAGTGATAAAGAAAAGCTTAGAACGCAGCATCCTCTCTCCAAATAGCAGCAATATGCAGTTATGGGAATTTTATTGGATCAAAGACCCTGCCTTACAAAAGGATTTTCACGAATATTGTTTAAATCAAAATGCAGCAAGAACTGCAAAACAATTGGTGGTATTTGTAACTCGTCAAGACCATTGGAAAAAAAGAGTACAATGGCATTTAGACAATATTAAAAAAGGTATCACAGGTGAAACCACCCCAAGTCAAGATAAATTGATGACCTACTATGGTAAATTAATGCCACTTGCTTATGGTACAGATCAGTTTGGTTTCTTGAGTGCAATAAGAAGAATACTAAGTGGAGCCATTGGTGCATTTAGACCAATGACAAGAATGAAAGGCCGAGCAGATCAAAGAATTACGGTACATAAATCCTGTGCCTTAGCTGCCCAAACTTTTATGTTGTCAATCGCTGCCGAAGGTTTTGAATCCTGCCCTATGGAGGGATTCGATGCTGTAAGGGTAAAGAAAGCATTAGACCTACCAGAAATGGCAGAAATTAATATGATTATAAGTGTAGGAAAAGGTACTGAAGCAGGAATATGGGGAAAAAGAGAAAGAGTACCGTATGAAGAAGTAGTAATTATAAAATAATTCTTTACTCAAAAAAACTTTTTGATTGATACAAAAAAGCCGCAGTGAATCATTGCGGCTTTTTTAGCTATTATTTTAAAATAGTAAACTCAATTTATTTTTTCGCTGGCGTGATGATGATATTTCTGTATTCAATAGGTCCATGATCTCCTTGTAACATAATTGGACCAGGTGCAGCTTCGTTACTATCAATTGCCCCACCTGTAATACCTGGAATTTCTTGTTTATAAATAATCGTTTGGCCATTCGCAACCACAGTCACCATCCTGCCAATTAAAGTCACATCATATGACTGCCACTCTCCTGCTGCTTTTGCTGCATTCACCCATGGATCAATAAAACCATAGATCCCACCTAAATAAACGCTTTGAGGTTCTTTGCCTTGATTGTCTTCAATCTGGATTTCATAACGTCCTCTTAAGTATACGCCACTGTTACTTCCTTTTGGATACCTAAATTCAATATGTAATTTAAAATCATCGAAGCTTGCAAGTGTTCTAATATTATCGCCTGATTCAGGGCTAGTCAATACACCATTTACATTCATCCATTGTTTTTTCCTGCCCATTGAGATCCAACCTGATAAATCTTTATTATTTAATAATTCTATAGGAGTGCCCCATGTAACTTCTTTTAAACTATTTAATCTAGGAGCGCGAACACCTGTCCATGTATATTTTTGACCATAAGGTGCGATCATGGTTCCTTTTAATTGGTCCCCAATTAATTCACCTTCTACNACTAAATTATTTTCTGTNCGATCCCATTGTGGTGGAATCGTAAAATTCATTTTTTTGCCATCAAAAAAAACTTGGGCTACAGGTCTTGCACTTCCCCCGTCTGCAACAAATCTGCCGATTAAATTTTTTACACCGGAATGTCGCACTTCTAACCAAGAAGGTGCTATTCTACCTCCACCCATATCAACCGTTAAATCCCATCTGCCTTCTAATGGACTTTCTTGTGCACTTGTTTTTGTATGCACAAACAAAATAGAAAAGACTAAAACAAGATATTGAACCTTTTTAAATAATTGTTTCATACGGATATGCTTATTTGAACCTTTAATTTACAATTAAATAATAAACAATTGTAAAAATTTATTTTAAACAAGCTTTTTTAATTGGTTTCCAAAACATACGCTAAAAAAAAGATGGCCCTTTTGAGGCCATCTTGATTATATTCAATCATTTCTTAAATCTTTTGAAGATTTTGCCTAAATGATTAAGCTAAATCGAATCGATCTAATTCCATTACTTTATTCCAGGCAGCCACAAAATCATGAACAAATTTTGTTTTAGCATCATCACATGCATACACTTCTGCTAAAGCACGTAATTCAGAATTTGAACCAAAGATTAAATCGACTCTTGTTCCAGTAAATTTAACTGCTCCAGTTTTTCTATCCACTCCTTGGAAAGCATTTTGTGAATGATCCATTGCGCTCCATGCGTTATTGTAATCAATTAAGTTTACAAAGTAATCATTGGTTAATACGCCTGGTGTATTTGTAAACACGCCGTGATTAGACTGATCAAAATTAGTATTCAATACACGCATGCCACCAAATAGTACTGTCATTTCTGGGGCTGTCAAGGTTAATAATTGTGCCTTGTCAATTAACATTTCTTCTGCAGAAACCAATGTACGTGGTTTAATATAATTACGGAATCCATCAGCAATTGGCTCTAATACTGCAAATGATGCCACATCCGTTTCTTCTTGACTTGCATCTGCACGACCAGGAGTGAATGGCACTTTAATAGTTACCCCACCATCCTTAGCCGCTTTCTCAATTGCAGCAGCACCTGCTAATACAATAAGATCTGCCATTGAAACTTGTTTGCCACCAGTTGCACTTGCATTAAAATCTTTTTGTATTGCTTCTAATGCATCCAATACTTTAGACAATTGTGCCGGATTATTTACAGCCCAATATTTTTGAGGTGCTAAACGAATTCTTGCACCATTGGCTCCACCTCTTTTATCTGATCCACGGAATGTAGAAGCAGAAGCCCAAGCAGCTGAAACTAATTCAGAAACAGACAAACCAGTAGCAAGTACTTTTGCCTTTAAAGCTTCGATATCGGTTGCATCAATCAATGTGTAATTGATCGCAGGAATTGGGTCTTGCCAAATCAACACTTCAGCAGGTACTTCTGGTCCAACATAACGTGCACGTGGTCCCATATCGCGATGTGTTAACTTAAACCAAGCTCTTGCAAATGCATCAGCAAACTGATCTGGGTTTTCATAAAATCTTTTTGAAATTGGCGCATATGCTGGATCTAATATCAATGCTAGATCTGTTGTCAACATGGTTGGTGCATGCGTGATAGAAGGATCATGTGCATCAGGTACTGTACCCGCACCAGCTCCTGCTTTTGGCTTCCATTGATGCGCTCCAGCTGGACTCTTCACTAATTCCCAATCATATTTATATAAGTTTTCAAAATAGTTATTGCTCCATTGGGTTGGTGTGGTTGTCCAAGCACCTTCTAAACCAGATGTGATGGTATATTTACCATTACCTGTTCCAAAAGTATTCTTCCAACCTTGGCCTTGCTCCGCAATATCTGCAGCAGCTGGTTCTTTACCAACATACTGGTTTGGATCTGCAGCACCATGCGTTTTACCAAATGTATGTCCACCAGCAATCAATGCAACTGTTTCTTCGTCATTCATGGCCATACGTGCAAATGTTTCACGAATATCTTTTGCAGATGCAATTGGATCAGGATTTCCATTAGGTCCTTCTGGATTCACATAAATCAATCCCATTTGTACCGCTGCTAAAGGATTTTCTAATTCACGGTCTCCAGAATATCTTTTATCACCTAACCACTCTCTTTCATTTCCCCAGTATACATCTTCTTGAGGCTCCCAAACATCTTCTCGTCCGCCAGCAAAACCAAAAGTTTTAAAGCCCATAGATTCTAAAGCACAATTACCTGCTAAAATCATTAAATCGGCCCAAGATAATTTTTGACCATACTTCTTTTTGATTGGCCATAATAATAATCGCGCCTTATCTAAATTGGTATTATCAGGCCAGCTATTCAATGGCGCAAAACGTTGCATACCTGCACCACCGCCACCACGACCATCTGTTGTACGATAAGTTCCTGCAGCATGCCATGCCATACGAATAAAGAAAGGACCATAATGTCCATAATCAGCAGGCCACCACTCTTGTGAATTTGTCATCAAGTCAACAATATCTTGCTTCACCGCTTTTAAATCTAAAGACTTAAAGGCAGAAACATAATTGAAGGTTTGCTCCATTGGATTAGACAATGTAGAGTGTTGTCTTAAAATATTTAATTTTAATTGATTCGGCCACCAATCTCTATTCACTGGTCCGGTTCCTGCACTTCCTAATTTTGATGAAAGTGTTGTCGCACCTGTAAATGGGCATTTTGCTGCTCCGTCTGTAGTTTGATTATCCATATAATTGTGATTTTTTTAAATGTTTGATTCAGATGCGAAATTAACCATTAATAGTGTAAAAAGAATACAAAATGAATGATTATAGTTATAACATTTTACTGTTGATTTTGTTGCAAATGATATTCAAAAAATAGATTTTATTTTAAACAAAAATAAACTTGAAAAAATAGGCTTATTTAAATAGTTAATTTTAAATTTATAGGGTAAAAGCGGGCTGCATAGGAATGCTAAGCTACCTGCAATTCATTTAAGCTATAAAAATTCGTATGAAAAAATTATTAATAAGCTCTTTTAGTGCGCTATGTTTATTGTTAGTGGGTACTTCATTCGCCCCAATTGCAGACAATCCCGACGCCATAGTTGGTGTGTGGAAAACAGGAGAAGGAACCGCGATGGTGCGTATCTATAAAAATGGTGAAAAATACCAAGGAAAAGTAGTTTGGTTAAAAGAACCAAATGATCCAGAAACTGGAAAACCAAAGCAAGATAAAAACCATCCTGAAGAAGCAACTAGAACAAGACCAGTTCTTGGAATGATTAATATTTGGGGCTTCACTTACAAAGAAACTAATCTTTGGGATGATGGTAATATTTACGACCCTAAAAATGGCAGCACCTACTCTTGTACCATTAAAATGATTAACCCTAATACACTAGAAGTTAGAGGATATATTGGGGTCTCAATTATTGGAAGGACAGATACCTGGACTAGACAACAAGCAAAATAATATTAAGGAGATACAAAATTTAGGCTAATATTAAAAAACAATGGATTGCCTAAGTTACTAGAAAAGAAGCGTTGACTATCTTCTCTAGCATCATACCTATTGACAACATCGAAACGGTAATTGTATCTTAATCCTGCTTGTGCGTTTATCCAAAGAAATCCTGCAAGCTTTTTATCCCACATGATTCTTGGCTTCACTTCTCCACGTTGGATATATGCATTTCTACCCATCGTACTTGGTAGTTGCATTAAATATTGATTTCCCTCTAATTCAAATCCAGCCTGAAGCATACTCGTTGTAGAGAAATTATATCGAACAAAACCACGAGCAGGAAGTAAAAGCTCCATGCCCCATTTATCATTGAATGTTTTATTCCAAAACAAAACTGGCAAGTGCATTAATTGACCTGCACGATAAGTTCTAGCCAAACCAGTACCAATCATATTTTTTTCGGATGTCTTCCATCCATAAATAACTGTACCACTTAAAGTGATTGCTTTGTTTTGTATCGCATTTGCATTTTCAAACAAACCGTTTACGTCTGCACTTGCTTGAAAAATTAAAAAATTCTTTTCATTTAAAGGTTTAAAAATAGTGGTATTAATACCTGCTGTCAATAAAGCATTTTCATTTAATGCAGTTGCAAAATCGTTTACTGCTGGATTGGTAACATTGAATTTACTACTCCAATAATTTACCCCCATTTGCCAAATAATTTTATTGGTCGAAATAACAGGCACATTTACTTGCGCTCTTATTGCATTTACATCGGCTATATTAATTTGTGTTGGTAATTGCTTGGAATTAAAGCTTATACCTGGCATCGAAAATCCACCATAATATTCACGTCCTAAACTCAAAATTCTCTGAGGCGTTTGATTTAAAACTTTTTGAGAACAATAACGTTTAACCCCGTCTGCATCCCCAAAATTACTGTAGTCGAAATTTTCTGTAGTATCAGTTTGAGAAAATGCAAATGAAGCACTGAATAAACATAAAAGAGTAAATGTTAGACGCATAAATAGACGTATTAATTTAAATACAAATATAATAGTAAACCTTTTAAAATATACTAAAAATCAACAATTGAAGTTATTTTGGTAATGATACTAGTAAACCATTCATTCTTTATTTACCCAAATAGGACTACTCCAGGCCATTTCTGCAGTAGAGTGTGAATACAAACGTCCTACATATTCATCTACCTGCTTTACTCTCAGATAATACATTGAAGATTTGGTAAATTGAGTATCAGTAAAAGAAAATTCAAATGTTTCTGTGTTGGGTTTAGTTGAATAAATAGTAACAAATATGCTATCTACCATTTTTACAAGCTCTACACTAGCTAATGTATTTGTACCAGCAATTCTACCTTTAAAGATTGGAGCGGATTTAGTTTTATATTCCGAGCCCATATCATGCTCATCAGATGAAAAATCCAGATAAATACGTGTGCCAGTAGTGGCATATGTTCTTCTTTGTTGAAAAGCATCCCATAATGAATCTCTATTATTTTCTCTTGATAAAGCAACAGCTAATCCACCCGTGTGTTGTGTATAGATGGTATAGTTATTTGCGCCAGGTCTGCCAAGATGATTATCTGTAGAGCCAACTACACCTATATGATTACCCTTACTCCATCCATATTGATAAGACCATTTACTTTCTGTACCAAGTTCAAAACGTTGCGGCATATCATCAGGTTGAACCAAGAATCTACTATTCCATAAAGAGTAGATCTCCCCTATTTTATGGTAGGTTTCATTGATATCATTCCAAACATCATGATTTTCGAATGTCCAAGACATATGAGGAATTGTAATTGCAGGATCCCCTTGATTATCCAATGCCTTCCAAAGAGAAGGAAGATTAGGATATTTACGATAATCAAAAACCTTGGACTTTTTTGATTTATATAGTATGATATGATGTGATAAAGCAGGTGTCCATTCGTATGCATAAAAAGTAGTGAACTTCCCAGGCACATAAAATGAATCCGTTATGTCCTGACATTTTTGCCAAACCGTATCATTGAGGTGCTTTGAATCATGCTCTGAACATGATCCAAAATCCAGTTGAACAATATCAACTGCATATTTATATGCATCTATTGCATTTGTATAATTACCTCGATGATCTCCCCCTTCATTTAATTCCTTAAATTTTTCTGTACTTAAAGTATTTACATTTCCTCCATCATCAGAAGTAAAAAGACCAAAATTATCATTTCCAGTTCCTGTGTGAAAATGTGTATCGCCAAATAGATGTTTATAACTATTTTGTTTATCGTCAACCCAAGCATAATGGGTAGAAATTTTAACTGCTCTAGTCTCGTCGGATGCTGAAATTTTTTGGAATCCTTTAGATTTAAACTGTACACCTTTAATTATATGTTTTCCTGAATCTGCTTTAGTAAATTGAATGCTATTTGGAAGGTTCGTAGTAATGCCATTTGATAATAATTTTAGAGAGCCCGTATAGTTAGATGCCGGATTCCCGAATTTATCAATTGCAACTAAGGTAACATCAAAAAAATCATTGATTCTAATATCTGATGGATAATTAATCAATATATTGGACGCTTCTGTTGGTAAAATATTGAAGAATAAATTTGTATTTTGCTTATGCCATTGATCTTTTTCTGATTGCCTTATCGCAGTGCGTATTTCAGTCCTCCCCGAAATACTCTGCACTTTTCCTTTGTATTGAATAGTGATTTGATCATTTTCTGAAAGTGCTTTATCAATTAACAATACATCGAGCACACCACCAACCATACCATGATCAACCAGTTTCACATTTGCATTATTTGATGTGCGTACAATTGTATACCCAAGGTCTCCACTTTGTTTTACTTGTGGCTTAGACCAATAAAGAAATTCTGTTTCAGCGTATGCAATTGGCATTTCTATTCGGATACCTCCACCTGGCTTTATGCCATTCTTGCCAACAACAAAAGTGTAATTTATTTCTTGTAATGTGCCAGCACGCATACTTAATGGAGCAACTGTTAATTTCCCTTGAGCTTGCAGGAAATTATTAAATGACAAAGTAGCAAATTGGATTAAAATCAGTATTCTAATTAACATGGGTTATTTATTTATTCCGCTCAGCTTACTGGCAGAATTGAATTTACGAATTTTAATATTACTTTTTATAATCCATTTTATTCTTTTAGACTATTATTAAATAAACACTAATGATTTGTTAGATAGATCAGGGTTCTGGCAAAAAAAGCGCCCTGAGCAAATGCGAAGGGCGCCTAATCTTAAATTCAAATGTGGAGTCGAGGGGAGTCGAACCCCTGTCCAAACAAAGTTACCATTGGTCTTCTACATGTTTATTGTTTTATTATTTGTCGGCAACCAGCAGGAAAAACACAAACCAATTGATTACTTAGCTGTATAGTACTTAAATAAGCGGCACAGCCTATGCTTATCGCATCCCTTTTTGTTTTGATTAAGCTAAGGAGCGGGTAAAGGGCCTACCTGCTCGCTCGGCCATAATGGAAGTTAATTCACTGAATTAAGCAGCCATGGCGTAGTTTGTTTCGCCTTTTGATTGTTTGGTATTCAGATTAAAGTGCTAATTACCCAACGCACTACATGCTTACCCCAACCGCTACGCTTGCTGTCAAAACCATACGACCCCAGTTACTGCGATTAAAGCAAGTACAAAATTACAACTAATAAATGGATTTAAATAGTGGACTACTTAAATAAACGCCAGAAGTCCAATCCTAATGCATATAACATAAGACCAAACATCAAGACCATGCCTGCAATTTGTGCATATTCCATGAATTTGTCACTTGGCTTGCGGCCTGTAATCATTTCAAAAAGGATAAATAAAGCATGCCCACCATCTAAGGCTGGAATTGGCAATACGTTCATGAAACCTAATACAATTGAAAATACGGCTGTCAAAGTCCAGAATCGCTCCCAATCCCATTGAGATGGGAAAGTATTTCCGATACTGATTAAACTTCCAAGTGAATCATTTGGATTCACTTTACCCGTAAAAATTTGTTTGATGCCCGTCACATAATTATCGAGCGTGGTGAAACATCTTTGAATACCTGTTGGTATAGCTTCGGCAAAGCTATACGCCTGATGCACTGTTTTGAAAAGCTGCATCGGTAATTTTACAAATAAACCAAGTTGTGCTTTATTGTTAATTAAGGTTCTAACGGTCACTGTATCCATACCTCTTTTTGCAATCACTGTGACCAATGAATCACTGTACTTTTTCTTTACTTCAATGAACTCATGTTGGTATTTCACAGATTCTCCATTGATACTTAATAATGTATCATTTTTCTGAAAGCTCCCTTCCACCATTACAGCGGATTTCCCAATAGAGTCCACAATCACAGGAAACAAAGGCAATACAAATGCTGTGGCATTATTTGCATTGGATAATTCAGCAGCTACCGTTGTTGGTATAGATAAGCTCAACAAACTATCCCCTCTTTTTATTTGAATTGTTTTTGCATCTTCTAATACAATCTTTGATTCCAATTCAAAAAAATCTTTCAATTCTTTTTGATCTAACCCAACAATGATATCCCCGTCTTGTAATCCCATTTTTTTAGAAATCTCAGTAGGATGTATACCATAGCTTAAATTTTTTGCTGGTAAAAAATTATCACCCCAAAACCAAGCTATACCTATAAATATCACAATCGCTAAAATCACATTCACAATAACACCCCCTAACATCACTATCAATCTTTGATAAGCAGGCTTTGATCTTAACTCATAAGATTCAGGTGCTTTATTCATCTGCTCCTTATCCATGCTTTCATCAATCATCCCCGAAATTTTCACATAGCCTCCAAAAGGGATCCAACCTAATCCATATTCTGTATCGCCAATCTTCTTTTTCCATAAGCTAAAGCCAGGATTAAAGAATAAATAAAATTTTTCTACTCTTGCACCAAATAATCTAGCAGGAATAAAATGTCCTAACTCATGAGGACAACGATGATCGAAAAAGATAAAATAAATTGTGCCGTTTTTGTTGCAAGAACGGTTAAATCGATAGCAGCTAGATACATGTTTTATAATTGTATTAATGAAGCAGCAAAATCTCTTGCAGCTCCGTCGGTTTCATAATAATCATCCAAACTTGGATGCGCGATAAATTCAATCTTCTCTAATGTTCTTTCAATTAGATCGGTCATATCTAAAAATCCAATTCTATTTTTTAAAAAAGCATACACCGCAATTTCATTTGCAGCATTCAATACACATGGAACATTACCTCCAATGCGCATCGCTTCTGTCGCCAAGGTTAAATTTCTAAATGTTTTTACATCAGGCTCGTCAAAAGTCAATGTATTGGGTTTATCAAAATGGTATCTTGGGAAATCATTATCTAATCTTTTTGGGAAAGCCATGGCATATTGAATGGGTAACTTCATGTCTGGCAAACCCATCTGTGCTTTAATACTGCCATCTCGAAACTGCACCATGCTATGAATAATACTTTGCGCATGCACAACCACTTTGATTTGATCTGGTCTTAAATCAAATAACCATTTCGCTTCAATCATTTCTAAGCCCTTATTCATTAAGGTGGCAGAATCTATAGATATTTTAGCGCCCATGCTCCAATTAGGATGTTGCAAGGCATGATCTCTTTTTACATTCACTAAAAAATTTGGCTTCTTTCCTAAGAATGGACCGCCGCTTGCTGTAAGAATAATTTTTTCAATTGGGTTATTACCTTCTCCAACTAAACATTGGAAAATCGCAGAGTGTTCACTATCAACAGGAATGATGGCAGCNCCTTTTTCTCTTGCTGTGCGCATCACAATATCACCTGCTACNACTAANGTTTCTTTATTGGCAAGGCCCACTGCTTTACCATTTTCAACTGCAGTGAGTGTTGGCTTTAATCCTGCAAANCCTACAATGCCCGCCATCATAAAATCATAACAATCCATGGCGGCAACTTGTTCTAAAGCTTCTTCTCCAGCAAAGACTTTAATTGGTTTGCCTTCTAATGCTTTTTTTACAACCGCGTATTTGCTAATCTCCCCAATCACAACAATATTGGGCTCAAATAATAATGCTTGTTCAATTAATAAAGATTCATTCGCATGCG
>JGI25921J50272_10000659_pt1 | contig 11325 bp, 13 predicted proteins | sample LauGreSu1BDMLBSD_2_FD_50272 | JGI IMG/M metagenome (IMG submission 50272) | reverse complement strand
ACAAAAGATCTTGTTACTGTTGAAAAATTACCTCACAACTTTTATAAAGTTACTGTGAAATATGGATTTAAAGATGAGCCTGACTTACCTAAAGACCTTGCCCTGCATGCTAAAAATGGTATCAATATTGACCCAATGAATAGCTCTTACTTTATTGGTAAGGAAATTTTATTGGCAACACCAAAAGAGAATATGAACTATTGGAGAAAGAAATTGTTTATAGGTTTATTTAGAAGTGCAGAAACAATTACCAATCAATTTAAATTACCTCCCAACCGCGTGGTTGAGTTAGGAAGCCAAGTATTATTTTAAGAATGAAATATAGCATTTTATTTTTATTAGCCTTTCTTACCTTGGGCTGTGCTTCAACAACTCTAAAAAATCAATCAGGTGTCGATAGGAAACAACTGTTACTTATGCCGCAATCTATGGTGGCAGGAATAGCAAGTGATAGCTACCGAAGCGCACTTGAAGCAGCGAGCAAAAAAAATAAACTCAATGTCGATCCTTNCCAAGTTAAGCGCGTCAAAAAAATTAGCAATAGACTCATTGCCAATGCAAATTATTTTAAACCTGAAGCGAGTCAATGGGCATGGGAAATAAATGTTGAAGATAGTGACGAAGTAAATGCTTATTGTATGCCTGGAGGAAAAATCATGGTTTACTCAGGCCTCATTCGAAAGCTCAAAGCAACAGATGATGAATTAGCAGCTGTGATAGGTCATGAAATCTCTCACGCACTTCGCGAACACGGGCGAGAAAGAATGTCGACGGCCGCNATTCAGCAGTTTGGTTTAATTGGATTTGCAGCTTACATTTCTAATACATCCAGTCGAAATAGAGCTAATGCAACGATGCAAGCAGCTTCATTAGGCGCTACCCTATTTTTTGCTCTCCCTAATAGTCGCACACAAGAAAGAGAGGCAGACGCTATTGGTCTTGAGCTTTCTGCAAGATCTGGCTTTAATCCTTTTGCGGCAGTGACCTTATGGGAAAAAATGAAACAACAAAATACAAAAAAACCACCTGAATTTCTAAGCACTCACCCATCGGACGATAACCGTATTAGAGATCTCACCGAGCTTGCATATCAATTAAAACCTTTATACGAATCAAACCGACTACGCTAATTACATTAGACTTTAATGTAAAATACTGTTTTAACTAAAATAAATACTCTCATGGACCAATTAAAATCAATTATCGAAAATGCTTTTGAAATAAGAGCTGAAATCAATCCAAAAAATGCGCCAAAAGAAATTAAAGATGCTGTGGATGAAGTCCTCAACAACTTAAATAATGGATCGCTTCGCGTTGCAACACGCATTAAAGACTCCCAAGAATGGGAAACGCATCAATGGATTAAAAAAGCAGTGCTTCTCTCTTTTAGACTCTACGATAACGAAGTTATGAAAAGTGGTTATACAAATTACTTTGATAAAGTACATTCAAAATTTGCGAACTTCACAGAGGAAGATTTTAAAGCAGGTGGCTATCGTGTTGTGCCTAACGCNATTGCAAGACGCGGTTCGTTTATTGGTAAAAATGTTGTGCTTATGCCTTCTTATGTCAATATCGGTGCTTATGTAGATGAAGGTACGATGGTTGATACATGGGCCACCGTTGGATCATGCGCACAAATTGGGAAAAACGTTCACCTCTCAGGCGGAGTTGGTATTGGTGGAGTATTAGAGCCCATTCAAGCAGGNCCTACTATAATTGGCGATAATTGTTTTATTGGCGCCCGATCAGAAGTGGTCGAAGGTGTTGTGGTTGAAGATAATGCGGTTATTTCTATGGGTGTTTATATTGGCCAGTCAACTAAGATCTATGATCGCGAAACAGGCGAAGTGACATACGGTCGCATTCCTAAAGGCTCTGTTGTAGTCTCAGGAAACCTCCCTTCAAAAGATGGCTCTTATAGTCTTTATTGTGCAGTGATTGTAAAAAAGGTAGATGAAAAAACGCTTGGCAAGGTAGGTATTAACGAGTTACTTAGAGGTATTTAAATCATGATGGTGTATGGCATTAAAAATTGCAGCACCGTCAAAAAAGCATTAACTTGGTTTGATAGTCATCAAATTAAATATGANTTTTACGATCTCAAAAAAGATGCGTTAAATGAGGCCACTTTGACTTCATGGTTTAAAAAGTTACCAAGTCATTTAACTTGGGATATGCTTATTAATAAATCTGGCATGACTTGGAGAAATCTTACAGACCGAGANAAAAAACTCGCTGACAAACAAGAAACTGCCGTTCAATTAATTATAGAAAAACCAACGGTAATGAAAAGACCTTTGGTAGCCATCGATAAGAAAGTAGTATCGCTTGGATTTGATGAAGCGGTATTTAAACAATTATTTAAAAAATAAAATGACCAGAACCTTAGANCTTACTAAAAATTTAATTGCTAGAAAATCTAATACGCCAGATGATGCTGGCTGCCAAGATTTGCTGATTAGCCTCTTGGAGCCTTTAGGTTTCAAATGCGAGAAAATTAAATCAGGTGATGTAGACAACTTATACGCACGCAAAGGCACTGAAGCACCTTTCTTTGTTTTTGCNGGGCATACAGATGTTGTACCTAGCGGCCCCGTTGACCAATGGATATCACCGCCCTTTGAACCTACAATCAAAGATGACAAGCTTTATGGTCGAGGTGCTGCGGATATGAAAACATCTATTGCAGCTTTTATTGTTTCTATCGAAGAATTTTTAAAAGAAACTAAGGGTTTTAAAGGTTCAATTGGATTAATCATTACTTCTGATGAGGAAGGTGTTGCAGTCGATGGCACAGTTAAAGTGGTTGAACTTCTCAAGGAAAGAAATGAAAGAATTGATTTCTGTTTAGTGGGCGAACCGACTTCACATCTTAAATTCGGTGACATGATTAAAAATGGCCGAAGAGGATCGCTTTCAGCAAAACTTACCGTAAAAGGTATACAAGGCCATATTGCCTATCCCCATTTAGTAAAAAATCCTATTCATATGGTTGCACCTGCTATTACAGATTTAGTGAATATGTCTTGGGATGAAGGTAATGAATATTTNCCTAAAACATCATGGCAAATTTCTAATATCAAAGGCGGAACAGGCGCTACAAATGTTGTGCCTGGCGAAGTAGATATTCTTTTTAATTTTAGATACTCAACAGCAAGTACCGCAGAGAATTTAAAAGAAAGAGCGCACGCAATTTTAGATAAGCATAAACTTGATTACGTGATTGATTGGGAGTATTCAGGCAATCCTTATTTAACAAAAAAAGGGAAGCTTGTAGAAATTTTATCGGATGCTATTAAGGAAACTGTTGGTATTACGCCTGAACTATCAACAACAGGTGGCACNTCAGATGGTCGCTTTATCGCGAATGTTAGTGATCAAGTCGTTGAGTTTGGTCCGCTCAATGCTACGATTCATAAAATCAATGAATGTATTGATATGAAAGATATTGAACCACTTAAAAATATTTACAAGCTTACGCTTCACAAGATTCTCACTTGAGCCAAACGCAACTATTTAAAGAGCTTTTCTCAATACGCGATTGGTTAAGATACGCGGTAAGTCAATTTGAGAGCTCCGATATATTTTTCGGCCATGGCACCTCAAATGCATATGACGAAGCCGTCTGGCTTATTTTTGGCTTTCTCCATTTACCCCACGACACAATAGAAAATTTTTTAGATGCTCATATAACGAGCAAAGAAAAAAAAGATTTATTATTTTTAATTGAAAAAAGAATTAACGATAANNTGCCAACNGCTTANCTGCTTAATGAAGCATGGTTAAGAGATTATAAATTTTATGTTGATGAGCGCGTCATCATTCCTAGATCTTTAATTGCAGAATCATTAAGCGAAAATCTTTATCCATGGGTTGATGATCCCGAAACTATTTATAGCGCACTTGATTTATGTACCGGAAGTGGCTGCTTAGGTATCATGATGGCACACAGCTTCCAAAACGCGACAATTGATCTTGTTGATCTTTCTGAAAAAGCATTGCAAGTCGCCCAAATCAATGTTGATCAGTATGGATTAGATGATCGCATTGAATTAATTCGATCCGACTTATTTGATGGATTAAAAGGAAAGAAATACGACCTCATTATTTCGAATCCTCCTTACGTGAATCAAGCTTCAGTGAACAACTTTCCTATGGAGTTTTTAAAAGAACCAAGCATGGCTCTTGGAAGTGGAGATGAAGGTTTAGACCATACAATTAGAATTATTCATGAAGCAAAGCAATATCTTAACGACGGCGGTATGCTTATTGTTGAAATTGGTCACAACAAAGAAGCTTTATTAGATAAATTTCCAGGACTTCAATTTCAGTGGCTAGATGTTTCTTTAGGTAATGATTTTGTNTTTATGCTGCAAAAATCTCAGCTATCTAATTAGATTTTTTTAATATCCGAATCACTTCTGATTCTTCTCTTNANTGGTTTTTTTCCAATTTTTTTAATTTTTTTGTCTAGTATTGCTTTTCGGTCAAGCTTNACTTTAGGTGCATAAGGTGATGGGTGTGCATGCTTNTTNCGCGCCTTAACTTTAATGAGNCTTTCATTGCGGCTCACCACAGAAAAAGGCATGTCGAGCCATTTTAAAATATTCTCAACTTCCTTTACTTCAAGCTCCAACATCATGCCTCGTTTAACGCGCGAGGGAAGTGACACAGAGCCAAACCTGGTTCGAATAAGACGACTTACTGGTAGATTGAAATGTTCGAATAAACGTCTAACTTCTCGATTTCTACCTTCCATAAGGATGACTTGGTACCATCGATTAGCACCCTCCCCACCTTGATAACGAATTTCATCGAACTTTGCTAGGCCGTCTTCTAACTTAACTCCGGATTTTAATTTTGACATTTGCTCTTCAGTTAATTCACCGAAGATACGAACGGCATATTCGCGTTCAATTTCAAATTTAGGGTGCATAAGTCGATTAGCAAGATCGCCTGAGGTTGTAAACATAAGCAGTCCCGAAGTATTGATATCAAGACGCCCTATGGAAATCCATTTTTCGTTTTTAATTCTAGGTAACTTTGAAAATACTGTAGTTCTTTTTTGCGGATCACTGACTGAAACAATTTCACCTTCAGGTTTGTGATAAATAAGAATTTTAGGAAATTTTAAATCAAAGAAAAGATGAATTGTCTTTCCATCAATCTTGATCACATCGTGCTCATGAATTAATTGACCTAATGTTGCTGGGCTATCATTCACATGTACACGACCCGCTTCAATATATTTTTCCATTTCTCGCCTGGAGCCAATCCCAGATTGAGCAAGGAGTTTATGTAAGCGCTGTGTTTTAGATGGGCTAGTGGTCTTTCTTTCTTTAGCTGTGTCTTGATCTTGTGAACGCATAAAGTGATTTAAGTCATCAATGACTTAAAATTAGACATTCAAAGGAATTTCATTTTGGAGGAAGCTTTCAATATCAGGAAGCTCAGATAAAGATCTTAAATTAAAGTCATTTAAAAAATGTTTTGTTGTTGCATATAACGAAGGTCTGCCCGGAACCTCTTTTTGACCAATTACATCAATCCAATCTCTTTCTTGAAGCTGTCTAATAGCATTGGGATTAAGTGCAACACCTCTAATTTCTTCTATCTCGCCTCGTGTCACTGGCTGCCTATAAGCTACAATCGCTAGCACTTCCATAACGGCGCGGCTATATTTAGCTACTTTTTCTGGACTTAATCTCATTAAGTAACTTGAGTATTCATCTCTTGCTTTAAAGCGATAGCCCGAAGCTACAAGAACCAATTCCATAGTGCGATCTTGCCATTCTGTTTTGAGCTCATCAAGTAACATTCTTAATGTAGATCGCTCAATTTTTTCTGAAAATAGCTTTTGCAAATCATCTAAAGATAAAGGATTGGCACTTGTTAGCAATGCTACCTCTAGTATTTGTTTAATTTTTGATATGTTATTTAAGTCTGTCATAGCTTAGTTGATCTGTAATTTAATATAAATAGGNGAAAAGCTTTCTTGCTGGGTAATTTTTATAAGTCGCTCTCTTGCTAATTCTAATATAGCTAAGAAACATACNACTAATTTTTGAANTCTATCTTCAGCCACATTAAATAATGACGAAAACTCTACAAATTCTTCTTGTTGAAGTTTTCTTAAAATCATTGTCATGTGCTCTCTCACCGAGAGTTCATTTCGAGCAACTTTATGTGCCTCAAAATGTTTTGCACGATTTAAGATATTTTTCCATGCTGAAAATATCTCATCAATTGATACATCAGGATAGGTAATTTCTGTAATTTTTTCAAAATACGCATTAGCTACATAAAGATCAACGCCTACTTGCGGCATTTGAGTGAGTTTTTCAGANGCTATTTTAATGAGCTCATACTCCATAAGCCTTCGAACAAGTTCGGCGCGAGGATCTTGTTCTGCATCAACCTCAGCTATTTTCTTAGGTAATAACATTCTTGATTTAATTTCAATCAAAACTGCTGACATAAGTAAGTAATCTGCAGCTAACTCAAGTTTAATTTCTTTCATTTTCTCTACATAATCCATGTACTGAATTGTCAAATCAGCCATAGGTATATCGAGAATATCTAAGTTATGTTTTCTAATAAGATATAAAAGAAGATCGAGCGGCCCTTCAAATGCTTCCAAATAAATTTCTAGTGCGTCGGGTGGAATATAGAGATCTTGAGGTAAGACCTCAATATTCTCTCCATGAATTTTTCCAATCGTGGCTANTTGTGCTTCTTGATTCATTAGTAACTCAATCCCATCGCTTCTCTTACTTCACGCATGGTTTCTCTCGCTAGTTTTCTTGCTTTTTCACAGCCCTCGGCTACGATATTTTTCACAAGATCAGGATCTTCAATGTAATGAAATGCTCTTTCTTGGATAGGTTTTAGTTCTTTATTNACNGCATCAATCACAGGCTGTTTGCATTCGATACANCCTATTTTAGCTTCTTTACATCCTGTTTCAACCCAAGCTTTGACTTCATCACTTGAATACACTTGATGTAACTGCCATACNGGACAGTGATTTGGATTNCCCGGATCATTTCTTCTGATACGAGCAGGATCAGTTGGCATCGTTTTAATTTTTTTCTCAACAGATTCGGGTGGCTCTCTTAAGGCAATAGTGTTGTTATATGATTTAGACATTTTTTGACCGTCTAAACCAATCATCTTAGATGCAGGCGCTAATTTATACTCAGGCTCAACTAAAATCATTTTGCCGCCACCCTCTAAAAAGCCTAACAACCTTTCTTTATCTCCTAAACTTAAACCCTGATGCTCTTCAATTAACACTTGAGCCGAGTCCAGCGCTTCTTCGTCACCATTTTCTTGATACGCTGTTTTCATCTCCATATAGAGACTACTTTTTTTAGAGCCTAATTTTTTAATTGCTTCCTCAGCCTTTTCAACAAAACCCGTTTCTTTGCCATAGAGGTGATTAAAGCGTCGCGCAATTTCGCGCGTAAATTCGATGTGAGGAATTTGATCTTCACCGACAGGCACTTGCGTTGCTTTATAAATTAAAATGTCTGCACTTTGCAGTAATGGATAACCTAAAAATCCATAGGTCGACAAATCTTTAGATGATAATTTTTCCTGCTGATCTTTGTAAGTTGGCACCCTCTCCAGCCAACCTAGGGGTGTAATCATAGAAAGTAAAGTATGAAGTTCGGCATGCTCAGGCACTTTAGATTGAATAAAAATAGTTGCCGTCGCTGGGTCTACGCCTGCTGCGAGCCAATCCACAACCATCTCCCAAACATTCTCTTCAATAATTTCGGGGGAATCATAATGTGTCGTGAGTGCATGCCAATCTGCTACAAAGAATAAGCATTCAAACTCATGTTGCAGATTGATCCAATTTTTCAATACTCCATTGTAGTGGCCCAAATGAAGATTGCCTGTAGGTCGCATGCCAGATATAACGCGTTCAATAGCCATAACCTATCCCTGAGCTCCTAAGCAAATATCCATAAAATTAGACTTTGACTAATTTGGATGAGTGGAAAAATAAATAAATCAAGCATATGAGTCATTAATAAAATAATTAATATTAAAAAGCCATATCGCTCAACTTGCGCATACTTNTATGCCAAATGATTAGGCAATAAACTCACAGCAATTCTTCCTCCATCAAGAGGTGGGAGTGGAATTAAATTTAATACCATCAAGGATAAATTAATACTAATACCCGCAATACCCATCTGCTGAACAAACAAAGACATCGACTCCGGAAAGTAAGCGCTTCGACCAAATAAAATCGCCCAGAAGATCGCCATAATTAAATTTGAAAAAGGGCCTGCAGCCGCTACCCAAAGCATATCTTTTTTTGGATGGCGTAAATTCATAAAATTCACTGGCACAGGCTTAGCCCATCCAAATAAAACGCCCCCTAACAATACAGTTAAGGCTGGGAGAACAATGGTACCAATGGGGTCAATATGCCTTAATGGATTAAGACTGATTCTATTTTGCTTGTAGGCGGTTAAATCACCAAAATGCTTCGCAACATAGCCGTGCGCTGCCTCATGAACCGTAATTGCAAAGATGATGGGGAGTGCGTAAACAGTAACTTTTTGTATAGCGGTTAATTCCATATATAGAATGTCATTCTATTTGAATATTCTTATATTCATTCAAGAAATATGTGTTTTTAAGAAAAAAATTAGTTCAGTAAGGCATTGACTTCATTCCAACTTTTCCATATCGGAATGCATGTTTCGGGTATCTTTGGTAAAGACCCCATCTCCCTGTAAGAAATGCCTGGTCCATGATAGTCAGAACCTGTGGATGCTAGGAATTCAAACTCTTCTGCAATTCTTGCAAATTTTAAGAATCTTCAGTTGTATGACTTCCTGAAATGACCTCAATGCCTTGACCACCCAGCTCTTTAAATTCATTTAAAAACGCCAAAAGATTATTTTTACCTAAATCATATCTTGCAGGATGCGCAATAGCTGCAATGCCACCACTTTCATGAATCCATAAAAGCGCATTTTCTAAACTCGTCCAGGTGTGCTCAATGAAACCTGGCCTGCCTTTCACGAGATAATTTTTGAATACGGTTTTGATATCTTTAGCATGTCCTGTTTCTACTAAAAATCTTGCAAAATGCGTACGGCCTAAAATACCTGTTTTTGCGTATTTTAATGCGCCCTCCAAACTCCCTTTGATTCCTATTTGATCAAGTGAATGTGCCATTTGTTTGGCTCTCTCAAAACGCCCTTCTCTAATGGAAGAAAGTCCTTGTAATAGTATTTTATTTTGAGAGTCCACATTTAATCCAACGATATGAATTGTGTTTCTTTTCCAAGTCACTGAAATTTCAACGCCATGCACTAAATGCATGCCTAATAAATTTGCTTCCGATGCAGCCTCTTTCAAACCTTCAACATCGTCATGGTCCGTTAAAGCAAGTACTTTAATACCTTTAGAGTGGGCATGCTGAACAAGTCCGCTTGGAGTTAACAAACCATCAGATATAGTAGAATGTGAGTGAAGATCAATCATGGATATTTAGTACTTCAATATGAACTACCATAGTATCAGATAGTCTTTACCAAAGATAATTAACGAAAGCTTGGGGTAATTTTACAAATGAAATTTCTATTCGATCTATTTCCCGTCATCCTTTTTTTTATTGCTTATAAATTTTCAAACATTTATACCGCAACATTAGTCGTTATTGGCGCCACGATCTTTCAAGTGATTTATAGCAAGCTCGTTCATAAGAGAGTCGATAAGTTACTTATATTTAATGCAGTATTGATCAGCATTTTAGGTGGNACTACTTTATGGCTCCATGATGCAAATTTCATTAAATGGAAACCTAGTATTTTGTATTGGCTATTATCAGGCGCACTTTTATTTTTTCAATTTTTTAAGAAAAAAAACCTTGTTAAAAATCTTATGGGAAAACAAATTCANTTNACTGAAAAAGGNTGGGACCAAATCAGCATAACTTCAGCTGTATTTTTTGGTGTGTTAGGCGCACTCAATCTTTATATCGCTTTTAATTTTTCAGAAAGTACGTGGGTTAACTTTAAATTATTTGGTATCACAGGATTNATCATGTGCTATGCCGTCTTGATTGGGATCTTAGCATCGAGAGCAAATCATAAATAATATGTTTTACGCCATCATCGCCAAAGACCATCAAAACAGTCTCGACAAAAGATTGGCTCATCGGCCCGCGCATTTAGCGCGGATTAAAGTATTGCAAGATCAAGGCAAACTGGTTCTCGCAGGACCCTTCCCTGCTATTGACTCCATCGACCCGGGCTTGGATGGTTTTACAGGCAGTCTGATTGTCGCTGAATTTTCTTCGCTCGATGAAGCTATCCTCTGGGCGCATGAAGATCCTTTTTACACTTCAGGTGTATATGCTTCTGTTGAAGTAAAACCTTTTAGAAAAACACTTCCTTAAATATTTATGATTCAAGACATTATTAAACAAAGGCTAGCATTTTTAGAGCCTTCCCATATAAGCCTTAAAGATTTAAGCGATCTTCATAAAGGTCATACAGGTAATACAGGTGGGGGTCATTTCGATCTGGAAATTACTAGTTCGCATTTTTTAGGAAAATCNACCATAATGAGGCATCGCCTCGTATACGATGCGCTTAAAGATTTAATTCCTGAAAAAATTCATGCATTAAGTATCAAAGCTGATTTGCCTTAAGGAATCACTTTTCAATATTAATAACCAAGGAGCTTTATGTTTTCTTTTATCAAAACCTTCGTTTTTGTTTTACTCATCCAGATTGGAAGTTTGGCTCAAGCAGCTGATTTAAATATTACAGTCAATGGAAAACCTATTAAAAAAAATCTATATGATTTTGTAGTAAAAGATCTCGCAAGTCGCGGTCAAAAAATGGATGACAATCTTAACAACATGATTGTGAATCGCATGATTGCAATGGAACTTATNAACCAAGAAGCNGAAAGAACTGGATTAAATAAAGATGCAACTTATCTTATAAAAGAAGAGTTGGCTCGTAAAGAAATGTTATACAACACATTCTTACAAGGTTATGTTCAAAAAAATCCTATTTCAGAATCTGATATTAAAAATGCATATGAGCAATACAAGAAAGATTTAGGCACGCAAGAGTTCAATGCAAAACATATTCTTTTAGCAAATGAACAAGAAGCTAAAGACGTGATTGCTGAACTCAATAAAGGTGGCAACTTTAGTAAGATTGCTAAAGACAAATCAAAAGACCCAGGCTCAAAAGATAAAAGCGGTGACTTAGGTTGGTTCCCAGCTAACTCCATGGTTAAACCATTTGCTGAAGCACTCACTTCTCTTAAAAAAGG
>JGI25921J50272_10000656_pt1 | contig 11333 bp, 10 predicted proteins | sample LauGreSu1BDMLBSD_2_FD_50272 | JGI IMG/M metagenome (IMG submission 50272) | reverse complement strand
TGCACCAATCGTTAAATAAAGTTTTTTAAACGACACAATAAATAAATCATGTCGGTGTTTGATTAAGAGCCTTGCGCACTTTACGTTCGCCCTATAGAAAACGTTGAATTATAAGGCTCAAGTAGAGGTTTATGGTTCTCAAGGAGGATACAAGTGGCTTCACCGCAGAATTATTTAGCAGTCATCAAAGTTGTTGGCATTGGTGGCGGTGGAGTAAATGCAATCAATCGCATGATTGATGTTGGACTCAAAGGTGTTGAGTTCATTGCAATTAACACAGATGCACAACATTTATTGATGAGTGATGCAGATGTGAAGTTAGATATTGGTAGAAAAACAACGCGTGGTCTTGGCGCAGGTATGGATCCAGATAAGGGACGCGAAGCAGCACTTGATCACGCAGATGACATTGAAGAAATTTTGCGCGGTGCAGATATGGTTTTTGTTACTGCAGGTGAAGGTGGCGGAACTGGAACTGGCGCAGCACCTGTTGTTGCAAAGATNGCTAAAGATATTGGTGCATTAACTATTGGTGTTGTAACTCGACCATTCTCATTTGAAGCAAAACTTCGTTCAGCTCAAGCAGATGTTGGTATCGAAGCCCTTCGNGCAGAAGTTGATACTTTAATTGTTATTCCAAACGATCGNCTTCTTGCGATTTCAGATCGCACCATTACTTTGGCAGATGCCTTTAAGAGTGCAGACCAAGTTCTACTCTCTGGCGTTCAAGGNATTACAGAGATCATCACTCAGCCTGGTTTAATCAATCTNGACTTTGCAGATGTGAAAGCAGTTATGTCAGGAGCAGGTTCTGCGTTAATGGGAATCGGTTCTGCAAGAGGAGAAAATCGCGCACTACGTGCTGCTGAGTTAGCTATCTCTTCACCACTTCTTGAGGCATCCATTGATGGTGCTATGGGAGTCTTGCTCTCAGTTTCTGGTGGATCAGATCTTGGTTTGTTTGAAGTTAATGAGGCATGTGAGCTCGTTCAATCTGCTGTTCACCCAAATGCCAAGTTCATCTTCGGAACAACAATTGATGATGCACTAGGTGATGAAGTACGCATCACTGTTGTTGCAGCTGGCTTTGAAGGCGGAGAACCTCGCAAGGTTGTGACTCCAGTTATTGATGCCGCGACTTTGGGCGGGGTTGCTAATCCAATTCCAAGCAATGACCCAATCTCAGTTGCTTTGGATTTAGATTCTGAATCAACTCCACGCCGCCGAGTTACTTTTGAAGAACTCGTAGCCGAGGATGAGATCGACGTTCCAGACTTCATGAAGTAAGGGCAATTGCCTAGCGTTTTTACTACTAGGCGCAATGGCGCAAGCCTTGCGCCCTATGAGTCATTGAACTTAGCTCAACACGTGGGTGATAGCCCCGAAACTGTTGCACGCAATCGCGAACTTCTATCAAAGATAACTGGACCTATTCAGTTTATGAATCAGGTCCACGGTGATGAAGTTGTTGAAGTAAAGAGTATTGGTGATGACCCAACATGTGATGCGCTGATTACTCGTGTGCCAGGAATTGCCTTAGCGGTGATGGTTGCTGACTGCATTCCGCTTCTACTCTCATCATCAACTGTTGTTGGCGCAGTCCACGTTGGCAGGCGTGGGCTAATGAATTCAGTGGCGGTTAAAGCTGTGGATGCGATGCGAAAACTAGGCGCAGATCAAATTCATGCCCAGTTAGGTCCATCTATTTGCGGTCGGTGTTATGAAGTTCCACAAGAGTTAGCTGATGAAGTGGTTGCTAAGCATCCTGCGGCATCATCTCTGACTAACAACTTAACGCCGGCCTTGGATTTGTCGAGAGCTTTGATTGCAGATTTAGTAGCAAGCGGTGTTACTTACGAAGCTTCAACTATCTGTACTTTGGAAAATGATGAATATTTCTCCTATCGCCGCCATAACATCACAGGAAGAAATGCAGGTGTGGTGTGGCTATAGATCGCAGAAGTGAGATTGCAGGCAACTTAGAGGCAGTTCGTGAGCAGATTTCAAAGGCTGCCGAAAGCGCGGGCAGGTCAGTCAATGAGATAACACTTATTGCAGTGACTAAGACTTTTCCAGCAAGTGATGTTGAGATTTTGAAGGAGCTCGGTGTGAGTGATTTTGGTGAAAATAGAGATTCAGATGCAGCGCCAAAGGCGGCTGCAATCTCAGGAACGTGGCATTTTCAAGGTCAGATACAGAGTAATAAGTTGAAATCAATTACTTCTTGGGCCAATGTGATTCACTCTTTAGATGAGATTCGACATTTTGAAGTGATTGAGAAAAGCGCTCCGCATCCTCTCGATATTTTCTGTCAGGTATCACTAGATGGTTCAGAGGGGCGCGGGGGAGTAAGTGAGCAAAAGCTCTATGAACTGGCCAAGGAGATTGAGAAATCGCCTACCCACAGACTTCAAGGTCTGATGGCCGTTGCTCCTTTAGGTGTTGATCCTGCAACTGCATTTTCAAAATTATCAGCGATACATANGGCTTTTATGGCCGATTTTCCAAAGGCAAATAAATTATCTGCTGGCATGAGTGGGGACTTTAAAGAGGCCATTGCCCATGGTGCGACACATATTCGGATAGGTAGCCAAATCCTGGGTTCGCGCTAGGGCTACAGGTACCGTTTACCTATGGCTAATGCACTCAAGCGCGTCGCGAACTACTTAGGTTTGATGGACGACCCAGAATTCGATACACCAATTGCAACTTCAACTGCTCCAGCAACGACATCAAGTGATGTGCGAATCAAACCGCGCTCACCACGTCCGGTCTCCTCAGTTGTGACAACATCTTCTGTAGAAGTTGCACCGCAATTAGATTTACCAGTCCTAGATCGCATCGTCACATTGCACCCACGTTTTTATAACGAGGCCCGCACAATCGGTGAGCACTTTCGTTTAGGCAATCCAGTCATCATTAATTTGACAGACATGGATGAGTCAGAGCACAAGCGCTTAGTTGACTTTGCAAGTGGACTTGCATTTGGTTTGCACGGAACAATTGAGCGAGTGACAAAGAAGGTTTTCCTTTTGTCTCCAGCTAATGTTTCAATCGATGTTGAAGACAAGTCAGCTGCAGCTCAAGCAAGTTTCTTTAATCAGAGCTGATCTCGGTGAGTATCGGAGCGTTACTTGCTAACGTCCTGCAGTTATTTCTCTTTGCCTTACTAGCTCGCTTAATCTTGGATTATGTCCGAATGTTTGCTCGCAACTGGCGACCTAAAGGTATTGGTCTGCTGCTAGTTGAACTTGTTTATAGCATCACAGATAAGCCAATGGCATTTGTCGGACGCTACATCCCGCCTCTTCGCCTGGGAGCAGTGAGCCTAGATTTATCTTTTATTGTTCTCTTCTTCGGAGTGCAATTACTTATGGGGTTAGTTCGCTCGCTTTAGTAAGTGTGACTGCAATTCCAAGTTCATTATCTTCAACTGTAAGTGAAGAGTCTTGAACCATAGACAGTGCTAGTACTTCATCCTTAATATGAGCCTCATCGCTGGCAATGGCTGCGGCAATTTGGGCAGTTGCATTGAACTTCACATTGATGCGATCTGAGATTTCAAAGCCATCACTCTTTCTGCGCTCTTGAATAAAGCGAATAACTTCGCGCACATGCCCAGCAGCAATAAGAGCTGGGGTGAGCTCTAGATCAAGTGCCACGCTTTCTCCCTCATGAGAGGCCACCATCCAGCCAGATTTTGGAACTTCTGTAATAACAAGATCTTCTAGAGCGATTTCCCAACTGCCTAGCTGGGTTGTGCCAGAGGAACGCAGAGTTTTCACAAGGGCAGTTGCATCACTGGCCGCAATTGCCTTAGCAATTTCTTGGACTGCGCCACCAAATTTTGCACCTAGTGATTTGAAGTTAGCTTTAATGGAGATATCAACTAAATCACCATCTGCGCTAGCGATATCTTGAAGATCAATGACGTTGAGCTCATCTGCAATCTGTTCACGCATTTGTTCAGGCAAAGATGCCCAACCACTTGCTGCAATGAGTGCACGGCCCAAAGGTTGACGAATCTTGATGCCAGATTCAGCGCGAGATGCACGGCCCAGTTCAACGATGCGACGGGTGAGTGCAACTTGCTTTCCAAGTTCGCGATCAATGACTTCTGCATCTGCAACTGGGAAGTTAGAAAGGTGAACTGATGCAACTGCAGAAGAATCGGCAGGGATAACCAACTCTTGCCAGACTTGTTCTGTAATAAAGGGAACCATAGGAGAGAGAAGTTGAGTCAGAGTTACTAGGCACTCGTGAAGAGTGGAAAGGGCGCTGACATCTCCATCCCAGAACCTGCGTCGTGAACGGCGCACATACCAGTTTGAAAGATCATCAATAAACCTTGCTAGTGCACGTCCTGCAACCTGTGAATCAAAATCACTGAGTGCGGCATCTACTTCCTCAATCAAGAGATTGAGTTCAGAGATAATCCAGCGATCCATGAGTGGTCGATCTGCAATCTTTGTGCGCTGACTTAAATCAAAGTTAGATGCATTGGCATAAAGGGCGTGGAAAGAAACGGTATTCCAATAAGTAAGAAGAGTCTTTCGAACAACTTCATTGATTGCATCGTGGCCAACTCGACGCGCAGCCCAAGGGGAGCCTGCAGCCAACATGTACCAACGAACAGCATCTGCGCCATGTTGATCCATAAGGGCCATTGGCTCTAGGACGTTACCCACGTGCTTACTCATCTTGCGACCATCTTTATCCAAGATGTGGCCAAGACAAAGGACTGTCTTATATGAGGATTTATCAAAGACCAAAGTGCCAATAGTCATGAGTGTGTAGAACCAGCCACGTGTTTGATCGATAGCTTCACAAATAAAGTCAGCNGGATATGACTCTTTAAACTTTTCAATAGAGCCTTCCTTATGCGGATATCCCCATTGNGCAAATGGCATTGCTCCAGAGTCATACCAACAATCGATAACTTCTGGAACACGCACCATTGTGGAATCGCAATCAGCGCAAGCAAAAGTAATGTCNTCAACAAANGGGCGGTGAGGATCAAGATTTGAGAGCTCTTGACCAGCAAGTGCGCCTAATTCAGCGAGTGAATCAACGCAGATTTCATGCTTNTTTTCACAGCGCCAAATAGGAAGGGGAGTTCCCCAATAACGATTGCGAGAAAGTGCCCAGTCAATGTTGTTATTGAGCCAATCACCATAGCGCCCTTCTTTAATTGTCTCTGGGTGCCAATCGGTAGCTGCGTTTTCACGAAGAAGAGCATCTTTAATTGAAGTGGTACGGATATACCAGGAAGGTTGTGCGTAATACATCAAAGGTGTGTGACAGCGCCAGCAGTGAGGATAGGTGTGCTCATATGGTTGGTGCTTATAGAGAACACCACGGGCCTTTAACTCTTTGACTAATAACTTGTCTGCCTCTTTAAAGAAGATTCCGCCAACTACATCTACCTCTTTAAGAAAGTGTCCATCTGGTGCAATGGGATTAACAACAGGCAATCCATATGCACGACATACCGCTAAGTCATCAGCGCCAAATGCTGGAGATTGGTGAACGAGTCCAGTTCCATCTTCAGTTGTCACATACGTTGCAAGAACNACGTAATGCGCTTCAGGAATCTCTACGAAATCAAAGGGGCGCTTATATGTTGTGCGCTCTAGCTCTTTACCAAGCATTTTCTTGAGAATCTTCTTCTCGCCCTTAACGCTCTCCAGTAGGGCCTCGGCAACGACTAGAACTTCACTGGCTTCATCGACAGTAACTTCAACCGCCACATAATCCACTTCTGGATGAACTGCAATTGCNGTGTTTGAAACTAAGGTCCATGGGGTCGTGGTCCACACTAGGAAACTGGCGTTGAGTGCAACCAGTTCACCAGATGTGATTGGAAAGCGAACATAGACCGAAGGATCTGTGACAGTTTCATAGCCCTGTGCTAATTCATGATCTGAGAGTCCAGTTCCACAGCGCGGACAATATGGTGCAACGCGATGATCTTGAACTAGTAGTCCCTTTTTCCAGATCTCTTTGAGAGACCACCACACACTCTCCACATATTCAGGCGACATAGTCCAATACGCTTCATCAAAATCAACCCAGAAGCCCATGCGATGTGTCATGTCTGCAAATGCACCAACATGTCGCTGGACTGACTCACGGCACTTGTCATTAAAAGCTGCGATTCCGTATTTTTCGATATCGCCTTTACCTGCAAAGCCCAGTTCTTTTTCAACAGCAATTTCAACGGGCAAACCATGGCAATCCCAACCAGCTTTGCGGATTACATGTTTTCCCTTCATTGTGTGAAAGCGGGGGAATACATCTTTAAATACACGCGCTTCAATATGGTGAGCGCCAGGCATTCCATTTGCAGTTGGCGGACCTTCATAAAACATCCATGCAGGTGCACCTTCACGGGCCGCAAGAGTTTTTTCAAAAATCTCGTTATCGCGCCAGAATTTTAAAATCTCGTGCTCGACGGCAGGCAGATCAACGGCTGCTGGAATTGCGCGAAACGACATAAAAAATCCTCCACGAGTAGGAAAGAACTCTGGAGGGACGTGACCTGCTGGCGCAGATCTCGCGGTACCACCCGCCTTGCGTGAAATTCACGCCACTTCACTTTTCTATCCGCGGCTAGTTCTAGATGGTTTGCACCATTTCTTCTAGCAAGCTCGTGAGGTGATGGCCCCGTCAATGCTCATTTGCGGTAGTGGCTCAATACTATCGTCTAGTTAAGCCAAAAAATGCCCGTGGCTAATTGGTAACAGCCCCTGAAGAGCATTAAGGTTCGCGACATGCCTAAGAAGCCGGTCAAGAAAGCAGCAGCCAAGAAGGCTCCTGCGAAGAAGGCTGCCGTAAAGAAGAAGGTAGCTAAAAAGGCTCCAGCGAAAAAAGCAGCAGCCAAGAAAGCTGTGGCTAAGAAAGCCGTAGCTAAGAAGGCTCCTGCAAAGAAAGCACCTGCTAAAAAAGCAGCGGTAAAGAGCATTCCCGTAAAAAAGGCACCAGGTAAGCCATTTCCATCAAAGACAACTCTGACTGTTGATGAAAAATCCCAAACAGTTTCAGTCTCAACGATTTCTGCGCCAGTTGCTGCCCCTGTAGTAGAAGAGCGCCGATTGGTAATGCCACCACCACCGCGTCCAGCTAAGAGCGGTAAAAAGGTTGCACCACTAAAGCCAATAAAAGTTGCTCCAACACCAATTGTGGTCAGTGAAAGTGAATCACCATGGACTGCTGCTGAGCTAAAGAGCATTCGTACTGAGATTTCTAAAGAGTTAGCACGTCTTCGCGTTGAGCTGGAAAAAGTTGAAGTGGAGATGGATTCACTCATTCAAGAATCTGGTGAAGGCGCTGGAGATGACCAAGCAGATGCAGGTACTAAGACTTTTGAACGTGAACATGAAATGTCGCTAGTGATTAATGCTCGTGACATGGTTTTGCAAACAGAGCGTGCCTTAGATCGAATTGATTCTAAGACCTATGGAAACTGCGAAGAATGTGGAAGTGCAATTGGAAAGGCCCGTTTACAAGTATTTCCCCGGGCCACTTTGTGCATGATCTGCAAGCAGAAGGAAGAACGGCGCTAGCAGTGCGCGTGTGGCGCACACTCTTAGGTGTTGCCTTGCTTATCTGGCTTGCGGATTTAGCAACTAAAATCTGGGCAGTAGATTATTTGTCCAACCGAGGTCCAGTAAAAGTCATTGGCTCACTTTTCCAACTCACCTTCGTTAGAAACTCTGGAGCTGCCTTCTCTTTTGCTGAAGGGGCAACTCTGTTTCTCTCCCTCTTTGGAATTGCCGTATTAATCGCAATTGCGTATTACGCACCTTCATTGACCTCAAAAGGTTGGGGAGTTGTTTTAGGCCTAGTAATGGGTGGAGTTTTAGGAAATCTCACTGATCGCTTATTCAGAGAGCCAGGGCTACTGCGTGGGCACGTCATCGATTGGATGCAACTGCCACATTGGCCTATATTCAATATTGCAGACACGGCAATCGTGGTTGCTGCCTTTATTTCTGTTGTTTTAACTGCGCGAAACATTCCACCTATTAAAAAAGAAGAGTTGATATGAGTAATCGAGAACAGCGCACCCTGTCAGTGCCAGAAGGCGTTGCTGGTGAGCGAATCGATAGTGCTCTCACCCGTGTGCTGGGCCTTTCGCGCACAGCAGTAGTTAAGTTGCTCGAAGATGGCGATATCAGAACATCTGGAAAAGCCATGGCTAAATCAGATCGCGTGAGCGCCAACCAAGTTATTGATGTGCTGATGCCAGCTCCAATAAATCAAGATCCAATTCCACTCACTCCGCTAGAGGGCCTTTCAATTGTTTATGATGATGATGCAATCGTTGTTATTGATAAGCCTGTGGGATGTGCTGCCCATCCAAGTCCAGGATGGATGGGACCAACTGTTGTTGGTGCACTCATGGCTGCCGGTTATTCAATTTCAACAAGTGGGGCTGCAGAGCGCCAGGGGATTGTTCATCGTCTAGATGTTGGTACTAGCGGGTTAATGATTGTTGCTAAAAGTGATCGGGCATTTACTGTATTAAAGGATGCCTTTAGAAATCGCACTGTGGACAAGATTTATCATGCGCTGATTCAAGGTCATATGGATCCAACCACTGGAACCATTGATGCACCCATTGATCGACATCCAAAAGAGGATCATCGTTTCGCAGTAGTGGCAACAGGCAAAGACTCCATTACGCATTATGAAGTTATTGAGTTTTATCGGGGCGTTTCATTAGCCAAAGTTGAATTAGAAACCGGTCGTACACACCAAATCCGTGTCCACTTCTCTGCACTCAACCATCCACTTGTTGGCGACACAACATATGGCGCAGATCCTGTTTTGGCTAAATCTCTAGAGATGAGACGACCTTGGCTACACGCCAAGGAGCTCATGTTTGACCACCCTATTACTGGTGAACACCTGAGTTTTGAAGCTCCATACCCAGCCGATCTCACACGCTCATTAGCGTTGCTATCTGATGCAGTTCTGCCTTAAGTAATAATCTACGACCACCATGACTTCTGAGAATTTCGTACATCTGCACGTCCATACCGAGTATTCAATGCTCGATGGAGCAGCGCGTGTTCCCGATTTAATGCAAGAAGTAGCACGCCAAGGCATGCCAGCTATTGCAATGACTGATCATGGAAATGTTTTTGGGGCTTATGAGTTTTATAAGCAAGCAAAAAAAGCTGGTGTTAAGCCAATCATTGGAATTGAAGCCTATGTTGCCCCTGAATCTCGCTTTGATAAAAAGAGAGTGCAGTGGGCAAGTGGTGGTGAAGATGATGTTTCAGGTGGCGGTGCTTATACGCACATGACTATTTTGGCTGAGAACAATGTTGGTCTCGGCAATCTCTTTCGTCTATCTTCTCTTGCATCCCTTGAGGGTTATTACTACAAGCCCCGTATGGATAGAGAACTTCTAGCTCAATATTCCAAAGGCTTAATTGCAACAACGGGCTGTCCAGGTGGAGAGATCCAAACTCGCTTGCGCATGGGTGCATATAAAGAGGCAATAAAGGCTGCAAGTGATTATCGAGATATTTTTGGAGATGGCAATTTCTTTTTAGAGGTCATGGATCATGGAATTGATATTGAAAGTCGTGTCAAAGCTGACTTGCTCAAGCTTGGAAAAGAGTTAGGCCTTCCACTTCTTGCAACCAATGATCTGCACTACACATTACAAGCAGACTCTGGTGCACATGAGGCTCTGCTCTGCGTTCAATCTGGTTCTACATTGGCAGATCCCAAGCGATTTAAATTCGATAATGACTCTTTCTATGTCAAAACTCCGGCGCAGATGCGAGAGCTCTTTAAAGACATTCCAGAGAGTTGCGATAACACATTACTTATTGCCGAGCGCTGTGATGTGACTATGCGAGAAAATGAAAATCTCCTTCCTCAATTTAGTGTTCCAGCTGGAGAGACGGAAGATTCTTGGCTTAAAAAGGAAGCCGTGCGCGGCATGAAGGAGCGTTTGGGCGACAAGCTCACTCCTGCACATGAGTCTCGTCTGGATTATGAACTTGGCGTGATGGAGAAGATGGGTTTTCCGGGTTACTTCCTTGTTGTTGCCGACTTAGTAGGGCATGCGAAGAAAGTTGGGATTCGAGTTGGACCAGGTCGAGGATCAGCTCCAGGTTCACTCGTTGCATATTCACTTGGTATTACAGGTTTAGATCCACTAGAACATGGTCTTTTGTTCGAGCGTTTTCTTAATCCAGAACGTATCTCTATGCCTGATATCGACTTGGACTTTGATGAGCGTCGTCGCAGCGAAATGATTCGATATGCAACAAATAAATATGGTGAAGATCGAGTTGCTCAGATCATCACTTACGGAACCATTAAATCCAAGCAAGCGATTAAGGACTCAACACGCGTACTAGGTTATCCATACGTCATGGTGAGAAGTTAACAAAGGCTTTGCCGCCATCGGTTATGGGTAAAGATATTTCTCTTGGCGGAATCTTTGATTCTAAAGATGATCGCTATGGCGAAGCAGGGGAGTTCCGCTCACTGTATGAGTCAGATCCAGATTCAAAGCGCGTAGTTGATACGGCCCGTGGTCTTGAAGGATTAAAGCGCCAGTGGGGTGTTCACGCAGCTGGAGTTATTCTCTCGCGCGAACCATTACTCGATGTCATTCCTATCCATCGCCGTGAAGCAGATGGCGCAATCATTACTCAGTTTGATATGGGTGCATGTGAATCTATTGGCTTACTTAAGATGGACTTCTTGGGTCTTCGAAACCTCTCTGTTCTAGATGATGCGCTGCTTAACATTAAAGAGAACCAAAACATTGATGTGGTGTTAGAGGATTTAAAGCTCGATGATAAAAAGACATATGAACTGCTCTCTCGCGGTGACACTCTGGGTGTGTTCCAGCTCGATGGTGGGCCAATGCGTGCGTTGCTTAAATCTATGTCACCGGATTCTTTTGAAGATATTTCGGCTGTTATCGCTCTCTATCGTCCAGGACCTATGGGTGAGAATGCACATAACAACTACGCAGATCGCAAAAACAAGCGAAAGCCAGTCGAACCTATTCACCAAGAGCTATCAGAACCTTTGCATGAGATTCTTGGCGACACATACGGCCTAATTGTTTATCAGGAACAAGTTATGGCCATTGCTCAAAAAGTTGCCGGGTTCTCACTCGGACGTGCAGATCTTTTGCGTAAGGCGATGGGTAAGAAGAACAAAGATATTTTGGATAAGGAATACATTCCTTTTGAAGCTGGCATGAAGGCCAATGGTTTCTCAACTGCTGCTATCAAGCGCTTGTGGGACGTTCTTATTCCATTCTCTGATTACGCTTTCAACCGAGCGCACTC
>JGI25921J50272_10000654_pt1 | contig 11342 bp, 19 predicted proteins | sample LauGreSu1BDMLBSD_2_FD_50272 | JGI IMG/M metagenome (IMG submission 50272) | reverse complement strand
CTGCGCAGCGACCTAGAGAAGCTAACCGGCAAGCAGGTGTTGCTAAACATCCTCGAGGTGAAGAACCCAGAGGCTGACTCGCAGCTTGTTGCACAGGGNATTGCAGAGCAGCTTGCTGCTCGTGTGGCTTTCCGCCGCGCAATGCGTAAGGGCATCCAGGGTGCACTTAGAAGCGGTGCAAAGGGTATTCGTATCCAGTGCTCCGGCCGTCTAGGTGGCGCTGAAATGTCNCGCAGCGAGTTCTACCGCGAAGGCCGTGTGCCACTGCACACCCTGCGCTCGAACATCGACTACGGCTTCTACGAGGCTAAGACCACCTTTGGTCGCATCGGTGTAAAGGTTTGGATCTACAAGGGTGACCTAACCGCTAAGGAGCTTGCAGCAGTGCAGGCAAACCAGCGTGGACCTCGCCCTGCTGGCGCTGGCCGTCGCGGCCCACGCCCTGACGCTGCACCAGTAGCAGCAGGAAGTGAAGGCTAATAATGCTGATTCCTCGCAAAGTAAAGCACCGCAAGCAGCACAGCCCGAAGCGCTCCGGTCACGCGACCGGTGGCACCAAGGTGTCGTTCGGTGAGTACGGTATCCAGGCTCTAACCCCTGCTTACCTGACCAACCGTCAGATCGAAGCTGCTCGTATTGCAATGACTCGTCACATCAAGCGTGGTGGAAAGGTTTGGATCAACGTATTCCCAGACCGTTCCCTAACCAAGAAGCCAGCGGAAACCCGCATGGGTTCCGGTAAGGGTTCACCGGAGTGGTGGGTAGTAAACGTAAAGCCAGGCCGCGTGCTCTTTGAGCTATCCGGTGTATCCGAGACCATTGCTCGCGAAGCAATGACCCGTGCGATCCACAAGCTACCGCTGAAGGCTCGCATCATCAAGCGTGAAGAAGGTGACGCATAATGATCGGCTCAAAGAACCTCACCCCTGAGGACCTAGACAAGGTCGAAGACTCCCTGCTAGTTGAGGAACTGCGCAAGGCGAAGGAAGAACTATTCAACCTACGCTTCCAGTCCGCAACCGGACAGCTAAACGCCCACGGTCGCCTAAAGGCCGTCAAGCGTGACATCGCTCGTATTTACACCGTGCTACGTGAGCGCGAGCTCGGCATCCGTGCCGTGCCTGTTGCTGCCGCAGCTCCTAAGACCACCAAGAAGGCAGCTGCTGAGAAGCCAGCTGAGGAGGCATAAAGATGGCCGACGAGAAGAAGCCAGCAGCTAAGGCTGCACCAAAGGCCGCTGCCAAGGCAGCTCCAAAGGCAGCTCCAAAGGCAGCCGCACCTAAGGCCGCAAAGCCAAAGGTTGCAAAGGCTCCTAAGGAGATCAAGGAAGTCGAGCGCGGTTACCGCAAGTCACGTCGTGGCTATGTTGTCTCCGACAAGATGGACAAGACCATCGTTGTAATGGTTGAAGACCGCAAGAAGCACCCGCTGTACGGCAAGGTTATGCGTGTTTCGACCAAGGTCAAGGCTCACGACGAGAACAACACCGCAGGTATCGGCGACCTCGTGCTAATCAGCGAGACCCGTCCACTATCTGCCACCAAGAACTGGCGCCTAGTCGAGATCCTCGAGAAGGCCAAGTAACAAAAACCCTAGGGCTAACGGTCGGAATCGTTATCCGTAAAACAAGGAGAAAAAAGTGCTTCAGCAAGAATCCAGACTCAAGGTTGCCGATAACACCGGCGCCAAAGAGTTGCTGACCATTCGCGTATTGGGCGGCTCGCTCCGTCGCTACGCAGGTCTTGGTGACATCATCGTTGCCACTGTTAAGGACGCAATCCCAGGCGGAAACGTCAAGAAGGGTGATGTCGTAAAGGCAGTTGTCGTTCGTACCGTGAAGGAGACCCGTCGTGCAGATGGTTCCTACATCAAGTTCGACGAGAACGCAGCCGTAATCATCAAGAACGATGGCGAGCCACGCGGAACCCGTATTTTCGGACCAATTGGTCGTGAACTTCGCGAGAAGAAGTTCATGAAGATCATCTCGTTGGCACCGGAGGTTATTTAATCATGGCGAACATCAAAAAGGGCGACCTCGTTCAGGTCATCACCGGCAAGAAGCAGGACCGCGGCGGCGACCGTGGCAAGCAGGGCCAGGTGCTAGCAGTACTAGTGGAGCAGAACCGCGTTATCGTCGAGGGCGTCAACGTAGTTACCAAGCACACCAAGGCTGGTCAGACTGACAAGGGTTCCAAGACCGGTGGCATCATCACCCAGGAAGCCCCAATTCACATTTCAAACGTTGCTCTAGTTGACCCAAGCACCAAGAAGCCAACCAAGGTTGGCTACAAGCTTGTTACCGCCAAGGATGGCAAGGTCACCAAGACTCGCGTTGCTCGTAAGACTGGGAAGGACATCTAATGGCTACCGCAACTAAGAAGGCTGCAGCCGCAGGTAAGGCTCTTCCTCGCCTAAAGGCTCAGTACCGCAAGGAGATCGTTCCTGCGCTAACCGCAGAGTTCAGCTTTGCAAACCCAATGCAGGTTCCAGGCCTCACCAAGATTGTTGTAAACATGGGTGTTGGCGCTGCTGCTAAGGACGGCAAGCTAATCGAGGGTGCTATCCGTGACCTGACCGCAATTACCGGTCAGAAGCCACAGGTAAACATCGCGAAGAAGTCAATCGCTCAGTTCAAGTTGCGCGAGGGCCAGCCAATTGGTGCTCACGTTACTTTGCGCGGCGACAGAATGTGGGAGTTCCTAGACCGCCTACTATCGCTATCGCTTCCTCGTATCCGCGACTTCCGCGGTCTATCGGACAAGCAGTTCGATGGCCGAGGCAACTACACCTTTGGTCTATCCGAGCAGTCAATGTTCCACGAAATTGACCAGGACAAGATCGACCACGTTCGTGGTATGGACATCACTGTCGTTACCACCGCAAAGACCGACGATGAGGGCCGCGCACTGCTAAAGGCGCTCGGCTTCCCATTCAAGGCATAACCCACCCCAATTGAGAAAGGTCCCTGAGCTTGTAAAGCGCTGGGAAACCACCTCGAGAAAGAAGACANATAAATGACAATGACAGACCCGGTAGCAGATTTTCTGACCCGGCTGCGCAACGCGAACAACGCACACCACGATTCGCTGAGCCTCCCATATTCAAAGCTAAAGGGAAACATCGCCCAGATCCTAAAGTCCGAGGGTTACATCGCGGATTTCAAGGTTGAGGACGCCAAGGTCGGAAAGACCATGACTGTTGACCTAAAGTTCGGCCCAAACCGCGAGTCCAGCATCACCGGAATCAAGCGTGTTTCTAAGCCTGGTCTTCGCGTTTACGCTAAGTCCAACGAGCTACCAAGAGTCCTCGGCGGCCTAGGTATTGCGATCCTGTCCACTTCATCCGGTCTACTAACTGACCGTCAGGCTGCAAAGAAGGGAGTAGGCGGAGAAGTCATCGCCTACGTCTGGTAATCGCGCATGTCACGTATTGGAAAAATGCCAATCCCGCTACCAGCGGGTGTAACCGTAACTCTTAACGGCCAGGATGTCTTGGTAAAGGGACCTAAGGGCGAGCTTTCGCTAACCGTCTCCGAGCCAATCAAGGTAGTCCTTGAGGACAACACCGTTATCGTTTCCCGTCCAGATGATGAGGCTAAGTCCAAGTCACTGCACGGTCTAACCCGTACTTTGATCGCAAACAACGTTCACGGTGTTTCGACTGGATTCTCTAAGGCACTAGACATCGTAGGTACCGGTTACCGCGCTGCTTCTAAGGGTTCGACATCGAACTTGCTTTGGGATTCAGCCACCCGGTTGTTGTTACCCCACCGGCAGGTATCACCCTGACCGTTGAGGGAAACACCAAGATCATCGTCTCCGGTACCTCAAAGCAGGCCGTTGGAGAAGTTGCCGCAAACATTCGCAAGCTACGCAAGCCTGAGCCATACAAGGGCAAGGGTGTTCGCTACGAAGGCGAGAAGGTACGTCGCAAGGCTGGAAAGGCTGGTAAGTAAGAATGGCTGTTAAGTCAAAGTCAGCTGCCCGTGACAAGCGTCACGGCCGCCTGCGCAAGAAGATTGAGGGCACTGCAGCTCGTCCTCGCCTAGTCGTAACCCGTTCGGCACGTCACGTGTTCGTCCAGGTTGTCGATGACTCCAAGGGCCACACCCTAGCTTCGGCTTCCACCATGGAAGTTGAGCTACGCAAGGCTGACGGCACCAAGACCGACAAGGCGACTGAGGTTGGCAAGCTAATTGCTGAGCGCGCTAAGAAGGCCGGTGTCACCGAGGTGGTATTCGACCGTGGCGGTAACCGCTACGCAGGTCGCGTTGCAGCAATTGCTGACGCAGCCCGCGAGTCAGGATTGACACTGTGAGCGAAGAGAAGAAGGAAATGGACGTGGCAGAAGCTACCGTGGTCGCAGAGGCCACAACCGTTGATCCAAACGAGCGCGAGCAGCGTCGCGGTTCACGTGAGCGTGGACCAAAGACCGAGCGTCGTGACCGTGAGGACACCAAGAGCCCATTCTTGGAGCGTGTTGTAACCATCAACCGTGTATCCAAGGTGGTCAAGGGTGGTCGTCGCTTCGCATTCACCGCACTAGTTGTGGTTGGCGATGGCGAGGGTCTAGTTGGTGTTGGCTACGGCAAGGCTAAGGAAGTTCCTGCAGCTATTGCCAAGGGTGTTGAGGACGCGAAGAAGAACTTCTTCCGCATCCCACGCGCTGGCTCCACCATTCCTCACCCGGTACAGGGCGAGGCAGCCGCAGGTGTAGTTCTACTTCGTCCAGCCGCTGAGGGTACCGGTGTTATCGCCGGTGGTCCAGTTCGTGCAGTTCTGGAGTGCGCTGGTGTTCACGACGTACTTTCCAAGTCATTGGGATCGTCAAACACNCTAAACATCGTCCACGCCACCGTGGCAGCACTAAAGCAGCTCGAAGAGCCGCAGGCAGTTGCTGACCGTCGTGGCAAGGCATTGGTAGAGGTAGCTCCGGCTCGTCTACTACCAGCTAAGACTGAGAAGGCAGGTGCCAAATAATGGCAAAGCGTCTGAAGGTTACCCAAGTAAAGAGTTCAAACGGTGGCAAGCAGAACCAGCGCGATTCACTTCGCACCCTGGGTCTGAAGCGCATCGGTGACATCATCGTGAAGGAAGACAACAAGTCTGTTCGCGGCCTNGTGNTNACCGTTGCCCACCTCGTCAAGGTTGAGGAGATCGACTAATGGCTGAAGAAAAGAAGCCAGCCGCTAAGGCTGCTGCAAAGCCTGCAGCGAAGACCACCGCAGCTAAGCCAGCCGCAGCAAAGGCAGCCCCTAAGGCTGCCGCTGCCAAGGCTCCGGCCGCAAAGGCCGCAGCTCCAAAGGCTGCCGCACCTAAGGCTGCCGCTGCAAAGCCGGCTGCTGAGAAGGCTGCTGCCCCAAAGGCCGCTGCTAAGCCAGCTGCAAAGAAGACTGAGGAGAAGGCTGAGAAGAGCCAGATNCTNAAGCTTCACCACCTTCGCCCTGCAAAGGGTGCCAAGAAGGAGAAGACTCGTAAGGGTCTTGGTGAGGGTTCNAAGGGTAAGACCGCAGGTCGTGGTACCAAGGGAACCGGTGCTCGCACCACTACCCGTTTGGGCTTCGAGGGTGGTGGCGTGAACCTAGTTATGCGCACCCCTAAGCTTCGCGGCTTCAAGAACCCATTCCGCGTTGAGTACCAGGTGGTAAACCTAGACAAGCTGTCTGAGCTTTACCCGAAGGGTGGCGCCGTGACCGTCTCTGACCTAGTAGCTAAGGGTGCAGTCCGCAAGGGCGAGCCTGTCAAGGTACTTGGAAATGGCGACGTCTCGGTTAAGCTTGTGGTCACTGTTGACAAGGTTTCTGCGTCAGCAAAGACCAAGATTGAAGCTGCCGGCGGCAGCATCAGCGCCTAAGAAGATTCGCTAGGAGAGGTTCACCATGTTTCAGGCCATTGCACGCGCATTCCGCACTCCGGATTTGCGCAACAAGCTTGCATTTACCCTGGGCATGGTGGCCATCTTCCGTCTAGGTTCCTTCATCCCGGCACCAAACGTTGACTACACCAACGTTCAGCAGTGTTTGGCTCAGAGCCAGTCCACCTCAGGTCTATACGAATTGGTAAACCTGTTCTCCGGTGGAGCGCTGCTACAGCTTTCGATCTTTGCACTGGGCATCATGCCTTACATCACCGCATCGATCATCACCCAGTTGCTTCGCGTGGTAATCCCGCGCTTTGAGACCCTTTACAAAGAGGGCCCTCAGGGTCAGGCGAAGCTAACCCAGTACACCCGTTACCTAACCATCGCGCTTGGTCTATTGCAGGCCACCACCCTGATTGCAGTTGCCCGCCAGGGAGCGCTCTTCGGTGCGGACTGTACTCTTCCGATTTTGGTAAACACCGACGCGCTTTCGATCACCCTGATGGTGATGGTTATGACCGCCGGTACCGGTCTGATCATGTGGATTGGTGAGCTAATCACCGAGCGCGGTGTCGGTAACGGTATGTCGCTATTGATCTTTACCTCGATTGCATCGACCTTCCCAGCCAGCTTGCTGCAGATCCTGCAGACCCGCTCCATCGAAATCTTCGTGATCGTTATGGCGGTTGGTTTCGTAGTGGTCGCACTGGTTGTGCTTGTTGAGCAGTCCCAGCGTCGCATCCCGGTTCAGTACGCCAAGCGTATGGTTGGCCGCAAGGCTTACGGTGGCCAGTCCACCTACATCCCGGTGAAGGTAAACACCGCCGGTGTTATCCCGGTTATCTTCGCTTCCTCAATGCTTTACCTACCGGCTCTGCTAGCTCAGTTCAGCCAGCCAGACCCAACCACCGGTCAGGTGGCTCCTTGGGTTACCTTCATCTCGACTTACCTAACCTCAGGTTCGAACCCGCTNTACATGGCGGTCTACTTCGCACTGATCGTTGGATTCACCTACTTCTACGTGGCAATCACCCTCAACCCTGAGGAGATCAGCGACAACATGAAGAAGTACGGTGGCTTTATCCCAGGTATCCGTGCCGGTCGNCCAACCACCGAGTACCTAGAGTACGTAATCAGCCGCATCACTTTCCCAGGTGCTATCTACCTNGGTNTGATCGCTCTGATTCCGCTNGTTGCCTTCACCGCAATTGGAACCAACCAGAACTTCCCATTCGGTGGAACCTCNATCTTGATCATCGTTGGTGTTGGTCTTGAGACCGTGAAGCAGATCAACGCACAGATGCAGCAGCGTAACTACGAGGGTCTTCTGAAGTGACCAGGCTCCTACTAATCGGCCCTCCGGGTGCCGGTAAGGGAACCCAAGCTGCACTGCTCTCTTCGCACTACGGCATTCCCGCAATCTCAACCGGAGACATCTTCCGCTACAACGTGAAGAACCAGACTCCGCTGGGTGTTGAGGCCAAGGGCTTTATGGACCGTGGGGAGTATGTGCCAGATTCTTTGACCAACGCTTTGGTGCGCGATCGCTTGTCGCAAGATGATGCTCTCGGTGGTTTTCTACTCGATGGCTACCCGCGCACCATCGACCAGGTTCACGAGCTAGACAGCATCCTCACCGATTCCGGTAAGCGCCTCGATGTTGTAGTGCAGCTGACTGCCGACACCGATGAGTTGGTGCGTCGACTGGCTCACCGTGCCGAGGTCGAGGGTCGCGCCGATGACACCCCAGAGGTTATTCGTCGTCGCCTAGAGGTTTACGATTCCCAGACCGCTCCGCTGATTGACGTCTATGCCGCTCGCGGTCTAGTTGCGATGATCGATGGCCTTGGTGATATTTCAGAGGTAACCGCGCGCATCATCGAAGCACTCGAAGCCCGCGGGCTTTTGGCAGATGCGTAAGAAATACGAAGTCAAAACCAACGACCAGATCCGCAAGATGCGGATTGCAGGTCTGTTGACCGCTAAAGCTCTTGAGAACGTAAAGGCCGCAATTCGCCCGGGGGTAACCACCCTAGAGCTGGACCAGATTGCCGAGAAAACGATTCGCGATGGTGGCGGACGCCCAAACTTCCAATTGGTCCCCGGTTACTACCACACCATTTGCGCCAGCATAAATTCTGAGGTTGTGCACGGCATTCCATCGAACAAGGTGCTTGAGCCAGGCGATCTTGTCTCGATCGACTGCGGTGCCGAGGTGGATGGCTGGAACGGTGACAGCGCATTTTCAATGGTGGTGCCGGGACTGGAAAACGATCTAACCAAGCAGCGTCAACTGCAGTCCGATGTCTGCGAGGGTTCGCTCTGGGCAGGCATTGCCGCTTTGGCTCAGGCTAAGCGTCTGAATGAGGTTGGAGTCGCGATTGAGCACTACATCGCTCAGCGGGGCAAGTGGGGGATTTTAGAGCAGTACGTCGGTCACGGTATTGGCCGAACCATGCACGAGGATCCGGCGGTTTTCAACTACGCGGTGCGGGACGCCGGGCCAAAGGTTGAGCCTGGTCTCTGCGTGGCAATCGAACCGATGATTACATCGGGNGATCAGAAGACCTTCATCCANGAGGACGACTGGACNGTTGTGACCAAAGACAANGGCGATGGNGCCCACTGGGAGCACTCGGTTGCGGTTCACTCGAAGGGTATTTGGGTGCTGACTGCACCCGATGGTGGTGTNGAGGGTCTAAAGCCGTTTGGCATTACGCCAATTTCTTTGGATTAGCCACTAGCATTCGCCCCGTTTTCCCCCTAGGATTGTTCCTCGGCGTTTCTAACGTGAAATCCTTCTGAAAATTGAGCGGTTTTGCGTGTTTGTGACGCTGCCAAAAGTAGTGAATAAGTGAGTGCATGGCCAACAAAGACGGCGTCATCGAGATCGAGGGATCGGTCGTTGAAGCTCTACCGAACGCAATGTTCCGTGTGGAGTTGACCAACGGACACATCGTCCTAGCCCACATCTCGGGCAAAATGCGTCAGCACTACATCCGCATTCTCCCCGGAGACCGCGTGATTGTAGAGCTGTCCACGTACGACCTGACTCGCGGCCGCATCATTTACCGCTACAAGTAGAAAGTAAGAGCATGAAGGTTAACCCGAGCGTTAAGAAGATCTGCGACAAGTGCAAGGTGATTCGTCGTCACGGCAACGTGATGGTTATCTGCGAGAACCCTCGCCACAAGCAGCGCCAGGGCTAATTGCCCTAACCCACAACTAAATACTCAAGGAATCATCAAGCGTAAAGCTAACCCCCGGAAAGAAGGCCGGGGCCCGATCCGCCAGATCGAGATGGTGATGCCGAAGACCTTCTTTCAAACAGGAGAAAATCCAAATGGCACGTATTGCTGGAGTAGATATCCCTCGCGACAAGCGCGTGGTTATCTCCCTTACCTACATCTACGGCGTTGGCCGCACTCGCTCAAGCGAGATTCTAAAGACCACCAAGATCGATGAGTCGATTCGCGTAAAGGATCTAACTGACGACCAGTTGATCGCACTTCGCGACGAGATCGAGAAGAACTACAAGGTTGAGGGTGACCTGCGACGCGACGTTGCAGCAGACATCCGCCGCAAGGTTGAAATCGGTTCCTACGAGGGACTGCGCCACCGTAAGGGACTTCCAGTCCGCGGACAGCGCACCAAGACAAACGCTCGTACTCGCAAGGGTCCAAAGCGTACTGTCGCCGGTAAGAAGAAGGCAGCCCGCTAGTAGCGGCCGAAGGATTTAGGAGATAAAAAATGGCAGCACCTAAGGCATCCGCAGCGGCCCGCAAGCCACGTCGCAAGGATAAGAAGAACATCCCAACCGGTCAGGCGCACATCCGCTCGACCTTCAACAACACCATCATCACCATCACCGACCCAACCGGAGCNGTTATCTCCTGGTCGTCGTCTGGTGACGTGGGCTTCAAGGGTTCTCGTAAGTCGACCCCGTTCGCCGCACAGATGGCAGCCGAGTCTGCAGCCCGCAAGGCGCAGGAGCACGGNCTNAAGAAGGTTGACGTATTCGTAAAGGGCCCAGGCTCTGGTCGTGAGACTGCAATTCGTTCGCTTCAGGCCGCAGGCCTAGAGGTTGGCTCGATTTCCGACGTGACCCCACAGGCTCACAACGGTTGCCGCCCTCCAAAGCGTCGCCGCGTCTAACTACAGCTTTCCAAAACTAAAGATTCAAAGCATTCAGCTAAGCCACTGAGTGTAAAGACGAGCATCAAATAGCGGATGCTCAGATGAAAGGAACCAAATAGTGCTAATTGCACAGCGCCCAACCCTTCACGAAGAAGTTCTAGGTCCAAACCGTTCACGCTTCATCCTGGATCCACTGGAGCCAGGCTTTGGTTACACCCTTGGAAACTCACTGCGCCGCACCCTGTTGTCCTCGATTCCAGGTGCAGCTGTGACCAACATCCGTATTCAGGGTGTTAGCCACGAGTTCTCCACCATCCCAGGTGTTAAGGAAGACGTTGTTGAGGTAATCCTGAACATCAAGAACCTAGTTGTTTCATCTGAGCACGACGCTCCAGTTGTTGCACACCTAACCAAGAGCGCTGCCGGTCCTGTTACCGCAGCAGACATCCAGGTTCCTGCCGGTGTTGAGGTTCACAACCCAGAGCTAGTACTTGCGACTCTAAACGCCAAGGGCAAGCTAGAGATCGAGTTCGTTATCGAGCGCGGTCGCGGCTACGTTCAGGCTTCTCAGAACCGCAACCAGGATGCAGAGGCTGGCGTAATTCCAGTTGACTCCATCTACAGCCCAGTTCTAAAGGTCTCCTACCGCGTTGAGGCAACTCGTGCGGGTGAGTTCACCAACTTCGACAAGCTAATTGTTGACGTTGAGACCAAGCCTTCGGTTGAGCCTCGCGATGCAGTTGCATCTGCTGGTTCCACCCTGGTTGAGCTATTTGGCCTAGCCAAGGAGCTAAACGCTGAGGCCGAGGGTATCGAGATTGGACCAGCTCCAGTTGAGGTTGCAGCTTCTAACGAGCTATCAACCCCAATCGAGGACCTGGACCTAACCGTTCGCTCTTACAACTGCCTAAAGCGCGAGGGCATCAACACCGTTTCAGAGCTAATCGCTCTAAGCGAGGACCAGTTGATGAACATCCGCAACTTTGGTTCCAAGTCCGTTGACGAGGTCCGCGAGAAGCTTGCTTCCCTAGGCCTTCGCTTCAAGGACGCAGTCCCAGGATTCGACAGCGCCTACTTCGGTGGCGGCTTCGACGACGACCAGATCTAAACGCTTAGAAACTCAAGGAGAAAGAAATGCCAACCCCAACTAAGGGCCCACGTCTCGGAGGCGGTCCTGCCCACGAGCGTCTGATGCTCAACAACATGGCAACCTCGCTGTTCAAGCACAAGCGCATTGTGACAACTGAGACCAAGGCCAAGCGCCTGCGTCCAGTGGCCGAGCGCCTAGTGACTTTCGCAAAGCGCGGAGACCTACACGCACGTCGCCGCGTAATGCAGCAGATCCT